>LSQX01342205.1_pt1 | contig 14520 bp, 15 predicted proteins | sample 654561 | NCBI WGS metagenome assembly LSQX01 (sample SAMN04489861, study PRJNA283612) | anaerobic digester metagenome | isolation source: 4 biogas reactors fed with cattle manure at either 37C or 55C with and... | place: Denmark: Kongens Lyngby | collected 2014
CCCTGATTCTGTGGCCTCGAAGGGCCCGCCCCACAGCCCACCGGCTGCTTGCGCCCACTTTCATATGCTTACGTCTCCCGAATGATCTTTGCTCTCTGAAGCAGCCCCCACTCCTCATCAGGAAGACATGAACATTCGCCTTCATTCAGATTATGGCCGCATCGGGCGCAAAGCCCCCTGCATGCCTCATCGCAGACTATCCTAATGGGAAGAAGCAAGATGAACGCCTGCTCTATGGCTGGAGCTATGTCGATCATGTCGTTCTCGCCATATTCCCGCTCATCCTCGTCGGGAAGGTTAGGCGCCTCATCAGATCGATAGTAAGTCTCCAAGATCATCGCTTCCAGAGGCATCTCGAATTCCGACAGACATCTATCACACGTTGCACGAGCGCGTCCGTAAGCCTCCCCGGTCACCACAATTCGGTGCCCTGTATTGGAGGCCTGTCCAGCAAATCTGACCGGTTCGACAAATACAAGTTCCGAACGGGTCAGGTCAACTGGAGGAAACTCTTCCACCATGTTAAGCGCCATGGTGGCTCCCTTTTCCTCCCTCAACGCCTCAACGTTTATCCGCACCTTAATACCACCCCTGCTGGAATCAAGCTCCCAGCGAGCTCACAATCTCCGCAGTATCGCGCGCGATCATGATCTCTTCGTTGGTAGGTATGGCCATGACAGTCACGCGAGACCCGGGTGTTGATATGATCTGCTCCAAACCCCTTGCACTATTCTTCTCTCTGTCGAGTTCAACGCCGAAAACCTGCAGCCGGTCGCATATCCGCTTGCGCATGGTGGAAGAATTCTCTCCTACGCCAGCAGTGAAGACTATGCCATCAAGGGCGCCCATAGCAGCAGCATAGGCACCGATGTACTTCACAACCCTGTAGGCGAAAACATCGAGCGCGAGTCTGGCCAGTTGATGGCCTTCTTCTGCAGCCTTCTCAAGATCGCGAAAATCATTGGATAGCCCTCCCGACAGACCCAGCACTCCTGAATCCTTGTTAAGGTATCCCAACACCACCTCGCTCGCACTCTTGTCCAGCTCCTCGCAGAGGAATGAGACGATGGCGGGATCCAGGTCGCCCGATCTTGTTCCCATAACAAGTCCCTCAAGGGGGGTAAAGCCCATACTCGTATCAACAGATTTTCCTTGTTTCACCGCTGTGATGCTCGAACCGTTGCCCAAATGGCACGTTACCAGGCAGATCTCTTCTACTGGCTTCTTCATGAGCATGGCCGCTCGTCGCGACACATACCGGTGAGAAGTGCCGTGGAACCCGTAACGCCTTACGCCGTGATTCACATACATGTCATAAGGCAAGCCGTACATGTAAGCCTCTTTCGGCATGGTCTGGTGGAAAGCAGTATCGAAGACTCCAACCATAGGAAGGTCAGGCATGAGTCTCCGACAAGCTTCAATTCCCATTATGTTCGGCGGGTTATGAAGCGGCGCCAGATCCTGGCAGTCATGCAGAGCTCTCATGACTTCTTCGTCTATGAGTACTGAACCGGCAAACTTTTCGCCGCCATGAACCACTCTGTGCCCTATCGCGGAGATGTCGGATAGGCTATTTATGACTCCGATTTCAGGATCCACCAGGGCATCGAAAACGTATTTGAGCCCGCGTTCGTGATCAGGAGCATCCACATCACGCTTCACCTTATCATTTCCGACGCGCCTGTGCGTCATAAACGCATCCGGGGATCCGACTCGCTCAACCCCTCCGCGCGCAAGGCATTCTTCCTGATCCATGTCGAACAGCTGATACTTCAATGACGAGCTTCCGCAGTTGATTACCAGGATCTTCATTACACCGATGACCTCCTTAACCTTCAAAAAGAAAACATGGCATACACCATGTCAAACAGGCGCATTCCGTAGGCGCTGACACACACATGAAGCCGCCAACCGGATTCAGTTAGTAGCCTGCAGCTGCGTGAACCATTCTCTGATGATCGGAATCCAGCAACGCGCTGGCATGAGTTCTGCTACCCAGGAAATGGACGCAGAAGTGGCCGTTGAAGTTGTTGTTCTTTACCTGGCAGCCTCCATGCGGCATTCCATTGATCGAAGCAGCGATTCGCCTGCTTCCGACGACTACTACAACCGCTCTCCTAGTCCAGCTCCACTTTCCGCCATATATCCTTTTCATCACTTCAGTATCGGCAGCCGTGAGTGGCTCAGCGTCAGCGTGGTTGTAGCCCCCGCGCCTCTGAACCTCGAAGGAGAGCCCTGTAACACAATCAATGATAGTCGCCCGGGTCTTGAATATCGTCTTGGCTACATCCCAGTGGAGGAGCTCCGCATCTGCCCGGCCTAACGTGGCGCGCGAAGCTACGGCAGACGACAGTGGGATCGTCAGCTCCTGCCCGGGCTTGATCAACTCAGGTCGAGCCACGCCGGAAGCAGCGGCTATCGCCTCCACCGTCACTCCGAATCTCTTGGCAATGCCATACATTGTATCGCCTTTAGCTACCACATACGTACGGTATGATTCGGACTGAACCTTCTGAGCAAGAGCGCTCCATGTTTCTGAGCCAACAATGCCATCCACTGGTAACCCGGCATCCTTTTGGAGCCGAACAACTGCAGCATGAGTTTGATTGCCGAAAATGCCGTCAGCTTCACTGTCAAGATAGCCTGCAAGAGCGAGTTGCTCTTGAAGTTCATATACGCTCTCGCCGCGATCTCCTCGGCGAAGCATGGCCGCTGACGCGCCAGCTCCCGCAGATGCCGCAAGAAACATTATGACGCAAAATCCGATAGCCAGGTCAAGCAAGACAGAGCGAAGCCGATAACGCACCATTCTCCCCCCCAAAAATCATGCCATACCGATATTTCTACCGAATGCTTCAAAGTCCTTCCGCATACAGAGCAGCGAGGGCAAATATAGATCTGAGGACGACCCATAGCATGAAAGGAAGTGTATGCTCCCATGAAGCCGCGCCTTGAACCGAGACGGCGAAGCGCCTATGTCATCGCCGCCCTGGTGTCTCTCATCACCATCGCCATTGTCGCACTCCCTGAAGAAGCGTTTCAAGCTTCCCTCGATGGCCTACGCGTCTGGTGGGATATAGTCTTCCCTGCCCTTCTGCCATTCTTCATCGCCTCCGACACTCTGATGGGCCTTGGTGTGGTGCACTTCATCGGAGCGCTCCTCGAGCCGCTAATGAGGCCACTCTTTGGAGTCCCTGGAGTCGGAGCATTCGCTCTCGCTATGGGGCTTGCATCCGGATATCCCATCGGGGCGCGCATCACGGCAAGACTCCGCAGGGAGGGCCTGTGTTCCAGGGTGGAGGCTGAGCGCCTCGTCTCCTTCACCAACACAGCCGATCCCCTCTTCATGGTAGGTGCCGTAGCAGTGGGCATGTTCCGCATTCCCAGCCTCGGTCCAATCCTTGCCGCTTCTCACTATGTTTCAGCTATACTCGTTGGCCTTCTGCTTAAGTCCTACGGCAGGCATGAGATGGAGCGGCGGATTGAAGAATACCGAAGAGAAGAATCCCTGCTATCGCGCGCAGCGCACGAGCTCTATACTGCTAGAAGCCAGGATAACAGGTCATTCGGGCAGATTTTCGGAGACGCAGTGAAAGACTCCGTAAGCACGCTTCTTCTTATTGGCGGATGCATAATGATTTTTTCCGTAGTTATTCGCGTTCTTACGGTCTTCCGCATCACCCAGTTGCTTGCTGCACCGCTCACCGCGGTATTGGCTCCTCTCGGCGTCCCGCGTGATCTTGTGGCTTCGCTGGTAGGAGGTTTCTTCGAGATCACCATAGGAACAGAAATGGCAAGCCGCGCCACAGCCACCATTTTGCAGCGAACGGTAGCGGCAAGCGCGATAATCGCATGGAGCGGCCTTTCAGTATTTGCCCAGGTGGCAAGTATGCTCTTTGGCACCGACGTTCGGCTCACGCCCTACTTCTTTGCAAGAATTGTCCACGCGCTACTGGCTGCCGTGTCAGCTCTGGTAATCCTGAACGTGGCTCCATGGACGGCCCAGCAAACAGCATCAGCTCCCGCTATCGCCATTACGCCCGGGTTCTGGGCGGTAATGCGCTACTCATGCACGACGCTTGCCAGGGTCATGGCCATAGGGGCATCCGCCACCGCGGTGCTTGCGTTCCGTGCAAAGCCCCGCGTTATCAGTTTCAGAGTCAGCAAGTAGAACAGCAAATCACCTGGGAACAGAATTGTCTTTCCGGCGTCTGAGCTCCTCTATGCCCTTTCTCACTACGAACGAGGTCCTGTCGAGGGTCTCCTGGAGAGCGGCAAGGGTAGCTTCAGCATATTCATCCGCCCCAAGCCTCATTTCCATTGCCTCTCGCTCAGCACGGGAGAGCAGCTCCTCGGCATCCTCCCTTGCACTGGCAATGACATCGCCGTTGGAGCCCACGGCCTGCGCCGACGCCACTTCGGCTCCTGCCTCCGCAGCCATCCGGGTCCTTTCGGCAATCAAGGTTTCTGCCTGCCTTATCTCTTCGGGAAGCGCAATACGTATCCTGTCGATAAGTTCGAGAAGCTCAATTCCATCAATAGCGCGTTTGCCTGAAAAAGGCAGCCTACCACTGGATTCAATTATCGTTTCCATCCTGTTGAGGTATTCAACGACCGACTGCTTAACCATAGCCCTACCCCTTCCCCCTGCACCTTGCCGAAACTCGTTCGACCAGCGGCTCAGGTACCAAGCCTTCAATACATCCACCGGAGCTCGCTACTTCTTTGACAATGCTCGAACTGAGGAATGAGTACTCCATGGATGTCATTATGTACATAGTCTCTATGTTCGGGTCAAGCTTCCTGTTCATCAAAGCCATTGTCAGCTCGAACTCAAAGTCCGATACTGCGCGAAGGCCCCTGACAACCACATGTGCCCCACAGCTCCGCACATAGTCCACCAAAAGCCCTTCAAAGTGATCAACCTGTACATTGGGAAGATGGGCACAGGCAACCCTCAGCATCTCCAATCGTTCTTCCAAAGAGAACATGTGAGCCTTCGCATGATGCTGCAGAATCGCGACGATCACGTTGTCAAAAACGGATGCTGCACGAGTTATGATATCTAGGTGCCCCATGGTTACCGGATCGAAACTGCCTGGACATACTGCAAGGGTCAACAGCTATCCCTCCGACAAGTACATATAAAAACTAACCTGCGTGTCACCGTAACGCTCCTGCCGCACCCTTGTCATCCATGAGGATTCAGAGGGAGCAGCATCCCGTGATGAGTGTTCTACGATGACGAGGCCATTTCCTGCGAGAATTCCCGCATTCTTTATGAGGAGCAACAACTTGTCGAAAACGTCCAGGGCATAGGGGGGATCCGCGAATATCAAGTCATATGGCGCCCTCTCTGCGACAGGGCCCCGCCTGGCACCAATTGCCCGAAGCGCGTCCGCGCCGACGACTGCGGACAGATCCCTGAAACCCAGATCATTTAAGTTCTTGTTTATTACTTCACGAGCAGCCCGATCATTGTCGACGAATACGCAGTACCTTGCTCCACGTGATAGCGCCTCGATGCCAAGGCTGCCTATGCCAGCAAAGAGATCCAGAACCACAGAACCTCCGATGCGCTCTGCAATAATGTTAAAGATCGCCTCGCGTACACGATCAGACGTCGGCCTGATGCTACGCCCACTGATCGTGGTCAACCGGCGACCTCCAGCGATGCCTGAAATCACACGCATCTTACTTGACTACGCTGTTGAAGCAGACGGCCATAGTACCAGGACCCGCATGTGTTCCCACTACCGGTCCACAATTGGGGGGCCGCCCCTTCGGGCACCTGAGATTGCGGAGCATATGCTCATCTGCCGGAACCCCTGTGCTCTTCAGAGTTCCAGCCATCTTGGAGGATCTCGGGACGGAGCATGCGCAGTCATGCCCGGCAAAGAGTCTCCCGTAGACTTGGACAAACTCAGCGGGAAGCATCCGGCACCTCTTAAGCATGGCACGCAAGGCCTTAGGCTTGTCCAACGAGCAAGAACTCGCCGACCGCTCCACCTTTTCGATGTTGCTCTCATGGACAGGCTGTATGGTGAGAGGCACTGCGCCGGCTTCGTTCTGACCAATCATGCCCAGGAACAGGTCAGAACAGCCGCCGGCTACTGGTACCCTTCGAGACATCATCCAACTCCCCTTACTCAACAGAGATCAGGTAGTAATAGAGGGGCTGTCCGCCGTATTGGACTTCAAACTCGATGTCGGGATATTCCTCTGCCAGGCTGCTCACAAGCGATTCCGCCTCTTCCTCGGTGACTCCGAATCCGTAGATAATCGTGGCTATCTCGTGGTCCCCGGAGTGCATCTCGGCAAACGTATGCCGAACCACTTCGTCAACGCTCTCCCCTACCACCTGCAAATCGCCATCTATGATGCCGATCATGTCATTTTCGTGAATCTCAATGCCGTTGAATGTGGAATCTCGCACTGCATATGTAATCTCCGCACTCACCACTCTGCCGATAGCGTCAACCATCTTTGCGACATTTTCCTCAAGCGGTGCGTACGGTGTCATGACAAGAAGCGCAGCCAGCCCCTGAGGCACTGTTTTGCTCGGGACCACGTGCACCTTAGTATCTCCGATATCGGGCACTCCCGCAGCCTGCTGGGCTGTAAGAACTACATTGCCGTTATTGGGAAGAACAATGACCTCTCTGGCGTGGGCCATGCGCACGCCATCAGCTATATCCTGAATGCTCGGGTTCATTGTTTGCCCACCGGTTATCACAACATCCGCTCCCAGGCTTCTGAGTATCTTTTCGACGCCATCCCCGGCAGCCACAGCGACCACACCCACATCCTTAAGCTCGCGAGGCTCGTCTTCAGAGGGTTCCAAAGGCAATCCCGGCTGCTGGCCGGCTGCTCCCTCAAACTCCTCATGTTGGTCTTCCATGTTATCGATATCTATTTCATGAAGCGAACCATATCCCATGCAGATTTCAAGGATGCTCCCAGGGGTGTTGCTGTGCATATGCACCTTGACAGTATTACCGTTGCCTACGACAAGCATGGAATCGCCTACAACATCGCCAAGCAAGGCGCGCTTGATAGCATCAGGATCGAGATCGCTTCCGCGAATTATCAGCTCGGTACAGTAGGCGTATTCGATATCATGCTTCAGCCTCGTGGGCTCTTTCTCGGGCTTGCGAACGATTCGCTCATCAGCTGGCACATCTGCCATGCGTTCTACGGGTTCACCCTTGATCCCCCTGGCAAACCCCTGAAAGAGCACTACCAGACCCTTGCCGCCGGCGTCGACGACGCCAGCTTCCTTCAGTGCCGGCAACATCTCCGGGGTCTTCTCGAGGATGATCTCGCCTTGCCTCAAGGCCTCGTCTACTACTCCAGGGATATCTGCGCCACTCCTGGCTGCCTGAACCCCGGCGCGGCTGCCGACCCGCGCCACAGTAAGGATTGTGCCTTCCACAGGCCTCATGACTGCCTTGTAAGCTACATTGGAACCTTCCTGGAAAGCCGCTGCCAAATCCATTGCATCAGCCGTTTTCAGCCCGTGCAGGCGTTTGGCAAACCCCCGCAATAACTGAGATAGTATGACGCCCGAGTTTCCCCTGGCGCCCATCAGAGAGCCCAGAGCAATGGCCTCAGCCACGTCTCCTGCCGAAGCCGAATCCGACTTCTCCGCTTCCTTGAGAGCGGCGCAGACCGTGAGATACATGTTTGTCCCCGTGTCGCCATCTGGCACTGGAAATACATTCAACGAGTCGATCAGACTCTTATGTTCACCAAGCCATGCCACGCCAGACTCGAAGGCAGCAACAAGCGCCCGTCCGTCTATATCCTTCATCTGCGAGGCCTGACTGTGCTTTGTTCCAGACATTAGCTCTGCCGTTCCTTTCCGCCAGCACCCACCCTGACACCATGAACAGTAACATTGACTTCGGATACGTTGAGGCCTGTCGTAGACTCCAGAACGTATTTGACCTTATCCATGACATTGTTGGCTACTTCGGTGATACGGGTGCCATATTCTACAATGATATAAAGATCAATAGTTGCATATTCGCCTTGCACATCCACCTCAACTCCGCGAGCGATATTCTCCATCCCTAGAAGCTCCGCAATTCCATCAGTAAAGGTGCGAGACGCCATCCCAACAAGGCCATAACATTCGGTTGCGGCCATTCCAGCTATGGCCGCTATCACCTCGTCGGCTATGGTAATCTGTCCGTACCTATTACTTATCTCTTTGCCCATCGTGAAACCCCCAATGCTGACCTCAAACCTGCAAAGCCACTAAGACATAAGTGGACATTTTTTGTGTATTCTCCGCGCTATCGGTATATTCCTTCTCACAACGCTCTTGCGCAGTCTCTCTGCGTATGTTATCATTTATCTTGTGCGTTTTAGGCGCTATGAGGAGGAATTCTTATGGCCAAAGTATGCGATATATGTGGCAAAGGCCCCGCTTCCGGGAATATCCGCAGCCACTCAGAGATCAAGACCAGGCGCAGATGGTATCCGAACCTCCACCAGGTAAGGGCGAAGATCAATGGAAGCACTCGCCGGATAAAGGTCTGCACCAGGTGCCTCAAGTCAGGAAAAGTAACCCGAGCTATCTGACCTGACCTGGGCTGGCTCGAGCCATCTACATCTATATGTTCACAAGTATTGACGCTCCCTTCACACGGGGGCGTTTCGCCTTTCGGGGCTCGATTCAAGAATCAAATGAGCCTCGGTTCCTGGCCGCCCCTGGTGGCCAGCGCGCGCTCATATAGGCTCAGCACAACTTCGTAATCGGTTGTCGCCGCGCCGAGAACCACTCCCGATTGCGAAAGTGGTCCATGGCAATCAGATCCTCCGGTGGCAATAAGCCCGTATTCATCGGCTATCCTCTCATACCGCTCCTGCTGGGCCGGGGTGTGATGGGGATAGAATGCCTCTATTCCGCCCAACCCGCACTCCACAAGCCCAGGTATCATCTCATCCTTGTCCGCCAGGCCTGGATGGGCCAAAACGGGCACTCCGCGTGCAGCCAGGATAGCCTCAATTGCTTCGTATGGAGTCAACTTCGATCTTCTAACATAGGCCGGAGCGTGAAAACCAATGTAGTGGGCGAAGGCTTCATCCCAGGTGAGCACATATCCTGCGCTCACCATGGCAGCCGCTATGTGCGGCCTGCCCACCGCACCCTCACCCGCGTGCTCCAGCACATCCTCCATGTTCAGGCTGATTCCAAGGACAGCAAGCTTCCTGATCATCTGCTCTACCCGTCGCATCCTGCTCTCTCTCTGGCGCTCCAAGAGCGCGAGCAATCCTTCATCCTTGTAGTCCATGCAAAACCCCAGTATATGAACCTCGCCGTCATCCACGTCAGTGGATATCTCCACACCCGGCACGACGCGCACCTGAGTCCGCTTGGCCGCCCCGAGCGCCTCCTCTATGCCGTCTACCGAATCGTGATCGGTTATCGCTATGGCGGCGAGGCCGCGCCTGGCGGCCTCCTCCACCAATTCGGTTGGCGTGAACGTGCCATCTGACTTGGTAGTATGGCAGTGCAGGTCAGCGCGCTCTGTTGACACCCACAGTCACCTTCTCGCCGTTGACGTCCCATTCACGCACATATTCTCCCTCAGGCTTCCCCTGGGCAAGCGACACCGAAAGAGTCTCCTTCATGAGGTAATCTCTGTGAACCTCCAGGGCTTTCATGGAGTCAGGCCCTCCTGAGACTATCGTATCTATCCTATCAGATACCTCAAACCCGGCCTCTTTGCGCGTTGTCTGGATCTTGTTCACCAGCTCCCTGGCGAAGCCTTCCAGCTTCAGCTCTTCGGTGATCACGGTGTCGAGGGCTATAGCACGTCCGCCCTCAGATTGCAGATAGTATCCCTCAGAAGCAACCGTTTCAATGGAAACCTCCTCAGGGAGAAGTGACAGCTCTGTTCCATCGCTCAAATCCAGGGCAAACTCCCTGCCTTCAAGAGCCTTCTCGGCAATCTCTGAAGCGTTGGCTTCAGCCACCTTAGCAGCGATCTCCTTCATTAGCTTCCCATACTTCGGCCCGAGAAGATCGTATCTGGGTTTCACCCTGTATGATACGAACTCACTCATATCTCTGGCATACTCTATTTCCTTTACGTTAAGCTCATCCTCCACGAGGTCCGCAAGGAGCCTCAGATCATCTTCCTCCCCGGGAGTGGCTCTCACCACTATCTTCGACAGTGGCTGCCTGTTCTTTATACTGACTTCGTTTCGGGCTGCCCGGCCCAGGTAAACAACCTGCCTGACCAGATTCATTCGCCTTTCAAGATCAATATCCCGGCTCCATGCATCTGCTTTCGGATAGTCCTGGAGATGAACACTGCCCAACGCCGGCTCAAGATTGGTAAATATCTCTTCCGCCAGGAAAGGTGTGAACGGCGCAATCAGCCTTGCGATTGCCGTCAGGCTCTCATGCAAAGTGAGGTATGCAGCCTGTTTGTCGACGGTAATTTCGCTTGCCCAGTATCGTCTGCGACATCTGCGCACATACCAGTTGGACAAGTCGTCTACATACTCCTCAATCCTTCTTGTTGCCTGGGTGATGTCGTACGCATCCATTGCATCGGTTACTTCACCAACAAGCCCCGATAGTCTTGAAATAAGCCACCTGTCGATCAACGGGCGATCCTCATAGGAAACATTGTACTGGCTGGGATCGAATTCATCGATATTCGCGTACAACACATAGAACGCGTATACATTCCAGAGTGTGCCCATGAACTTCCGCTTGGCCTCAACGATACCGTCCTCATAGAATCTCGTAGGGTTCCATGGAGCGTTCACTGTATAGAGGTACCATCTGACGGCATCAGCTCCGTGCTCATTGAATAGCTTCCAAACATCCACCACATTGCCCCTGCTCTTGCTCATCTTGAGCCCGGCTTCATCGAGAACGAGGCCCAGCACGACACAGTTCTCAAATGGAGACCTGCCAAACAGAAGCGTGGATATGGCCAGAAGCGTGTAGAACCAGCCGCGAGTCTGATCCACCGCTTCAGTGATGAAATCAGCCGGGAATGCCTCGGAGAACATGTCGGCGTTTTCGAATGGGTAATGCCACTGTGCAAAAGGCATGGAGCCAGAGTCAAACCAGCAGTCCATTACCTCAGTTACTCGCCTGCAATCCCCTCCGCACTGGGGACATGCCAGGATTGCCTGGTCGATGTATGGCCTGTGCAGTTCGAAGTGGTCGGGCAGCGACTTGGCCATGCTCTTGAGTTCCTTCACGCTCCCAACAGCATGTTCGTGTCCGCATTCCTCGCACACCCAGATCGGCAGCGGCGTACCCCAGTAGCGCTCACGGCTTACGGCCCAGTCTATGACGTTTTCAAGGAAGTTGCCGAATCTGCCGTCCTGGATGTGCCTGGGATACCAGTTGATTTTCGCATTGTTCGCCAGAAGCTCATCCCGCATGTCGGACATTCTGATAAACCATGAGCTCCGCGCGTAATAGAGGAGAGGCGTATCACATCGCCAGCAGAACGGATAGCTGTGCGAGTAGTCCATCTCCTCAAAAAGAAGGCCGCGAGCCTCCAGGTCCTTTATGATCAAGGGATCTGCATCCTTGACAAACATCCCGCGCAGATCAGTGGCTCTCTCATCAAATCGGCCCTGGGCATCCACAAGCTGCACTACAGGCAGGTCGTGCTCTTGTGCAACCCTCATGTCATCCTCGCCGAATGCAGGAGCTATGTGAACAATCCCCGTTCCCTCCGAGAGGGTGACGAAGTCGCCTTCCACAACCACATAAGCAGGCGCCTCAGGCTCTGCATATGTGTAGAGCGGCTCGTACTCCATGCCCACAAGCTCAGAGCCATGGACCACGCGCAGGATGCGGTAGTCCCCTTCCAGTCTGGGCTCTACAAGATCCTTCGCCATTATCAGCGTTTCCCCATTGAACTGGACATACGCGTAATCGTCATCGGCTGACACAGCCAAAGCTACGTTAGACGGCAACGTCCACGGAGTGGTCGTCCATGCCAGCAGCGACACGTTCTCCTGGCCCCGGACCCTGAACCTTACGAAGATGGAAGTCTCTTCGACATCCTGGTACCCCTGTGCAACCTCGTGGCTTGAGAGCGCAGTTCCGCACCGGGGGCAGTAAGGGACCACCTTGTAGCCATGATACAGCAGACCCTTGTCCCAAATGGTCTTTATGGCCCACCAAACGGATTCAATGTACGAATCGTGGAAGGTCACGTAAGGGTCGTCCATGTCTATCCAAAAACCCAGTCTCTCGCTCATGCGACGCCACTCGCCTTCGTACTTGAAGACCGACTCCTTGCATTTCTGGACGAATTCTTCCACGCCGTACTTTTCGATCTCAGGCTTCCCGCTTATCTCCAACTGCTTCTCGACTTCAAGCTCGACAGGAAGGCCGTGAGTATCCCAGCCAGCCTTGCGCGGCACATGATAGCCGTTCATGGTTTTGTACCGGAGCACAACGTCTTTCATGGCACGCGTCAGAACATGGCCTGGATGGGGCAAGCCATTGGCTGTAGGAGGCCCTTCGTAGAAGACGAACCGGGGTCCGCTCTCCCTCTGGGCAACACTCTTTTCGAATATCTCCTCTTCCCGCCAGGCCTCCAGGATCTCCTGTTCCATTCGGGGGAAGTCCATTGCTGAATCGACTTTCTTGAACATGCGCAGACACAACCTCCTTGGCTCCTGCTTGGCAGGCACGCAACAAGCTTAAAACCCCCCGTCCACAGGGACGAGGGGTTAACTCGCGGTACCACCCTGAATTGGCCGGCCTGAAGCTTGCGTCAAGCAAGCAATCCAGCGTCTATCAACGCAAATGTCGGCCCACTCATTAGCCCGGCTAACGCCCGGGGTGCGGCACAGCTTACTCGCTCTCTTTCAGCCTGCAACTCAGGGGTGATTTTTGCGACATGACCTGCGCGGAGATTCCACCGTCCCCCGCTCTCTGGAGCCGTCCTGGTCGCTACTCCTCCCCATCATCGTTTTTTCCTTCATTCAGCTAGAATCAATCTACCATACAGCTACATCCAGCGTCAACTCGCACAAGTCTCGAAGTCTGCAGAATCCAGTCGCACTGCAACCATTTGGGAGCAGCCTGCCCCCTCAAACCTTCCACGGTCATCCTCTTCCACTTGCGCCACCCTCATTGCGATTACCATTTCCCGGACGCAAGACACCTTTTTGCATGAGGATAACAACGACTATGACCGTGACTATGATCTTCGGCAGATAATAGGTAGCGTTGTAGGTAAGTGAATACAGCCAGGCAGGGGTTCCCTCCGGTGCATACTGCCCGAAAAAGATGTACCCAGAGAGAAAATGGAATATGAACCCCGCCAGTGTTCCCCCTATGGCCCCGGTCAAGTTCCGCCACCATCCCCGCCCAAACGAAAGCCAGGGCGCAAGTCCGAGAGCAGATGAAGCCAGAACGTAGTCGAGAATAGCCTGCATGGGATGGACTATCTCAGATGTGGCTGTGACAAGATCAAGCACGCCTGCTATCAGGCCCGAAAGCAAGCCCGGATAGACTCCCCTCGTAAAAGCCATATAGAGTATGGGGACCATCTCCAGCGAAACAGAGCCTCCCTGAGGCATCTTGAAGAACTTTACCATTCCCAGAACCCACGACAGCGCGGCAGCCACTCCTATCTCCGCAATCACTTTTGTCGGGATGGGTTTGCGTGAACCAGTAGTTGACATGATGTTGACCTCCTCATGCACCGTGCCGCCGGGCATCGAACAGAAAAACTGCGGGCTCATTCATAATGATCCGCAGTCACATAGAGACTTAACCGCTTCCCTACGCTGGCATTACCCAGGGCGGAAGGAAATTCCTCCGCGCGATCAGGTTCCAGGGTATCGGGGGGTGAATTGCTCACATGGGCCGGGATATTCCGGGCGCTGCAACACACCTTCCCGCTCTCAGCCTGTCGGCTCCCCTAGCGGATCGGCACAATATTACCTTGAAACGTGGTACACAACTCAAGTATTTGACACGTTGCGATGAAATCCTCCTTGTGCGCTAGATACTAAATGCCACCTGCAGGCTATCTCCATCATGACCGACAAGGATTTCACCAATCAGGTGTTCGGGTATTACGGCTCCCACTGCCTTCCTAGCCTTTCGGATTACCTCGCTCTCCGACATCTGTGCGATCTTCTCGGCATCACCCTCCTCCATCACTAGGGTTGCCACGAGTACGCCCTTGATATTGGTGACTTCCATGCAGATTGCCTCCTCCCGTCTCAAGCCCTAGATTCGACGTACAGAGGAGCCATCCTGCGGTTTTCGCCCTGCGAATTTTCGATACGCAACCCGGGGGGAGCAGGGAATATCATTGCATGCTATCGAAGAAGCTCGACTGTCTTTCCATGCTAGGCCTGCGCGTCGAATAACGCCGGCTTCCTCGGAAGATCACGACGGAGTCACGCCCGACAACGGATTCCTTTCTCAACATCGGGTAGGTGGCGGGATTGCTCCCGCCGACCTCCCACACCACCGGGCGTACGGTTCCGTACCACGGCGGTTCA
>LSQX01048098.1_pt3 | contig 14519 bp, 7 predicted proteins | sample 654561 | NCBI WGS metagenome assembly LSQX01 (sample SAMN04489861, study PRJNA283612) | anaerobic digester metagenome | isolation source: 4 biogas reactors fed with cattle manure at either 37C or 55C with and... | place: Denmark: Kongens Lyngby | collected 2014
GATACGAAATCACCATACAATCGCTCCGTCACCGCGCGGCAACTGGAGCCTGAATCGAACCACACATCCAGAACATCCTCTTCTTTGGTGAACCGGTTCCCACCGCAGTGCGGACACACGAAACCCTCCGGCACAAACTCAGAGGCGTCCTTCTCAAACCATGAGTCCGAGCCGTTTTCCAGCGCGTCAGCATACACCAGATCGATTATATCTTTGCTTAAAACAGGCTCCTGACATCCGCCGCAAAACAGAACAGGAATCGCTACCCCCCACGACCTCTGCCGCGACAGACACCAATCAGGGGAGCTTTCGATCATCGCGTATAGCCTGTTTCGACCCTCAGCCGGGAAGCATCTGACCGACGATTCAATCTCGCCGAGAATACGCTTTCGCAGATCGTCGTGGTCGAGGCTCACGAACCACTGCTCCGTAGCTCTGAATATCACCGGTTTGTGACATCGCCAGCAGTGCGGGTAGCTGTGCGTTATATTGCTCTCCGCCAAAAGACTGCCGTTATCCCGCATCGCCTCGATTACGGCGTTGTTGCCCTGTCGTAGAATATGCAGACCCTCAAATTGCCCCGCCGCTTTTGTGAAATATCCGCGCGCATCGACCGGGTTCAGCACCTCCAGGCCATATTTCCGGCCCGTCTCGAAGTCCTCTCGCCCGTGTCCTGGCGCTGTGTGAACGACGCCGGTCCCGTCCTCGAGGGTGACGTAGTTCGCATGTGTCAGAATCGAATCGCGCTCATATATCGGGTGTCTGAATACCAGTCCCTCAAGCTCGCGTCCTTTAACCGTTTTGACCACGCAGTAGCTCGATTTACCGCTGGCCTCCATTGTTTGCCCAACCAACTCAGCAGCAAGCAAATACCGGTCCCCATCCGCATCGACGAAAGCATACTCATAATCCGGATGCACAGCTACGGCCAGGTTCGCCGGAATCGTCCAGGGAGTGGTGGTCCAGATGATTGTATATGCGTTTTGATGGCCTTCGAAAATCCCGTTCGGGTCGCTGACAAGCGGAAATCGCACATATATCGAGTGTGAGGTATGGTCCGCATATTCGATCTCAGCCTCGGCCAGAGCTGTTTCGTCGTTGATGCACCAGTAGATCGGCTTAAGCCCTCGGTAGATGTAGCCTTTTTCCACCATCTCGCCAAAGACTTTGATGATAGTCGCCTCATACTCGCGGCTCATTGTCAGGTATGGATGCTCCCAGTCGCTCAACAGCCCAAGTCTTTTGAGCTGCTCGCGCTGGATACCTACCCATTTTTCCGCATACACCCGGCAGGCTTTGCGAAGCTCCAGCTTGCTTGGCGATTGGTGTTTCTTGCGAAACTCCTCTGCTACCTTCTGCTCGATCGGCAGACCGTGGTTGTCCCAGCCCGGGATATACGGCACTCGATAGCCCGTCATCGCCTTATAGCGGACGATGAAGTCTTTCAGCGATTTATTGAGCGCATGGCCCATGTGGATGTCGCCGTTGGAGTAGGGCGGGCCGTCGTGAAAGACGAATGTGCCCTTCGGGGCATCACGTTCGGCTATCTTGCTGTAGACGTCGTGTTCCTCCCAGAGCTTTTGAAATCCCGGCTCTCGATTAGGCAAGTCCGCCTTCATAGGAAAGTTCGTCTTGGGCAGGTTAACTGTTTTACTATAATCCATTCCGACAAATGCTCCAAATCGTTCTCAAAATGCGAACACGGAAGCACTTGGCAGGGGAAGCACGAGATCACTGCGTTTCCGCTTTTGTGTTTTTCCGTGATTCATTTACAGCGCTGCAATAAACTCATCCAGCGTGCTCTGCCAGGGTCGCGCATTGTCCTGGCCAAGCAGTTCCATTTTGTAGTGCCTCAGCACCGAGTTTTTCGGCCTCTTCGTGGGAGTCGGCCAATCCTCAGACGCAATCGGCACAACATTTACTTCTGTTTTACCCGCTGCGTTCAATATGGCCCGAGCAAACTCGAACCATGAGCAGCTCCCGGAGTTGGTGAAATGGTATGTGCCAAAAAGCGGCGAGCCGACTAATGACGCGAGAAACTCCGCCAGATCTTTCGCATACGTCGGCGAACCGACCTGATCCGACACCACCTTCAGCTCCGACCTCGTTTCGGCAGCGTTCAGTATACTCAAAGCAAAGTTTTTGTGGTGCGGCGCGAACAGCCACGAAGTGCGCACGATATAATGCTTTCGACAAAGCTGCGATATCGCGAGTTCCCCGGCCAGCTTGCTTGCGCCATAGACGCCCAGCGGGTTCGGAGTATCAAACTCGGTGTATGGCTCCTCTTTTTCGCCGTCGAACACATAATCGGTGCTCACGCCAGCGATTGGACAGTTGATCGACGCGCATGCGCAGGCGAGGTTCCAAGACCCCACGGCATTGATTTTATACGCCATATCAGGCTCGCGCTCACATCCATCCACATCGGTCATAGCTGCGCAGTGTATTACCATCTGCGGACGTACCCGGCTGATCAAATCAAAGACCGAACCGGCCTGAGCTATATTCAGCCTCTCACATTCACCCACCATATCGGTAGGGACAACCGTATGGCTGTTTTCGAGGGCACGGCATACCTCAGACCCCAGCATACCGCACGCGCCTGTGACCAGAACCCGCACCTTTGCACCCCCTGTACATACCGTAAAGCCCCTGCCAAAACCAGGGGCCTCACTCTTGTGTTCAACCATTACATTATAACGTGAATCAGCGCCGACTTGCAATTCCTTCGGAAATGTGCGGATTCCCGATCGAAAAGCCGCCGGATTGCGCTACCAGTTCACCGGATAGACGCTTATGTTAGTCAAGCAGCCCAGCAGCGTCGTCGCAGCCCCCCCTAAAAAGTCCCCCGCTATAAAGCCCAAAAACAGCGGCATCATCTGCCTGTAAAGCTTCATGCCGCCCGTCTTAATAATAATCACCTTAGCCAGCCACGCGATGAAAAACGGCAGCCAGGTGTTGTAAACAAGCCAGGTCGTCGACATACAATATCCAACCGGATGGAACGGCCACCACACGTAACTCATTCTCATATAGGACAAAAATATGGTCATAACCACGCCTATGCCGACTCCCATCAGCCCCGATCTGTCCGGCGTGGAAGGGGTTTTCAGCCACGTCCCCAGCATATCAAACGACTTCTTGCCCATCATCGACCGCCAGGTGTCCGTCTTGGCCAGCGCTCCGAACTTTGTCCACACATACAAAGCTATGATAAACGAAACCACCGTCCCGAATGCCACAGCCACAACCATCGCCCACGCCATCTTGCCGGGCTTAATCCCAGCCGAATCCGCCATCTTAAAGCCATCGAGTTGGTGGGACATGCAGACCCCACGGAAGTCCTGCTGTGCGGTCGCCGCGCGCACGTATGTCAACGCCGTCAAATCCGATGCACTGAACGCTCCACTGCCGCCCAGCATCACCAAAAACCTGAAAGCGTCGATCTCCGGCCCCACCGGCCACGCATTACCTGTCTCCGCCCGTATTCGCGTTGCAGCAAGCAAATACGCAAGCATCAATACAACCCATATCAGCGCTATATACAAACTCGCGCCCGCGATGACCGTAAACGCCACCATCGCCAGGAAACTGAATATCAAGCCTATTACCGAGATTCGATAACCTCTGGCCTCAGGGTCGTTGTTCGGATTATCACCAAACGCGGCGGCAAAGACTTCTTTGAGGTGCTGCCTGGACACCCAAATGCTGATCCCCGCCAGGGCAAGGAACGATCCGACAGCCTGATGAGTTCGCCACGGGAACACGCTCTGCACACCCGTCCCCCCTGTCGACCATCCAACCGCCGCACCCCATACCGATTCAGCCTGACCAAGCAAATAGAAGAACCAGCAGCTAAACACCACTTCCGTCGACAGCAGGTATCCAATTCCTATGACAAACGGGAAAAACGTCACAATCACTGGGTTCATCGCGTTCCACGGAGGGTTCTGGAAACTAGCGGATAAATCCGTAGCCCGCAGCGAAACATTCGGCAGCGCGGGATAATTGAGAGCCAGTGTATTCCAGCATACAATGACGAACGTCGCAATCGTTCCGATCCAAAACAGCCGGTCCTTCAACACAGGCGAGCCATCTTTAGCCAGTTCTATCGGCAGCGTGACCGTAGGAAACGACAGCCGCTCCCGTTCGATCCATTGCTTGCGCAGGATATACATCATACACAGCGTGGAAGTGGTGAACACTATCAAAAACCCACACCATACCACAATTTGCTTTGCCCAGAAATGCAGATTGAGAGTCTGCCCGCCCTTATAAAACGCCGCTAGGGCATCGAGGTTCGACTGCACCATCCATTTTGGCACATAATTGATAAACGGCGCCGCCCATGCCTTAGAGGGATCCACATGACTGAAATAGTGCGCCGCCGTAATAGTGGGAATAAGAAAGTGCATTCCGCCGGAGCTGGACAATACCGTGCTGACCGCGCTCATCACATATATCGTCAGCAATTCCGCGGAGGACAATCGCAAGCTCGGAGCAAGCCGAGTAATACCAATGTTAAGGAACACCAGCGCAAACAGCACGCTGAACGCACCCACCGGGATGGAGGTGTTGGCCAACGCGGTATGTCCACGCGTGCCGCCAAGCACTAGTTCGGCGTAGTGGATCCACAGATCAATTAACGCCGTCACAACCAGGCCGATCAATATCGCGCGCAGAGTCACCCCTGCTGCGCCGCGCTGCTTCGGCCGCGCTACTTCTTGTTCTTCGATAACCGGACCTTTATTCGGCATATAGCTCACCCCACGCTATTTTACAGCATTACGCGTTCTTGAGCTAGTACTGATTTCAAAAGAGGACAATTGATGGGGGTAATACATACAGGCCGCGCATTGCTGCGCGGCCCTGAGAGAAAGAGGTGGATTTCGAGAAATTACCTACTACTATCCACCATCGTAGAGGTCATTGATACCAGCTACAATGCTGTTCACCTGCGAAACGCTCACGCCCCACGGCAAAGCACATGTGTTGCCGCCCAAAACGCTCTGCGCCAGCGACAAAACCTGAGAAATGCTCCAGCCTTTGAGTGCCGTATTCGACAGCTTCAGATTGCCAAGCCCCTTACAGGTCACTCCTGCGTTGGAGAAATCCACATTGAGCTTGAGAGCAAGCACGTTACCTGCGAATTCTCCTGCGGCGGTGGAGGAGACGTTAGTCCCGCATCCTTTCAGCAAGCCGACTTTTCCGCTCTGCGGCAGGAAACATCTTATCTTGTCCGCACTCGTGAACGATACTTTATTTATACCACCAATCGTCACTTTACCACAAGGATAGATCTTGTTGAAGTTTTCCTTCAACATTGCACCACCATTATCATTGGATGGCGCGGATCCCCAACCCTTCTGGTTGAAGGTGGTATAGCACGAAGTTGTCGTCGCTTTTGTGATGGTGGTCTTGCACGAGGAGGTGCAGGTGACCTTGCATCCGCTCGGCGGGCAAGCGCTGACTGTGGCCTGGTTGACCAGAACCCCGCTCCCCGAAGAGGGCGGATTGCTCGGTGTCGTGCAATAGCTGCCACATCCGCCGCTGCCGCTGGGGATGCTCTTTACCACATAAGTCTTATCAAACTCGCAGACTTCGCCTGGCGCCATAGAGGCCTTCTTCCAGATGATGCCGCCAAGCAGCGGATCGTTAAGAGACACATTATACAGGCATGTGTTGCCGGTATTGGTCACTTTGAAGTGATAGGTGATCGTGCTGTTTACAGCAGCCTTTGACGGGCCGGTTTTGACCAGGCAGATTCCCGGCTTCTTTCCGACATAGCCAAAGTCCACATCAACGCGGTTCTGACCAGAGGACAGGTTGACGGTAGTCGAACCGTTGAGCGATTTGTCCAGCTCATAGGTCTGCGTCATGTTCTTCGGCAGAGAACTCGTATTCACTACCACTTTATACGTGCCGGCGCTAAGCCCGGAGAAGAGATACTTGCCATCTCCGGAAGTCGTGGCGGTGGCGATTGTCTTGCCTGAGCTGTCCTTGAGGGTCAGCTTGACGCCGTTGATACCAGGCTCGCCAGCATCCTGAACCCCGTTTTTGTTGTAATCGTGCCAGACGCGGTCGCCGATGGATCCGAGAGCTGGCCCAACAGTCGTTGTGCACGACGATTGATCGGTCACTTTGCTATTTTTCGAATCGAAGCCGACAACGGTTGCGGTATTGACCAGTTTATTCTTTGGTTTGCAAGGCGGCTTTGGGTTGCACGTCGGCTTCGGAAGACACGGCCAAGGGTAGAAGAAGCAGCACTGGGCACTGATTGTGCCGCTCTTCGCCTGATCGCCTACGCCGGCGGATGTCAGGGCATTCTGAGTGATCTTATAAGTCTTCGTGAAGACCACTGTCTCACCCGGAGCCATGCTGCTCTTCTGCCAGATGACACCACCCAGCAGCGGGTCAGTTACTGTGACGTTCCGAAGAGTAGTGTTTCCGGTGTTGATCACCTTGAACGTATATGTGATAGTGCTGCCGACTTGCGCACTTTCGGGGCCGGTTTTGATCAATCGAATGCTAGAGCTGCCGCCGGTATAGCCAAAGTCTACGTCGGTGCGATCCTGACCGCCTTCCAACTCGACGGTTGTGCAGTGGTCGAGTTCCCCATCCAGGTCATAAGTCTGGACGAGGTCTGCGGGCAGCGTTGCCGCATCGACACATACGGTATAGGTTCCCGGAGGCAGTAACTCAAACAAATAGCCGCCGTCATCCGTGGTGACGGTTGTCGCCAGAACATTACCTTCTTCGTCATACAGCGTAACTGTGACTCCGCCTATTCCCGGTTCGTTCTCATTTTGCACGCCGTCAGCGTTGAGATCGTTCCACACTCTGTCCCCGATCGAGCCATACTGGAAGTAGCCGAAGTCGACGTTTAGATTCACTTCGCCGGATCGCAGAATGACAACTGCGGTGTCCGGGCTTTCTATGCCGTCGAGATCGTAGGTTTGAATCAGGCCATCAGGAAGGGTGTCGGAGTCAACAGTGACTCGATAGGTTCCTGGCGGCAGGTTCGGGAACAGATAGAAGCCGCTTTCGTCGGTCTCCATTGAATCGGTGAAGTCGATTATCCCGTCACCGTTGAAATCGGCTTCGAGTATCACTGTAACATCCGCGATTCCGGATTCGTCTTCATCTTGAATGCCGTTGCCGTTCAAGTCAAACCACACATAATCCCCTATTGCTCCGCCGCGCTTCAGAACCTTGGATTTGCTCAAGACCTGGGTCTGGCCGGCAGGTATTTCCAGCAACCACTGGAACGCAAATGCGACATCACCGCTCAGCGGGCTGGTCGCATTGGCCAGATCGGCCACAGGGGCGTTGTTTAGCTTGTTAAAAAGATCGAATGCATTGGCAATTTCCCATCTGTCGGGAGCCGGGGTCATGCCGCCGGTGGATGCTGATTCTGTGGTGATAAGCGCGCCATCCCATTGACCTATGGTGGTGGGATTAAGCAAAGCCGCGTTGTCATCCCCGGGCGTGTCGTTAAGATTGAGGTCGGTGAACTCAAAGAGATGAAAATCGATCGGCTGAGAGGTCTTGTTGCGCACGCGAACCATCTCCGCAATGGTTGAGTTCCCGCTTCCAGGAGTTCCTCCGGTGAGGATATATCGCAATGATACGTCTACTTGTGACCCGGAGAACAACACATCAAGCACGTTGGGCGTGGCCTGCGTGACCTGGGCGGTCGCCATGGCGTTCAGAGGCTGTTGCTGCGTGTCGCCTATCCGATAATACCACCACTGGCTCGCCAGTTGGTTGATGCCATCAATCGCCCAACCGTCTATCCCCACTACCGACGATGGATTGATTGATGCTGTGCTATTCCCTGAAACCAGATTATACTGCTGTGCTTGCACGCAAAGTGGTGCTAGTCCAAGCAATAAAACCATGATCAAGGGCAAGATCAGAAATGCACTTCTAATTTTGCTGAAATCCATGTTTTCGTATTCCCCCAACGATCGCAGTCTCTGCTGCTCGATTTACGTCCTTCATAGGACGCCATAATTAGTGAGTGCACAGCCGTTGCCATCTGACCTCAGGAAAATACCAGATTGTGTCTGAAGCGGCTCCATTCTTTTGACAGAATACAGAAATGAAGATGAGAGATACGGGAAGTTGAAATCATCTTGCTTGTATGAAGGGTGTACAAAGGTGTGGGACGCTGCGATCGCGTCCCACACTCTTTTCTGGGCTATATTGCTATGTGACGTTTCAGATGATTCGCCTTCGCATGAGAGGCACCAGCCCGAACAGAGCAGCAAACACGGTCATAGAGGCCGGTTCCGGCACTGCGCCGTTGAACAGGGCATTGTCCTGGCTCATCATCGCGGAATCGCCTAGAGCCATATTCCACTGAAAAACAGCCGCTACGTCGCCTTCATAGTTGCTGTTAGCGACAAACGGTGTGCTGTTATTGAGTTTTGCGAGCAGTGTCGCAGCATCACCGACTTCAATGATACTCGGGATCTCGATGGCCGACCACTGCGATTCGGTTGTCCCTTCGGTCTGCGACAACGTGGAACTGTTGGGCAATGTGCCGGATTGTCCAAGAGATTTTCCATTGAGATCGAGGTTCACGAACTCATACAAAGAAAAATCCAGGACGGAACCGGTTTTATTGTTGATCGATACAATCTGGGCAATGTCCGATTGGCCGGAACCCAAAGGCGCTCCCATAAGCATATAGCTTATCTCCATGTCGAATAGAGATCCTGAATACAGCACGCTGCACATCATGTCCATGATAGGGGTGACTGTGATGCTTCCCAAGGAGCTGATCGGGGTGATAGGTCCGCTGCCGACGCTGAACCAATATGAGTTCTGCCTCATATGATTTGTGCCATCGACCAACCATTCATATATTCCAGCCTGTGTATACGGATCAATATTGACAACCGTATTTGGGCCCATGATATCGGTCAGTGTAATCGGCGCATCGGCATGCGCCAGACTGCCCAGAGTGGCCAACATCACTATCAGTATTCCTACGAATACTGTTTTGGACAAATTCATCACTTCCTTTCGTGTTGTGTCGCTGGAGTTGCTATGAACGTGCCGGAGCCCAACAATCAACGCCAGCGCCTTAATATGTTGGTGCACGAAATATGCCAAAGACGAATTCGCCATCCACCAACCAGCAAACCCCGTACTATTTCTGTGCGGCTAAAGGAAATTGGAAACAACTGTCGTAGTATCAAGATAGTGCCGATAGTAGAGCCGATGGGAGAAGTAGTGATGACTTTTGGGCGATTTGCGATCTGTATGATCGTGCTTTCATTTATATTTAGTCTGCCGGCGACGGCAGCCAAGCCAATCGTTCAGCTTGCAGGGGTCGATTTACAGGGCGGGGCGGCGGAGCTTTTCGGGTCGACTATGGCCGGCGAGATCGATATAAACTATGTCTACGCTGCGCCGACCGGTTCGCGATCTGCGATGTCCGCCTCGTTCATGCTCACAGAGATGCCAAAAGATCCTCTGTTTGTCTACATAAAAGGCAGGGACGACGAGCCGGCAAAAAAATGCGAAATAGCTATCGAAATCAACCATAAGAAGGTTTTCTCCGGCCCCAGCGAGTTCCCAAACGCAGAATGGGAAATCCGCAGCTACCCGGTGCCGGAGGGAGCGCTTGTTGTCGGCGAAAACATAATTCAAGTCGCTTGCCTGGAAAAAGATGGCCGAGTCGGAATGCCGCCGTGGCTGCAGGTCGCAAAGCTGGCCATCGCGCCAAAAGACTATACATTCAAACATAACATATCAAAAGACTTCTTCATCAATTTGCCCACTCAGATCAACGAGTTCCCCGAACCATATACGAGCGACCGGCAAGCGGGGTTTGCTATTCGTGGGACAAAGGGGTGGATGTGGACTCCAGAGCAGTATCTTTCCGAAATCCCGGTTATGGCCAAGTGTAAGATGAACTTTTTGATGAACTGCTATGGCAGCATGTGCGACATCGAACACTACGCCTGGGGGAATCCGGAAGTCAACCGGTGGTGGGAGGACCTGCCTGCGTCCAAAAAAGCCGCCTATGAGAAAATTGTCAGAGAATGCGACAAAAACGGCATAGCGTTTTGCTTCAGTATGAACCCAAATTTATGCAGCAAGCGCGCACTGCAGTATTCCTCCGCTGAGGACATTGATATGCTTTGGAAGCATTATGCGTGGATGCAGGGCTTGGGGGTCAAATGGTTCAATATCTCTCTTGACGACATCTCGCAGGGAATCGACGCCTCCGGACAGGCGAAAGTCGTAAACGAGATATACAAGCGCCTCAAGGCAAACGACCCATCCGCGAAGATGATCTTCACTCCCACTGCGTATTGGGGGGATGGAACCGACGCTAAAGACAGGTCGTATCTGGAGATCCTTGCAAACGAGTTGGATGCGGATATATATCTTTTCTGGACAGGCGACAGCGTCGTCGGCAACATCAACCGCAGCGCGGCGGTTTCCTACAAAAACATATCGAAGCATCGGCTGTTTTTGTGGGACAACTACCCGGTTAATGATGATTTCCCGACTATGCATCTCGGCCCCATCATCAACCGCGACCCGGATCTTTATAAAGTTATCGACGGATATATGTGCAATCCGTTGTGCAAGCAAAATCAGGCAAACCGCATTCCAATGTTGACTTGCGCCGACTATGCATACAATCCGGAGGGCTACGACCCGCTGCGGTCGATCGGCCAGGCTATCTTGCATCTGGAGGACACCCAGGAAAAGCGCGAGATTATAAAAGAGCTTGTTGAGGTTTATCCGGGGTTTATCATCCTGGGCAAGCCGAACACGGGGCTGAACCCGGTGCGCGAGAACTTCGCCAAGATCGTATCGCTTCATCACGGCAGACCCATTGTCGAGGGGTATATGCTCTACCTCGAGGGTCTTTCGGCGCGCCTCGACAAAGCGTTTCCGGACAAATACAAAGCCGCCCGAAAAGCCCTGGCCGACGACATTATCCAAGTCCGACAGATGATTAAAGAGCGATATGGGCCGTAGGATTGTGGCGGGTATACCGCCCAACCCCGCCTCTATGACAATAATCGAACTGTCTGCTCTTACACTATCAAGACATCGGGCAGTAGCCTAAGATATTTTCCCGGAGCGACATCACCTCACATAGCCAGCCTCATCTTGGCCGCATCCTCGCCGCCGTTTGCAAGATACAGCAGCGGGGTGGGGCGGTCGGTTCCATCTATGAACTTCGGCCTCGCCGACCAGCCGCTTTGCGATAGTACGTTGTTGAGGTCCATCCAATATTGCAGCCGCGCCACCGGAAGCCCTTGGATCATATGCAGATGGTTGGCAGGCGGATAGTGTTTGTATTCGTTCATGCTTGCATATTTCGGCACAACAAACGTATGAGGCCAGGTCGGGTCCGTCGCATCGCACAATAGTCGAGCAAGATTGTCATCGACATCAGCAGTAGTGGCCTCATCCCAACTCATACTGAACATTCCGGACAGGCTCGAGTACATCAATCGTCCCGCGATCCCCTCCAACCCTCCGGGGGATACGAACGTCACCGAATTGCCTAAACCCGGGAAATAATCTTCCCCCGCAAGCGGCATAGTCACGCCTTTCATAATCGTCTCCACACTCGCGCCAGGCTCCGCCGCCCAATCGAGAGACGCCGACCCTGAATTGTTGCCATCGACCAAACCTTTCTGCGCCCACAACTCATCGGCCGGCAGCTTTATCCCCGCCTTTTGAGCGAGTGAGTCAAGCTCCCATTTCTCCCACACCTTGCGAAAATCCATAAACAATGGAGGATTGCCTCCAGTTAGAGCGCTGAAGAAGATCATGGTCAACAACGCCTGCACATCTGCCTCAGTCGCAAACGGGGTGGGGATTTTGCGTCCGTTGTGATCGAAAGTGGAGTTGAAAAACGACTCCGCAGCGTCCGCCACCGGCAGCGGAATCCCACGCCTGTCGGATCCCCATTCGAGCTGGCTCATAAACCCCCCGCCAATAGCATTAAGATCAGCCAGCAGGTCCCTCATCACCAGATACATAGCCAAACTGATATCAAACCGCTCCGAATCCGCGCTGTTGCGTATCTCCAGCCTGTCGCCGACGTGCTTGTCCACAAATGCCCGCAGGCTCTTAAGCTCTTTTTCGTCGTAAGCCTTCTTGGCCAGCATATCTGCGAGCAGCTTCATATCCAGCCTTGTTATCTCGATTCCAAACGTGTTGCGAGTGGGGATGACGTGCGCAAAGGCGGTCTCCATTCCCATCGAATCGTGCCCGAACACCACCACTCGACGTCCCTTCAGCGCCTGAGTCGCCACCGCCGCAAACGCCCAATCCACCAACGCATCAGCAGTAGGCTGTGACATCCTCGGTTCAAGTCCGGTATCCGGCCAATTTCCAACATTCAAGTGCGACAATCTGCCGGACTGAGCAAGCGCCCCATTTACCGCGTGCGCAAAGACCACCCCCGGCTTAGGCCCGGAATTTCCGCAGGTGAAGTTGATTGGGGTGTCGCCGGGAAATTGCCCCAGCAGCGAAATCACCGAAAGTTGAGGAAAGGCCCACGTGTCCGGAGTGCATACGAGCACACTCACCCCTGCGTCCTGAAACTGTTTAGCCACGATATCGGCCTGCTTTTCGCCATCCACCAGAATAGGGGCGAATACCACTTTCACAGCAGACCCGTCCGGGAGCTGCACTCGCTCGGCAAGGATATCAGCGGCCATCTTTACGATGTTCTGACACCTCTTGCGGCTGTCTTCGTCGATTCTTGGATCACCGGCACAAAACACACCGATAACCGGATTATTTCTCTCGATTGTCTTGACATCATCAGCCAATGCGATTGCTTTGTCCATATCCCACCTCCGAGGTTGGTTCCAATTTCTATTAAGACGACCAGGGGGCAAAATCCTCCAACCGGCTGCAATAAGCTATACTGCGGCTTGGAATCCAGTGAATTGCGCCTTGGGAAATATTCGGCCTTCCACTATTGCCACGACGGGGGTATAATATGACAACGGCAGTGATAGGGCTGCTTGTTCGTGATCTGGTGGATGGAGGCTGATTGATTTGGCAAAACCGACGGCTATACTCGCCGAACTCAAGCGAAAGAAGAAACCGGGCGCTGAAGAATATTATCGCGTGCGCGTAGGTTTGGCGACTTGTGGGATTTCAGCCGGCGCGGATAAAATTCGTGAGGAATTCGATCGCCTTGTCAAAGAGAGTGGCCTCAAAAATGTCGAGGTTATCCCCACCGGCTGCGTCGGGCGCTGCGACCTCGAGCCTATGGCGGAGGTTACTCGAGGCGCGGACACGCCGGTTCTATATGTGCATTTGACGCCTGAGAAGGTTGCTCGGATAGTGCGGGAGCATCTTATCGAAGGCAAGCCGGTCGAAGAGTTTTTCTAGGCTTCATCAGTTTTAACATACAATCGGAGACAGCATGGTCGAAGAGATTAAGCGAAAGATCGTCGTTTGTTCAGGAACAGCGTGCACAGACCCTGGCGGAAAACGCCTGGAGCCGATGTTGAGCAAGATTTTGCAGGCACGCGGCCTCGAAGATCAAGTCGAGATAGAGGAGGCTGTTGGCTATGGCTTGTGCAAAAATTGCCCTATGATTGTTGTCGAGCCGGATGAGGTGTTTTATGGTAAGCTCGATGAAGCCAAGCTCCAAAAGATTATCGATGAACATATCATAGGCGGCAAGCCTGTCGAGGATCTTCGTGTTAAGGGATCGGTAGACACATCCAGCATAAGGATGCTAGGCAGTGCCGATTTCTTCGGCAAACAACTGCGCATAACTTTGCGCAATTGCGGCATAATCGACCCCGAATCATTCGACGATTATCTCCAGATGCGCGGCTATGAAGCCCTTGCGAAAGTGATCGAATCGATGACACCGGAGCAGGTGATCGAAGAGATCGAGCGCTCAGGCTTGCGTGGTCGTGGGGGCGGAGGATATCCGACCGGGCTTAAATGGCGGCAGACGGCTGCTGTTTGCAGCTATCCTGCCAGAGAATGTCCGACCGAGCCGCCCGAGCAGAGATACGTTATCTGTAACGCTGACGAAGGCGACCCGGGCGCGTTTATGGATCGCAGCGCCATCGAAGGCGACCCGTTCTGTCTTATCGAGGCTATGACTATCGGCGGATATGCTATCGGTGCAAACAGGGGTTACATTTACGTTCGCGCCGAGTATCCGTTGGCTATTAAGCGCCTGGAATACGCCATTGCAGGGGCGAGGCAGCGCGGCTTGTTGGGCGAAAACATATTTGGCAGTGGGTTTTCATTCGATATAGAAATAAGGCTCGGCGCAGGCGCGTTTGTATGTGGCGAGGAGACCGCCTTGATCGCGTCGATGGAGGGCAGACGGGGGATGCCGCGTCCGCGTCCGCCATATCCCGCACAGGCAGGTTTCTATGATTGCCCTACTCTCATTAATAACGTCGAGACTTGGGCGAATATACCCGCGATTATTCTCAATGGTTGGGAATGGTTCAGCAACCTGGGCACCGAGAAAAGCAAGGGCACCA
>LSQX01052336.1_pt1 | contig 14517 bp, 12 predicted proteins | sample 654561 | NCBI WGS metagenome assembly LSQX01 (sample SAMN04489861, study PRJNA283612) | anaerobic digester metagenome | isolation source: 4 biogas reactors fed with cattle manure at either 37C or 55C with and... | place: Denmark: Kongens Lyngby | collected 2014
AGATGTGTATAAGAGACAGCCTCAGGACTTAGGCCAAGACCTCTACAATCGAGCCACATCAAATAGGTAGCTTGGGGTTTTCTTACCTTTATTTTCGGAGAGAACTCATTATTTATAAAATTTGTCACATAGTCGAGGTTGCCTTGGATATATTCCATCATTTCCTGATACCAGTCTTCGCTTTCTGTGAAAGCGGCTATATTGGCAGCAATACCGAAGCAATTGGCATCTCCACGGTTTTGCGCCAAAGATATGGCGTCGTACTGATCTTTCCAAACCTTGGAATGAAAGAGTACATAGGCTGAGTGCAGGGCAGGAAGGTTAAAGGTTTTGCCTGAGGAGTAAAAGCTCATGGAGATTTGTTTTGCCTTGTCACTGACGGTATAGAAGGGGATGTGTTCTCCTTCGTGTACCAAATCGGCATGTATTTCATCGCTTAGCACCGTTACACCATGCAGGTGACAGATATCGGCAACTTTATTTAGTTCATCTTTTGTCCAGATTCTTCCTATGGGATTGTGTGGATTGCATAAAATAAAGTATTTGACTTTGTTGTCAATAATTTTCTTTTCCATATCCTCAAAGTCCATGAAATAGCCTTGGTCGGTTTCAATTAGAGGNNGGTTATCGATGCGCCCGCACTGGGCTTTTTCAATAATTGAGTAAAAAGGGAAATATACAGGAGGCTGAACTAGGATGTTGTCTCCGGATTTTCTAAACATTTCAAGAACCAATTGTAGGCCCACCACCACATTATGAGCAGGGCTTAAAAGGTTCACATCAATATCTAGGCCTAAACGTTTTTTTTGCCACTGAGCAAAGGCTTCATAGTATTCTTGGGGGATATAAGTATATCCAAAGTAGGGGTGGGAAGCACGCTTTAATAGGGCTTGCGTAATTGCGGGAGCAACGGGAAGGTCCATATCGGCAACCCATAGTGGAATGCCTTCTTGCATACCCACTTCTTCCATCTTGTGGTATTTGGCACTGTAGAAAGTGCTCCTATTTACCATGTGATCATCAAATTTCATATAATACCTCCTTGCTTGGGAAATTACCCATTCCAGTAAAGTATACCCTAAAAGCAGGATTTTTGTGGTTATTTCTTTCCATAGGGGTATAGTAGGTATAGTGAGATTTTATAAAATACTATTCAGGAGGCAGAATGAATTATCTATTTAATGTTAAGAAAAATGTGGAAGTTGAACTGAGCTTTAACCAAGAAGGCTTAAAACATGGTGAGATTTTCGCATCACTAAGTAAAGAGCGCCAGGGTAGTTTGTCTATGAATCTGGAAAAAACCGATGATGAAGCCCTACGCCGGGCCTTTTACACATTGGCCAGTAAGTTAAATGAACTAAAAATTGACGCTGTCAGTTTAGAAATAGGGAATCTTAACCCTGCAGCAGTATACGAAGGTTTTATGCACAGCAATTATTTTTTTGACCATTATTTGAGCGAGAAAAAAATTCGCTATCTAAAGGAAATCAGCTTTTGGGTTGAAGAAAACAAAGTTGAAGAAATTAAAGAGCAATTTGTTGAAGTAGAAAAACTTTTAGACGGCGTATTTTTGGCAAGAGATCTTACCAATCTGGCTGCCATGGATCTGTACCCTGCCACCCTAGCCCAAAGAGCAAAAGAGGAACTTAGCCCCCTGGGTGTTGAAGTTAAGGTTATGGGTCAAGAGGAGATTGAAGAGCTGGGCATGGAAGCCTTTCTTGCTGTCAGCTACGGTTCAGATAAAGAGCCAAAACTCATTGTCATGACATATAAAAACAGTGATGAACAACCCCTTGCCTTGGTCGGAAAGGGTCTAACCTATGACTCCGGGGGATATAGTATTAAACCTGCCGAGGGGATGCGTACTATGCATGGTGATATGGCAGGAGCGGCTGCAGTGATTGGCGCTATGAAGGCCATTGCTGCTGCAAAACTGCCCACCCATGTCATTGCCGTAGTAGCGGCAACGGAGAATCTAATCAATGGTAGTGCTTATAAAACGGGAGATATTATTGGTTCTATGGCCGGTAAGAGCATTGAAGTGGTCAACACCGATGCCGAAGGTCGCCTGACACTGGCCGATGCTTTATACTATACAACGACAGTATTTAAGCCTCGCTATGTTATTGATACGGCAACCTTAACAGGAGCCATGGTTGTAGCCCTGGGAAATCTCAGTGCCGGTGCGGTATACAACGATCAGGCACTGGTAGACAGAGTGTCGGCGGCAGGAAACAAGGTGGGTGAGCCTGTATGGGCCATGCCTAGTTTTGATGAATACAAAGAAATGAATAAGTCTAAATTGGCTGATATTAAAAACAGTGGTGGACGTATGGGAGGTGGCATTAGTGCCGGCATGTTCCTTGGAGAGTTTGTTGTTGATACTCCCTGGGTCCATGTAGATATCGCTGGAGTTAGCTATGAAGAAAGCCCTAGAGCCTACTACCCCCATGGAGGGACGGGCTATCTTGTTAAAACCTTATACCAATTGGTAAAGGATGAGTAAACTTTGATCAAAGGCCTTTCCTCTAGGGGAAAGGTCTTTTTATCCTAACTTAGGAGGTAGGTAATGTGCGTTTTGTTGTTAAAGCCCTTTGTGCTGGGTTATATTGCTGTGGCAATCCTCCTACAGCTACTAATATATTTTAAGAAAATTGTCCTCATTCCACGGGGAATGGATTATGGGGTTATGGCTATGTTTTTAGTGGCCTTTTTTATGAGTCAGCGTTTTGTACTGGGTGGTTCTATGGCACTACGGCTTATTGTTCTCTTTGTTTTGGGAGTGCTTCTTTATGGAGCCAGTAAGATTCTTTTTCCTGGACAGTATAAGTGTCTTTTAAAGATTAGTAATCCCGAAGAAATCAAGGTTTTTCTGCAAGAAGGAGAAGAATATAGTGAAAAGAAGGAGCTCTTCTTATTGAAAAAGAACAGTCCCTCAATAGAGCGACTTAAGGATTATCTAGTTAGGGGACCCAGACCTCTATTCGAACTGCTAATGGCGCTACTTCTAGGAGGCGTTTTCCTATACTTTCTGCTCAACTGAGCCCTGGGCAATAATTGACAAGGCTAAGAATTTCATATACAATTTAACTACTTGTTAAAATTTTATGTTTATTTAAAAAGGAGGAAAAATACCCTATGGACGAAGTCGAGTGGTGGCTTTACGCTTTACTACTTTTTTTTATCGCCCTTGGCGGCTTTTTTGCAGCAGCTGAGATTTCTCTAGCTTCAGTCAATCAGGCCCGCATAAAAATACGCGCTGACAAGGGGGACAAGAGAGCTTCCAAAACACTCTATTTACTTCATCATTTTGATGGGGCCCTTAGTACAATTCTAATCGGCAATAATATTGCACATGTTTTTACGGCTTCCTTTGCTGCCCTTCTGGTAACAAAACTTTGGGGGACCGGTGCTCTTATTTATTCAACCCTTGTCATTACAATTATAGTGTTTTTAATCAGTGAGATGCTACCAAAGACCCTGGCTAAGGCTTATAGTGAGTCGGCGTCGCTTTTGGTGTCACCTCTACTTTACTTTCTAACTCTTATTTTTAGACCCATTTCCTTTGTGCTTACGGCGCTGGGGAATTTTATTTCAAAACTCTTTTATGATGAAAACAGGAAAACCGTAACCGAAGAAGAGTTTTACAATATAATCGAAACAATTAAAAATGAAGATGCCATGGAAGATCAAAAGGGCCACTGGGTACACACAGCCCTTAATTTCGGTGACAAAACCGTAGAAAATATCCTTACGGTGCGTACGGATATTGTTGCTGTGGACGCCACCGATGATCCCGAAGAAATCTTTAAAACCATAAAGAATACAAAACATTCGAGAATACCAGTGTATGAACACAGTATTGACAATACCATCGGTGTGCTTCAAATAAGACGTTATCTTCGTGCCAGCTATCAGCTGGGAAAAGCCGCTAATATTATGGACTTTATTGATCCGCCTTTTTTTGTATTCAGCAGTACAAACATCGACGATCTACTTCCCGAAATGAGTAGGGAGAAGGTCAATGTCGGTCTTGTTACCAACACCTTTGGTGGAGTAGTGGGCCTTATTACCGTTGAGGATATACTCGAGGAATTAGTGGGTGAGATTTGGGACGAAGATGACATCGCCGTAGATTATTTCCATGAAATAGGAAGAGGCTGTTTTGAAGTCGATGCCTCGGTCAATGTCGGGGAAGTCTTTGAAAGACTGGGTCTTGATGAACACGACCTTGACGACGTTGCCCATGAGAGTATAGGAACCTGGGTCTATGAGAGCTTGGGCCGGATCCCTTCACCCGGCGACAAAATGGACTATATGGGAATGGATATTGAAATTTCAAAAATGGATAACAGAAGAATAATGAAACTTTTTGTGTGCCTACCTCCAGAAGATGAGGAGGTTGTATCATGAGAGTAATCTTTAGTATAATTGGCCTTCTTCTATTATCGGCCTTCTTTTCGGCATCGGAGATAGCCTATTCCTCTATTAATAAAGTACGCCTTGAAACTATGCAAGATGGAAAAAACAAGCGTGCTTCATTGGCTTATTATGTTTATACGCACTACGAAAGGGCTTTGGCCACGATTTTAATAGGAAACAACCTTGTTAATATTGCTGCGTCGACCCTGGCGACCTATCTTGCCATTGGTCTTATAGGGGCAAAAGCCGTATCGGCCTCAGCCCTTGTTATGACCCTTTTGATTCTTATTTTTGGCGAAATTACGCCAAAAATTATTGCCTCGAAACATTCTCTTCCTATGGCGCTTTTTGCTGCTCCTTTTTTGCGCATACTTATGCTTCTTTTCTCGCCAGTTCTTTTGATAACTGAACCAATCATCGGACTATTAAGAAGGCGATTTAAGGGAGAAGAACTGGATCCCGAAGAGCAGTCCGAGGCCGTGGAAGAAGAACTGGTAAACCTTCTTGAGACCGTGGAACACGAAGGCATTATAGATGAAAACAGAAAAAATATAATTAGCTCTGCACTGGACTTTGCCGAGCGCTCCGTTAGTGAAATTTTGATTCCTAGAGTAGATATGTACGCCATTGATCTCGATGATGAGCGCGAGGAAATCCTAGAACAAATTCAGGCATCGCCCTATACGCGGATCCCTATGTACGATAAGAGCATAGACAACATTGTGGGGATTTTGTACATGAATCATTTTTACAGAAAGATTATTGATGAACCTGAGCTGGATATAAGAAGTCTTCTAAAGCCTGCCAGTTATCTCTATAGAACAACAAAACTTCCTTTAGCCCTTGAAAAGCTTCGCCAATCTCAGATGCATCTAGGGGTTGTAACCGATGATTACGGTGGCAATATTGGCATTATAACCATTGAAGATATTATGGAAACCCTGGTAGGAGAGATTTGGGATGAAACCGATGAAGTTTACGATGAAATCATCCGACTTTCTGATAAATGCTACGAGCTCGATGGTGATATGAGCATTGCAGATCTTATAGATTTAATGGACTGGGATGAAGATGAATTTGACTTTGATTCCGACACCGTTGGCGGCTGGTGTATGGAAAACTCCGAAGAATATCCCGAAGCCGGTTACAGCTTTGATTATGAAAACGTCCATGTCACAGTGCTAGCCATGGATAATTTGCGAGTCGATCGGCTTCGCATTGATATTGCCGATATAGAAGAGGCTCTTTAATTAGAGCTTTTTTTATCGAAAGGAGTCCTATGAAAACGAAAACATTTCTGTCCTCGGGCCATGATCCCAGGGTAAATCTTGCCCTGGAAGAAATGCTCACAAGGCAGTGTGAAAAAGAGGAGTATATCCTTTATCTTTGGCAAAATGACAATACCATTGTTATTGGTCGCAATCAAAATCCCCATAGAGAGTGCGATTTAAAGAAGATTGAAGAAGATGGGGTCGTTTTAGTGCGTCGCCAAAGTGGAGGCGGGGCTGTCTTCCATGATCTTGGAAATTTGAATTATACTTTTATCGCCCATGAAAAGAATTACTCTCAGCAGATGAATTTTCAAATTATTCTAGATGCACTAAAACCCTTCGGACTGGAGGGAAACTTTAGTGGCCGAAATGATTTACTAATAGGGGAACGGAAATTTTCGGGCAACGCCTATAGTATTTATAAAAACATCCGGGTTCACCATGGCACTTTGCTACTGGATGTGGATCTTAGCCGTATGGCAGATTATTTGACCGTCCACCCCTTAAAAATGAAGGCCAAGGGAGTGACCAGTGTTAAAAGTAGAGTGGTCAATCTTTATGAACTGGCCCCGGATATGAAGCTTGAGGAACTGATAGCCTCTATTATTGCTAGTTTTGAAAACACTCTGGGTAGAGGTGCAAAAGCGGAAATTCTTGAAGAGTCGTCTCTTGAGGAGTTTGATTATGCCGATAAATATTTTAGTTGGCAGTGGAATATTGGAGAAACGCCTAATTTTTCTCTGGAACTGGAGCAGCGCTTTGACTGGGGGCTGATTTCCCTGTTTCTTGACCTAAATAAAGGGAAGATAAAAAGAGCAAAAATCTTTACCGACGCCCTAGTCAATGAGGACTTCCCAGGGCTTGCTCTGGCCTTAGAAGGGATGGAATTTAAAAAAGAGGTATTGGAGAATATTCTATCGAATAAATTAAATGATAAAAATATAATTCGAGATTTGGTTGAATGGTTAGCTTTACAGGGTATATAAGAAACAGTACTAAGAAAGGAAGTGATAAATATGAATGGTGTTATCAGAAGTTTTAAACGTATGCGAATGTCACCCGTAGAGCGTGTGGTGGATCATCTTCGTTATGGGGAGTTCAAAGAGGCCGGAAAAGTTGCTAAAAAAGGAATCGCTAGCTTCGATGGCAAGGATCTTGCCGAGAATGTGGTAGAAAAACTGTCTCATCTTGATTCAGGACAGCGAAAGGTTTTCTTTGATGAACTGGCAAAGAGTCCTGAAAAGATTAAACATATGCTCTATGAAAACAAGGAATTTAACAAAGCCAAAGATCATGTCGAGGATATGTTCGAAGACCGTGATATGAAATGCGATTTAGCTAGGGCCCTAGGCGCTTTCATGCTATTTTGCTATGTTGTTAGGCGTCTAAGAAATAGATAATCTAAAAAAGCAAAAACAAGGAAGCAGAATTTCTGCTTCCTTGTCACATTTATCCCCATTTATCCCTTTGTAGTGTAGAGAGGTGGAAGATTGACAACCATAGAGAATATTGCCAAGGCTTATAAAAATTATATATGGAAGCTTTCCTATTCTATTTTGCAAGATAGTTATCTTGCTGAGGATGCTACTCAGGAAACACTGATTATACTGAATAGAAATCTTGAGAAGATTGATCTTGAGAGCCCTAAGGCCCATGGCTTTATTACAGTGGTGGCACGGCATAAGGCCTACGAGTTTTATCATAGGCAAAAGAAATATGCCCTGGGCAGCGAAGAAGATTTGGCAAGCCATATTCGCGAGCCAATGGATCATTCGGGAGAACTGATCAGTGCCATACACAGTCTGAGTCCCCTCTACAGTACGGTTCTCTTACTGAGCTATGTACATGGTTACAGCGACGCAGAGATAGCAAAAATTCTCGATATTGCCCCAGCCACGGTACGTAAGCGAAAAGAAAGAGCCAGAGACAAACTGCAGAGTGTCTATTATGGAGAGGAGGGACAATGAATTTTGAGAAGGATTTAGACAAAGCGCTAAAAGAGTATGAACTGTCCCTGGTGGAGCATTATCAAAAGCTCCCAAATCCTAAAAGGAGAAAAGCGATGAAGGGGAAAAAGAATTGGTATTTAGGCTTGGCCGGTATAGCAGCGGCTCTGGTGCTTCTGGTTTTTGCCCAGGGAATCCTTCCCGGAGCAAAGTATGCAGCAGCTCCCCAGGAGGAATCTAGGGACTATATGTCGGGGGGATATGAGGGTGAAGTGGCCTCTGCGGCCGAAGCTCCCATGGAAGAGCTTAAATCCGACAGTGGGGTAAGTAGTGATGAGAGTAACAGCGGCGAAAAAATTATTCACACTTACAATTTACGCATTGAAACCAAAGACATCAAAGCCAGCTTGGACCAGCTAGAAGCTCTAGTTAAAAAAGAGGGTGGCTTTGTAGAAAATGCTCAGCAAAGTGGAAAAATGGTAGTGGGTGAAGAGGCCAGTGCCTACTATATTTTGAGAATTCCTAGGGAAAAAGCCGATGTGGTAGAATCCGAGCTGGAAAAACTAGGACAGATGTTGTATTTTTCTAAACAACAGGACAATGTTACAAAGAGCTACAAAGATACCGAGGCAAGGGCTGCGCTGCTAAAAGCCAAAGAAGATAAGTTAATGGAACTTCTTGAAAAAGCGGAGAGCTTAGAAGATTTAATTGCCGTAGAAAGTATGATCATGGACCTGCAGTTTGAAAGAGAACAACTTCAGGCCTATCTAAAGGATCTGGATCAACAGATAGAGTTGGATACCTACTATGTAGATTTTATCCAGGTTAAAGTCTTTACGGAAAAAGGCTTTGTTCAGAAGGTCAAGGACAGTTTCAGCGAAGGCCTTGCAGGCTTTTGGAGATTTCTTGAAAATAGTTTACTCTTTATCGTCTATAACTGGACTTTCTTACTCCTTCTAGGGGCGCTAGCGCTGGCAGTGGGCTTTTTCGTTAAAGCCATGAGAAAAAAGAATAAGACTGGTCTATAAAGAAGATCTGCAATCTAAAAAGGAGTAGCGCATAAAAGTGCTACTCCTTTTTGATTTTTAAAAGATAGGGATTGAGACGATCTTTTTGCCAGGGGATGGACTTATCGGAGTCCATAAAGCTTAGAAAATCCTTTTTACTTAGCCAGCGATACTGGTCGGTTTCGCCTTTTTGCATCACTAGAGCGTTTTTATCAAAGTCCGTCAAGCAGTGATAATCATGGAAAATGGCTCCAAGCTCAGGATACACCCGGCGACTTAAAAAGGTAAAATCGCCTCTATCAATGCCGGTTTCTTCTTTGACTTCCCTTTTAGCTGCTTCCAAAGAGCTTTCGCCCGGCAGAGCGCTGCCGCTGGCCGAAGACTCCCACCTTCCCGGAAGTTTGTTTTTTTCCTTGGAGCGGCGCACAAGCAGATAGTCACCGTCCTGATGGGAGATGATTACTTCCACAACCAGATGGTAGTAGCCCTTGGCAATGGCTAGGTTTCTTACAAGGTAAAAGCCTGCAGGAGTTTCGTCTTCATAAAGGGCGTCCCAAAGTTCTGCTTGGGGAATCAATTCAAATTTCAGAAGTCCCTCATAGATCCCATCCTCGTCGGGGGCAGAGCTAATATAGGAGGCTTTTTCTTTAAGAAGCCTTGGAGAATCGGCCATGGCAATACTAGAACCGATTTCGTTGAAAAACAGAAGATCGTTACTCCCATTGCCAAAGCCCAGGCTTTCGTTCTTTTCTAGACCAAAGTGATTTAAAAAGATTTTTACTCCTTGGTGTTTCCCCCCATTTTTTGCAAAGATGGCGGTATAAAGCTCCTTCCAGCGAAGAAGAGAACTGGCAGGAAGTAGCTCTTCAAGTTCTCTATCCCGTTTCTGAGGAATATAGGCCTTTATTTGATAGATAGTTCTATCTAAAATCTGGGAGAGAGGACTGTATATAAAGGGAGAAGCCATTTCGCCTAGATGGCTATCAGAAAGGTTTGCTTCCTTTGATTCTTTGTTTCTAAGGATAAAGTCTTCGCCGAGAAAATCGCAGCTTACCGAGTTATTTTCTAAAAATTCTCCGAGCTTGAAGATATCCGTTTTATCTATCGCTTCTTTGTGCAAAATCTCTTTAGCGGTGAAGCAGTACTGACCATTGAGACTAATATATCCATCGAAAATTAGGCCGGTTTCTTTTTCTAAAAGATGGGATACATAGGGGCCGCGGCCCGTGGCGGCAATTATTTTTATCCCCTTTTTTTGAAGTTCCCCTAGGCTGTAGACTGCACTGGGGGGAATCCTGAGGCTTTTTTCGCTTAGTAGCGTACCGTCTACATCAAAAAAAACGATTTTTATCATAGAAGGCCTTCCTTGCTTTATAGAAGGGGGGCTAAATTCTCCCGGTTGCACTCTAGTTTAAAGTCGATTAGGGTTTCACCAACAACTTTGCCCAGATGATTGGTAATTTTTTGGTCTAGGAAACTCATAAAGGGAATCATTTCCTGGGGAGTGATGATTCCAATTTGAAGAAGTGAATCAAGGACGATGCCCGGCAGGAGATTGCTCTCTCCGCTTTCTATTTTTATGGCTAGTCCAAGTCCCTGGTTTTTAATGGCCAGGGCGTAAAAGGCATTGGCACCCCCCTTGGCGATGACCTTGTCTTTAAGATGAATCATGAGGTCGGTACAAAGCCGTCCTTCTCCTGAGATCATCTCGGGATACTGTGCCATGGCTCCAGTGACGCGAGCCAGGCACTGCTGTCTTTTTTCGCTAAACCCTCTAGGGTCATCAAGGCGGGCAAAGGCCTGGGCCCATTTATAAAGAGGGGCTGCGTGGACTGGCACTCCACAGCCGTCCATGGCAATGCCAAAAAGTTCTGGGTCCATGGATGTGAATTCTCCTAGGAGTTTAAGTATTCTTTGCTGGTGGGGATGGGAAGCTTCCGTATAACTCTTAAGATCTTCTCCGAGAAAGGCTGCGCTCAATAGCATAGCGCCGTGTTTTCCTGAGCAGTTATTATGAAGGGCCGAAGCTTCTTCACCGGCCTCGGCTAGTTCTATTCTTCCTTTTTTCATTAAAGGAGGATGGCTGCCGCACTGAAGATGTTTTGGGCTAAGGCCTCCCTTTTGAAGAAGCCCTAAGACCGTGTCAGCGTGTTCTGCGGTGCCACCGTGACTGCCGCACATAATGGCCAGTTCTTTATCAGTAATTCCATAGTAATCCAGGGCGCCACTTTCCAAAGCCAAAAGCGCTTGGAAGGGCTTGGTCGAACTACGGGCAAAGCTAAAGCGAAAGGGGTCTCCATGATAATAAAGAATCCTTCCCTGGGTGTCGGCTATGACCACATGGCCATTGTATGTAAGGTCGGTAAAATTACCCCTTGTTGTTCGAGCGATCATGTTTTCCTCCGAAGTATCTTTGTAGTGCCCAGGCCGTGGCCAGGCCCAGAGCGGCCCCAACAAATACATCGCTGGGGTAGTGAACTCCCAGATAGAGTCTACTTAGGAGCATAGTGCTTATATAGAGGGTGGCCGGTATAGGAATATCTTTACCCCAGTGTTCCTTTATAAAATAGGCCAGCAGAAGAACAAAGCAACTGGTGACCATGGCATGGCCACTGGGAAAAGAAAAGCTATTTTCAATGGCAAGAGCGGGAATTTGCGGTCTAGGGCGGTGGAAAATTTCTTTGATGAAATGATTGATGATCCAGCAGCCCAGAGTACCCAGAGGAACCAGAAGATTATAGGGCTTTTCTTTTTTAAAATAAAGAGCAAAAAGGATGTTGAAGGGTAGCAAAAATCGCCAGGAACCCATAAAGGCAAATAGAAGAGCTATAAAGGTGAAAACAGGCTTTCTTAAGAGAACCAATTCCTCGAGAATTTGTACATCTAAAGAGCTAAGATAAAAAACAAGACCCAGTAGTAGGAGCACTAAAATGATTTTTTTCATACTTCCTCCGCTATTATTTTAGCATAAAAGGGTATGAAAAGAGTAGTAAAGCATGGAGAAATTGAGGTGACTATGAAAAGAAATATGATGCTTATGGGACTTTGGGCCCGTGAAGGAGAGAAAACGCCCCAAGAGTTGGAAAGAGAATTTTTGCTTCGCTTGGAAGAAATCCCTTCTTCGGGTGATATTTATCTACTAAGTGAAATCAAAAAGGGCCGTCGTGTGGATTTTGTCGGCGCCGAGGTTAAGAGCTATGACCCACTGCCTAGGGGTATGGAGGTTTGGTATCTTACAGGAAAATTTGATAAAGATGAAGAAAATCATGATACCATGTTGAAAAATTTACAAAGCGGAGAGGTACTCTACCGCGTCCAGGAGCAGGGAGACAATCGCCATCTAAAAAAACTACTTTGGAAGGATGATCAGCCCAGTGGGCCAATCTTTGAAAGAAGAAGTGTTCGCCACTATCGGCAGCGAGCCGTGGAAGAAGAGAAAATAGAACTACTGCTACGAGCGGCTATGCAAGCCCCCTCAGCTAAGAATCAGCAACCCTGGGAAATTATTGTTCTAGAAAACAGGAAAATAATGAAAGAGCTAGCGCTGGGACTGGACTATGGAAAAATGTTGGATCATGCCCCTTTGTGTTTTATTATGCTAGGAAATATGGATAACTTAAAATCCCCCCTGCGCTGGCCCCAGGATTTGGCTGCGGCTACGCAAAACGTGCTACTTGAAGCCACGGAGATTGGTCTTGGTTCGGTTTGGGTGAGCCTCTATCCCGATGAGCAGAGAATGGGTCATGTAAGAGAAGTTATGGATGTGGAAGAGTCCCTTATTCCCTTTAACATTATTGCCCTTGGTTATCCCCAGGAGTTTCCCGCCCCCGTTGATCGCTTTGATAGGAGTAAGGTCCACCGAATAAAGGAATAAAATACAGAGCTTGATTTAATCTCTATTTATTGTATAATGTAATTAGCACTCACTAAAGACGACTGCTAACAGGAGGTGGTTATGGATTACGAAAAAATGACAAAGAGCTTGATTGATGCTATGAATCAAGCCAATTTTATAGCGGGTGAATATGCCAATAGTCTTCTAGACCCAGAACATTTGTTGCTTGGTCTTGTGGAAGAAGACAAAAGTTTTTGTGTGCAAATACTTGAAAAGGCCGATATTTCAGTGGCGGACCTTAGAGAGGGCCTCAGAGAAGCAATTTCAAAAAAACCGAAGGTTACGGGCAATGCTCAAATTTATCTCTCAGCAAAGACAAATAACCTTTTGCTTCGAGCAGAAAAAATTGCACAGTCTATGAAGGATGAATTTGTCTCTGTGGAGCACATCTTGATAGCGCTTTTTGATACCGAAAGTCATGCAAAGGATTTTTTGGTATCCCAGGGGCTCTCGAGAGAAAAATTGCTTCTAGTTCTTAAAGATATACGGGGAAACAAAAGGGTTACTTCGGATAACCCCGAAGATACCTATAATGTTTTAGAGAAATACGGTACAGATCTTGTGGAACTAGCTCGGGACAATCGGCTTGATCCGGTTATTGGAAGAGATGAAGAAATCCGAAGAACCATTCGGATCCTTTCAAGAAAAACAAAGAACAATCCCGTGTTAATTGGAGAACCCGGTGTGGGTAAAACCGCCATTGCTGAGGGTCTAGCCCAGCGTATTGTTCGGGGGGATGTACCCGATAGTATGAAGGACAAGACGGTTTTTGCCTTGGATATGGGTTCACTTATGGCGGGAGCAAAATACCGGGGGGAATTTGAAGAACGGCTAAAGGCCGTTTTGGATGAAGTCAAAAACAGCGATGGGAAGATTTTGCTTTTTATCGATGAACTTCACAATATTGTTGGCGCGGGCAAAGCCGAGGGGTCTATGGATGCGGGAAATATGTTAAAGCCCCTATTGGCCCGGGGAGAGTTAAATGCCATAGGTGCCACCACGCTGGGCGAATATCAAAAGTATATTGAAAAGGACGCCGCCCTGGAGAGGCGTTTTCAACCGGTTATGGTGCTTGAACCCACGGTGGAAGATACGATAACGATTCTTCGGGGGCTTAAGGAGCGCTATGAAATATTCCATGGCGTTAGCATTACCGATGGAGCCCTCATTGAAGCAGCGGTTTTATCCAACCGCTATATAAGTGACCGTTTTCTTCCTGATAAGGCCATAGACTTGGTCGATGAAGCCTGCGCCCTGATAAAAACGGAAATGGAATCCATGCCCCAGGAAATGGATGAAATTTCCAGGAAAATCATGACCAAGGAAATTGAACTGGAGGCTCTAAAAAAAGAAATCGATGAGAAGAGCATTCTACGCAGAAAAATACTAGAGGATGAGACTTCTGTTTTAAAGACGGACTTTGAAAAGTTAAACACGAAATGGCTCAGTGAAAAAGAAGATGTCGAAAAATCCGGCGAGCTGAAGCTGCAAATTGAGGATGTTCAAAATCAGATTGAAGCAGCCCAGCGCGAATACGATCTTCAAAGAGTGGCTGAATTGAGCTATGGCGTTCTTCCTCAGCTTAAAGAGGAGCTCCAAAGGATACAAAATGAAGACAGAGAAGGAGCCTATGAACTCCTGCGCGAAGTAGTCACCGAAGAAGAAATTGCCGGTGTGGTTTCACTTTGGACGGGGATTCCTTTAGAAAAACTCATGGAGACGGAAAGACAAAAGCTCATACACCTCGAAGATACCTTAAACGAAGAAGTCATTGGTCAAGCAGAGGCCGTTAAGAGAGTGGCTGAAGCCATTATCCGCTCCCGAGCAGGAGTAAAGGACCCAGGAAAACCCGTAGGTAGCTTTCTCTTTCTTGGACCCACCGGAGTGGGTAAGACCGAACTTGCCAGGAGCCTATCTCGTCAACTTTTTGATTCAGAAAAGAATATGGTACGCATCGACATGAGCGAGTATATGGA
>LSQX01272557.1_pt1 | contig 14517 bp, 14 predicted proteins | sample 654561 | NCBI WGS metagenome assembly LSQX01 (sample SAMN04489861, study PRJNA283612) | anaerobic digester metagenome | isolation source: 4 biogas reactors fed with cattle manure at either 37C or 55C with and... | place: Denmark: Kongens Lyngby | collected 2014
TCGTAAAGGTGTTTTCCCGTTCGATAAGGTCTTCTATATAATCAAAATAGCCTGTAACGGTTCTTTCCAGTTGCCTGATCTGCTTTTCGTCGAGATAGTTTTTTGCAATGGTAACATCCGATTTTAATATACGTCCGTCAGGGGCGTGTTTCCATGTGGATAAGCCCATATTTACTTTATTACAGTCCGTCTTGGAATAAACGATTTCGGCGGCAGTCTGCCCGGTGATGGCATAGTGAAATTTGTTTTGCACCATAGCGTAAAAATCCTGTGTTACGGGAGAGTTTTTATCATAGTCAATACTGCACTCGGCAAATATATCGGTGATTTGCTGCCAGATGCGGCGTTCGCTTGCCCGAATGGAACGAACGCGCTCCAATAACTCTTTGAAATAATCTTTGCCAAACGCAGTTTTTCCTTGCTTGAGACGTTCATCGTCTATTGCAAAGCCTTTTATCATGTATTCTTTTAGCACACCGGTCGCCCAGATGCGAAACTGTGTTGCTTTGCGAGAATTCACACGATAACCGACTGATATAATGGCATCAAGATTGTAAATATTTGTTTCCTTCGTTTGGGTTTTGTTAGGAATTGCGCCGTGTCGAGTGGTCATTTCCATTTTGGAAACGACCACATCTTCATGAAGTTCGCCATCTTCAAAAATGTTTTTCAAGTGCTTGCTGATTGCCGGTGTCTGGACTCCAAACAATTCAGCCATCGCATTTTGCGTAAGCCAAATAGTCTCATCTTTGATGACAGCATTAACAGATACTTCTTCATCTGCGGATTGATAAAGCAAAAATTGAAGGTCATTATTCATGATATTGTGTCCCCCTCAATTTCCGCGATTATTGCGTTTATTTCTTTTCGCAGAACGTCCTCGCGAGCGACGATGCGTTCAATTTCGGCGTTCAGTGTTTTAATATCTATGACTTCTCTTTTGTCCTCTTGCTCGACATATGTAGAAACCGAGAGATTGTACCCCTGTTCGGCGATGTCTCCGTTTGGCACGACTTTGGCGGTATAGTCTACATTGACGCGGTCGGTATAAATCTTTACGATTTTATCAATGTTCTCCTGCGTCAGCTTGTTGCTGTTCGTAACCTTTACAAACTCGCGGGAAGCATCGATGAATAGCGTACTATTCTCGCTCTTACTTTTTCGTAAAACCATGATGCAAGTGGCGATACTTGTACCGTAAAAGAGGTTGTCGGGAAGCTGAATAACGCAGTCGACAAAGTTGTTGTCAATCAGATACTGGCGTATCTTTTGCTCCGCGCCGCTGCGGTAGAAGATGCCGGGGAAGCAGACAATCGCCGCCGTGCCGCTGGTGGCGAGCCAGCTAAGCGAGTGCATAATAAAGGCAAGGTCGGCTTTGCTCTTTGGCGCAAGCACCCCGGCAGGGCTGAACCTCGGGTCGTTTATCAGAAGCGAATCGCTGTCACCGGCCCATCTTATCGAATACGGCGGATTTGAAACAATCGCCTCAAACGGTTCATCGTCCCAGTGGAGCGGCTCGGTGAGTGTGTCGCCGTGACCAACGTCGAATTTGTCATAATCGATGTCATGCAGGAACATATTGATACGGCAAAGGTTGTAGGTTGTGATGTTGATTTCCTGCCCGAAGAAGCCGTTGCGGACGTTATGTTTGCCCAGTATCTTGGCAAACTTCAACAGCAGGGAGCCGCTGCCGCATGCCGGGTCGTACACCTTGTTGACCTCGGTTTTTCCGACAATCGTCAGTCGGGTAAGCAGCTCGGAAACTTCCTGCGGCGTGTAGTATTCGCCGCCCGATTTGCCGGCGTTGCCGGCGTACATACCCATAAGGAACTCATAAGCGTCGCCGAAAGCGTCAATCGTGTTTTCGCGGTAGTCACCCAGTTTCATATCGCTTACACCGTTAAGCAGCTTGACAAGCCGTTCATTTCGCTTGGCAACCGTGCCGCCGAGTTTGTTGCTGTTTACATCAATGTCATCAAACAAACCTTTAAAGTTGTCTTCGGATGGCGTTCCCTGCGCGGACGCTTCGATGTTCTTAAAGACGGTTTCAAGCGTTTCATTCAGATTCTCATCAGACGCCGCCTTTTTGTGGACGTTCTCGAAGAGTTCCGACGGCAGCATGAAAAAGCCCTTTGTTGTAACCAAATCCTCACGCGCTTGCTCTGCGTCCTTGTCCGACAGTTTTGAATAGTCGAAAGTTGATTTGCCCGCCTCGCGCTCGCCTTCATTTATATAAGCTGTGATGTTCTCAGAGATATAACGATAGAACAAAATGCCGAGAACATACTGCTTGAAATCCCAACCGTCCACGCTTCCGCGCAGGTCGTTGGCAATACCCCATATTGTACGGTGGAGTTCAGCCCGCTCCTGTTCCTTACGATTGTCAGCCACTATTCTGTGTCCTCCTGTTTATTAGTTAATCCGTCCGACACGCCGCCCGACCTTATCCATTAATGAATTTCTTAAAATCCATCGTACTATCCATTATTTCTATATATTACCACAATTTTTTAATATCAACAACCTGTTTCGTCATATATTATTCGATAATTTTCATATAATGTTATTTCAGTTATAAAAACCTTGTTTCATATATATAACGAGTTTTCCGACACTTCAACATTTTGTACAAGTCCCTCAACCATCACACAACCCCTCGCCGGGTGTAAAAATTGCTCTCATAATTTCTACATATCCGATATAAAAAACCTTCGTTTACCTGTTGACAGGTGCGTCATTTTGTAGTAACATGTCCTTGTAGACGAACATTTGTTCCTCGCGCATTATTTGGAGGTGATTACTTTGCGATATCTTTCTTATCGCGACATTGACAAAATCGCGGGCGAGGTCTTGCGGCATTACGGCTACGCCGGCGAGGCTCTGGAGCCGACGGACGTGTGCCGGTTGGCGGTCGAATCGCTGGGCTTCGGCGTTGAGTATGCTACGCTGTCCGACGACGGTTCTGTACTGGGGTTGACCGCCTTTGCGCCGACATCCTGTATGGTGTGGCGTAACGGCAAGCCGAGGCTCCTCAGCATTCCCGCCGGACTTATCCTTGTCGATGAAAGCCTGTGTCATCGCGACTGCGTGGGACGCGAGCGGTTTACCATTGCGCATGAATGCGGTCATCAGCTTCTTCACGGCACGGATTTTGCCCGCACCTTCCAAGCGCCTGTCAGCATTGACGCCGCCGAGAGTTTCGTCGCTCGCAGAACGCTTGTCACAACGAACGACTGGCTGGAGTGGCAGGCAAATACAATGTCAGCCGCCCTGCTCATGCCGCAGTATCAAATGCCGAAAGCTGTCAAAGAGTTCGCTGGCAAAGACCGTATCGTTTCGGAGCACGGCTGCATCACATATTCCGAAGGCAAAGGTATCAATGAGATTGCGGAGTTTTACGGTGTTTCATATACTGCGCTGACCATCCGGCTAAAGCAGCTCGGACTGCTGACCGGCACCTGTCATGTGCAGCATATGCTCGATATTCAGTACAGCGAGGTGTAACGATATGACTAACTATGACGTAGTATCCTGCCCTGTATGCGGCGGAAGTTCGTTTGCAAGCGCCGCCGGCAACGGACTGTTTCCAATCATCAGCTGCGAAAACTGCGGATACACAATGGAGCTTCGCATTGCGATGAGGAGAGCTATACGCTGTCCTGTTTGCGGATACCGGCTGTTAGACGCAGAGGACAATGTAAAAACGCAGGTTCGCCCGGTTGAAAAAGACGCGAAATGGAAGCCGGACTTTTATGAAAAGTGCGTAGGCTGCAAATCGGACATAGGAATAAAAAAGACTGCGGTTATAAAAAAGGAACCGTGCGCCGTAAAAGACGCAGCCGTTTAACCGATAGCAAATTCAGTTACTGCTTTCCAGAGTATATTAAAAGATACCCCGCACGCCGCAATTCAAGCGGCGGTATAAAAATAAATAAACTATAAAATTTAGAAAACTTCGTACATAGCACCGACCGCCGGATATAGTGACCTGAACGTATGAGTCAGGGTGAAAGCCGGATAAGAGCCTATACCGTCTAAAAGCATTCAATGTAGGTTCGTCAGACAAAACAGTCTCGTCGAACGGGCAGGAAAAGGACCATCGAGTGAGGAGCATGACAAGTAGCTTTTAGAGCTATTTTGTTATGCCCTCACTCTTTTTGTTTGTTCGGCTGTGAGCATCGCATGCACCGGTTTTAAAAGCGGAAAGGCTTTTATGAACCGGTGCTTTATATATTTCTGCAGACCGCCGCCATAGCTCCTGAATTTTTGACGCGAATCAAAATTCAAAGGAGCTGTAAAAATGAAGGTTACATACAAATTCGCAAACGGTGAGCGCTGCGATATAGAGGTCGACGAACGCTGGTCTGACGAGCTCGCAGAACTGGACAGGCTCGAATATAACGCAAATCAAAGAGAATCACGGCGGCATTGCTCTCTTGACAGCATGGACTATGAGGGTGAGTTCTTTGCCGACGGCACCGACGTTTTGTCGGACTTTCTGAAACGGCAGGACGCCGAACGGCTTAGCGCAGCCATGGATTCCCTGCTTCCTCGGCAGAAAGAACTACTTCAAAAGGTGTTTTATGAAGGGCTGTCAATTGCCGGTATCGCGCGTGAGGAAGGTGTAAATGAAGCAGCAATTCGCGGTCGTTTAAAAAAAATATACCGACAAATAAAAAAATTTTGAATTAGGGGGTTCGGTTTTGTGTTTCCTGTGACCTAACAGTGAAGGGCATCAATAACACCTCGCCCTTCGGAAAGGGTGAAACGCAATGTTAAACAACAGGGTCAGTGTGAGGGTCACACAGTCCGATGGTGTAAAAACCGAAGTGCTGCAAGCTCGTGAACGTAAGCTGCACAAGCAATTTCTGCGTTTTCTTCTCGGCGAAGAAATGAACGTGCTTGTCATATCACCGGGCGACACGGTCAACGCCATCGAAATTACCGAACTGCCGAAAGGAGGTTCATGCAATGCCGGAGATTCCTAATCTTCCGATTAAAGTAACTCCGTACAGGCATCAAGTTGAGGCTTTCGGCTTCGTTTGTGAACTGTTCGGCTTGGCGGGTGGTGATTCACACATTTCCATAAGACGTCGCGGTGCGGCTTTGCTTATGGAAATGTAGGACGGGCACAGGAAAGAGTCTGACCGCTATTGCCGCTGCGGGTGCGCTGTATAAAGCCGAGCATATTAACAGGGTTCTCATCGTCGCGCCGCTTTCAATCCTTGGCGTTTGGCGAGAGGAATTTGAAAAGTTTGCTGATTTTAACTACATACTTGTAGTTCTAACGGGCAGCAGCATAAGGAAAGCGGAGACGCTCCAAGGCCTGAACAACAAGAATCTGCAAGTTGCGGTCGTGAACTACGAATCAGCGTGGCGCTTGGAGAAAGAGCTTGCCGGATGGAACGCCGACCTCATCATCGCTGACGAAGGCCATAAAATCAAGACGCACAATATTTCAGCCTCCAAGGCGATACACCGGCTGGGCGCGGCGGCAAAATACAGATTGCTCCTGACGGGAACGCCCGTAACCAACAAAGCTGTCGACATTTTCAGCCAGTACAAGTTTCTCAATCCGGCCATTTTCGGAAACAGCTTTTACGCATTCCGCAACCGTTACTTCGACATGGTCGGCTACGGTAATCATACGCCCGTTCTGAAAAAGTCGATGGAACGGGAGCTGACGGAGCGTATGCACAGCATTGCATATCGCGCGACAAAAGCCGAGTGCCTCGACCTGCCGGAAACGACCGACATCATCCGCAAAGTTGAGCTGGAGCCGAGGGCAATGAAACTGTACAGGAGTCTTGTTAAGGAGAGTTATGCCGAATTATCCGATGGCGAGGTCACAATCACCAATGTTTTAACAAAGCTGCTGCGCTTGTCACAGCTTACAGGCGGTTTCATCGGTAGCGACGAAAGCAGCGACGTTGAACAGGTCAGCACGGCAAAGCTGGATGTGCTGGAGGACATCATCGACGCCGCTCTGGAGGAAAACCGCAAGCTCGTTATCATCGCCCGTTTCGTTGCGGAGCTTGAAGCCATCTGCCGGTTGCTCGAAAAAAGGTGTGTCAATTATTCGCTCATCAAGGGCGGCGTTAAAGACCGCGACGAACAGGTGGCGCAGTTTCAGAACGACCCCGATGTCCCCGTTTTTGTCGGTCAGATAGCGACTGCCGGGCTGGGCATCACATTAACCGCCGCATCCACTATGGTTTTCTACTCGCTCGATTACAGTATGAGCAATTTTGAGCAGACGAAAGCCCGTATTCACCGCGCCGGACAGCGTATGCCGTGTATCTACATATACCTCACCGCCAAAGGCACCATCGATGAAAAGGTGCTGAAAGCGTTGAAGAACAAGGCGAACCTTGCCAGAACGCTGGTGGATGATTACCACTACGGACTAAACCCATTTATATAAAGAAGGAGCTTTTCAAAATGGATAACTCAGAGAAAATGTTTGAACTCGCGGACAGGCTGAAAGCCCTGCGCGATGAAAAGAAAAATGCGGAGCAAAGCCTCAAGGAGCTGAACACCACGATTGACGAAGTGGATTTTCAACTTGCCTCGCTTATGGCGGACACAGAGACGCAGAACTTCACCCGTTCCGGCGTTATGTTCTGCCTGACCACCGCCACCCGCGCTTCGGCTGCCGCCGACCGCAAGGACGACTTGTTCGAGGCTCTTCGTACCGAGGGACATGGCGGGCTTATCTACGAGACCGTCAACGCCAACTCGCTGTCGGCTTTTGTTAAGGAGCAGATTGCCGAAAACGACGATGTTTTACCCGGCTGGCTCGAAGGGCTGGTCAACGTATTTGAAAAAACGACCGTGGGCGTACGCAAAGCCGCCCGCAAATGAGAAAGGACGAAAATACTATGAAAAAAAACGAAATCGCAACCACTAACAGTAACAGCGCTTTTATGGCACTGAAAGACTTCAATTTAAACGACGCGCTTTCCGAGGAGCTTTCCGGCTTATCCGGTAGCTTTGAGCGCATAAAAATCCCCGCCGGCGGCATGACGGTTTTCGAAATCCCCGGAGAAAATCCCGACTCGCCTGAAAGCGTCAAGGAGTTTTCTGCGGTCATCCTGCATCATCACCCGCTGTATGCCTATTACACGGACAAGTATACGGGCGGNNATCCTCCCGATTGCGGCAGCTTCGACGGTATCACCGGCGAAGGCAACCCCAGCGGCGAATGCGTCAAGTGTCCGTTTAACAAATTCGGCTCCGGCGAGAACGGCGCAAAAGCCTGCAAAAACAGACGCCGCATCTATCTGCTCCGAGAGGGCGAGATATTCCCAATGATACTCTCCCTGCCGACAGGCTCTCTTAAGGACTTCACCCGTTACATTATGCGACTGCTTTCCAAAGGTAAAAAGTCTAATGCAGTGGTCACCCGCTTTACGCTGAAGAAGGCTGTGAACAACAGCGGCATCGCTTATTCGCAGGCGCAGTTCACCGTTGACCGCAATCTGACCGACGAGGAGCTCGCGCTCATCTCCGGGCTGACCGAGCAGGTCAAAGCCTACAGCGAGCGCGTTGGCTACGACACCGAAACCTCTGAGGAAGCAGAGCTGAATGTTGACCCCAAAACCGGCGAGGTCATCGAACCGCTCGCCTAAAATATATAACCGCCGCCGGTCGGGCAGTTATACGCTGCCCGACTGTAAGCGGCAGATTGGAGCATATATGAATTACCGCAATATATATACAGCCGACGCGATACGCGAATACATCGGCGACACGGTTATTATCGCTTTCGACTTTGAAACAGCCCCCGACGACGCATGGCGCGATGAACCGAAGGCGGCGCTGGACGCACACAAATCGCATATCGTCGGTATCAGCCTTTCCGTTTCCGAAGACAGCGCCGTGTATATCCCGCTGACACACAAGGTCGGCAATAACGCGACTAACCCCGCAAAAATCATGGAATACCTGCGAGGAGCCGTGTTTGAAAATTGCATGGTCGTCAAGGTGGCACACAATCTCTCCTTTGAGGCGATGTTTCTGTATGCGCTGGGAATCGTCGTATGCGAACCCTGCTACGACACCATCGCGGCGGCGCAGCTCACGCTGAAAAGCAAATTTGAGTTTCGCAATCTGTCCGACAGCGGCTTAAAAATGCTCGCTGCCTCGCTGTTCGGCGTCGATATGCCGGACTTCAATACCGTTACGGCGGGACGTCATTTTGATGAGATGAATCCTGCTGACGATGAAACGCTGCGTTATGCCTGTGCCGACAGCGATTATACCTTGCGGTTGTATCACAAATTCAACGGCTGGTTTGCAAAAAACCTGCCAGACCACAGGGCCATCGTTGAGCGGCTTGAATCACCTACGGCGGTTTACTGCGGCATGATGAAGTATAACGGTGTGCCGATGAATGTGGCGGCGATGCTCGAAAGGCAAAAAGAAGCAGATGAGAAACTGGTGAAGCTCCGCGCCGAAATCGATGAGCTGACCGGCGGGGTGGACATCGGTGCAAACGCCGCCACTTCGGCGTTCAAACAGTATCTATACAAAGATCTCGGTCTGCCGGTACTGAAAACCACTGATAAGCATCAGGAGGCGGCGGACGACGCGACTATGATATTGCTTGCCGAATACTGCCGTGAAAAGCGACCGGAGCTTGTCCGTCTGTTTGAATGCATACAGGAATACCGAAAGTGGGGCAAGCTGAAAAGCACCTATATCGACGGGTATCTGCAACATATCAACACTGCCACCGGGCGCATTCACCCCGATCTCATGCAGCTGGGCACCGAGACAGGGCGCTTTACGTCGCGAAATCCAAATATGCAGAATTGCTTTGACGACAAGACCGAGGTACTCACAAGGCGAGGCTTTGTATTGTTCTCCGAGCTTACCGAGGACGATGATGTTGCGCAATGGGATAATGGGGATATCTACTTTGTAAAACCAACCGAGTACATAGAAAGACATTACAGTGGAGACATGATCCACTTGAAAAACGTCCATATTGACCTTTTGGTAACGCCGGACCATCGCTGCCTTCTGCAAAACCGAAAAAACAGACAATTCTATGTGACGACGGCAGAGGATTACAGTAGCGATGCCAAGCAGCTCCACTCCGGTCACTTTATGTTCGGTAGCAAACACATGACCCCAGCGGAAATTGTATTGGTAGCGGCTACTCAGGCAGACGGCTACTATCATGACAACGGCATTGTTTTTTCGTTTATCAAGGCGCGGAAATACCGCAGGCTCATAAATGCCCTGACCGAACTTGATGCACCATATACCGACAATGTAAAAGCCGATGGGCATGTTAATTTGCGGCTGTGCAAAGGTGAGTTGGCTCAACGGGTAATGTCGCTTCTTGGTGAGAATAAGACTTGGGGCAGATGGCTTCTCGACTATGACAGGCAGACCGTAAAAGCAATTTTGACAGAGCTACCGGAATGGGACGGCTGCTTCACTAGAGGCAGCGCATACAGCAGCTCAGTCAAGGAAAACGCCGACTGGATGCAGATACTGTACACCTTGACGGGGGTGCGCGCACATTTGCGTAAATACTGGAACGGTAATCCAAACGCTGCAATTAACTATCAGCTTGACATAACCGACAGGGATTATAGTCTGACCACCGGGATTAAAAAAATCAGAGAACCTTATGACGGTATGGTCTACTGTGTTTCAGTGCCAAGCGGTTTTATTGTCGTGCGACGCGGCGGCGATGTATGTATCACGGGGAATTGCCCGCGCAAAGATAACGACCCCATCGGTGTGCGCAGCTTCATCAAAGCGCCGGAAGGATGTGTCATCCTTTCATTTGATTTCTCGCAGATAGAATTAAGGGTTGGCGCATTCTACTGCCGCGATGAAAAAATGCTTGAAACCTATCGCGGCGGCGGAGATATTCACGCGCAGACCACAACGGTTATATACGGCATCCCCTTAGAAAAGGCACTCGACAAAAGCGCACCTCGCTATAAAGAGCGACGCGCCATAGCAAAGAACTGTAACTTCGGCGTGTTTTACGGGCTGTTCGCAGCAGGCCTTCAGCGAACGCTGCGCTTCAAAGCGGGGCTGGACCTCTCAAGGGATTACTGCGAAACAATCATCAATAATCTGAAAGAGGGATACCCCGGCTTGACGCTATGGCAGGAAGAAACAAAAAAGAGGGCCGCCGTTACGCTGTATACAGAAACGCGGCTCGGACGGCGCAGGTACATAATCGGCATATTGTCCGAGGACTGGGGCAAGCGCTCCTTTGCAGAACGCTGCGCGATGAACACGCCGATTCAGGGTACCGCCGCAGATATTCTGAAGCTTGCGATGGGGCGCATCGTCGCGGGCATGAAAGACCGCCCGTGGTTGAAACCGTTTCTGCAAATTCACGATGAGCTTGTGTTTGAAATCCCTGCGGACAAGCTCGAAGAAGCAGTCGCATTCGTTAAAGCGTGTATGGAACAGCAGCCCTTTCCGGAGTTCGACGTACCCATCATTGCCGAGGCAGCTTGCGGCGTGAATTTCGGAGAGATGAAAGATTGAACGATAAATCGTTCAATCGAAAAGTTTTGTCCTTTTGCGCCATACAGGATGGCGCAAATCGGCTTAGCCGAGCGGTCAAAACTTCCGGCTTACTACGAGAGGAATTATTATATAAATTGGAGGAGCTTAATTTATGAGCGTAAACAAATACAACGCGGAAAGGTATGCAGACTCTACCGCCTACGAAGCTATAACCGCCGTTCTCGCCGAGGATGCTAAGGAAAGACGGGAACAGAGAAAATACCGGCCGAAGGTCTTTATCGTTTCACCCTTTGCCGGGGATACGGCGCGCAATATTATAAACGCCCGCCGCTATTGCGCCTTTGCTGTGAAACGAGGATACATTCCTTTTGCACCGCACCTGCTGTTTCCGCAGTTTCTGGATGACAGCGATACCGAACAGCGGAAGCTGGGACTGTTCATGGGCAAGGTATTTCTTGACGGCTGCAAGGAAGTTTGGGTTTTCGGCGGCGTCATCTCCTCCGGCATGGAGGAAGAAATCAGCCGAGCAAACAAGCGCGGCATTAAAATCCGTTATTTCAATGACCGATGCGAGGAGGTTCAAAGATGGGATTTCCAAAAGAACTGACCGAGAAAAAGCAGTGGGTCTGCTGGCGGCTGACGCCTGACAAGGACGGCGGTAAAGACCGCAAAGTGCCGTTCAACCCTGTTACCGGTCAGGCGGCCGCTTCAAACAAACCCGAAACCTGGACTGATTACGATACCGCCGCGGACGCGCTGGAGAGATACGGATTTACGGGACTTGGCTTTATGTTTGCGAAGGAAGACGAACTTGTCGGCGTGGACGTTGACCACTGTTACGACACGGCAACCAAGTCGTTCAATGATACCGCGAAAGCCATAATCGCAAGGCAGCCGACCTATATGGAGTTCTCTCCCTCCGGCACAGGCATACACCTATTATTTAAAGGCGTCATGCCGACCGGCGGCAACAAAAACGCTAAAACCGGCGTGGAGATGTATGACAGCTTGCGGTATTTCACCATGACAGGCAAAAAGCTTGAAGGAGCACCGGACACCATTGCCGAGGACGGCGGCGCTCTCGCATGGATTCATGAAACATATATCAAACCGCCCAAAAAAAGCGGAAAGAAATCCAATTCCAAGAAAAAGACTGCAGTCGTACCTCTGTCCGACGAGAAGCTGCTCGAAAAAGCCCGCGAGTCGGGAGAAGGCGAAACGTTCTCTGCCTTATGGGACGGCAAATGGCAGGATGGTTTCCCCAGCCAGTCGGAGGCAGATTTGTCCCTCTGCTGCAAACTGGCATTCTGGTCGGGCAAAAACGCCGAGCAGATGGACAGGCTGTTTCGCCAATCTGCGCTGTTTCGTGAAAAGTGGGATACACGGCACCATGCCAGCGGCGCCACCTACGGTGAGGAAACGCTGAACAAAGCTATCGAAGCTACCGACACCGTATACAGTCCCAACGGTGATAACCCTGTCTTTGAGTATGAGGGCAGATACTTTCGCGCAAAGGTCGAAAAAATCTATCCCGTTACGAATTTTCTCATCGAGCCTGTCGAAATGATAGTGTCGGACGAAGAAACGCAGCTCACTGCCGACCTTGTAACGACGCACGGCGAGACTTACCGCATCACTTTTATGACGACGGACTTCGCCAATCAGCAGAAGTTCAAAAATCTGCTCAACAAAAACACCATCGCTCTGTCCTATTTCGGAAGCGACGGCGATCTGGAATTGCTCAAAGAATATATATCCAAATTTGACTGGCGGGTAAAAACAGGCGTCAAGGCTATGGGAATCTATGAATATGGCGGGCGGAATGTGTTCGTCTCTTCTGACGGCGCCATTGAGGCGGGCGGCGTTATGGTTGATGACATCGTACAGCTTGAAAAATACCGCAGCATCGGCAGTACGATTCTCTCATGCGACCCACTGAATAAAGACGGGCTTCAAAGGCTCGGCGAATGGCTCATGACCTACAACGAACCCGCAAAAGCCGTGTCTGTGCTTGCATGGTGCGCAGGGTGCTTCATCAAGCCGCATCTTTGCAAAGAAGGCGTCAAATATCCGCACCTCTTTCTCATCGGCGAGGCAGGGAGCGGAAAATCCAATACCCTGGAACGCATCATCCTGCCGATTTTCTCAAGGACGAAGGTCACAGCGGCAGGTCAGGTCACGGCGTTCACGCTGATGAAGGACTCTGCGTCCTCGAACCTCGTTCCTCAGCCGCTGGACGAATTCAAACCCTCGAAAATTGACCGAATGAAGCTCAACGCCCTGTACAACCATTTTCGTGACAGCTATGACGGACACGAGGGACTTCGCGGCAGAGCCGACCAAACCACCGTAAGCTATGAGCTTCTCGCTCCGCTAATCGTGGCGGGTGAGGAATCGGCGGATGAGGCGGCGGTCAGGGAACGCAGTATCGAACTGCTATTTTCTAAGAAAGACCTGAAAAACGCCGAATGCCGCGTGGCGTTCAGCCGATTATGCCGAAATGAAGATATGCTCGGCGATTTTGGGAGAGGTCTGCTGGATACCGCTCTGCGGACAACCTCCGACGAGGCTCTAAAATGGTACGAGGAAGCGCTCGGCATATTTTCGAAGGAACTGCCCAGCAGAATTGTCAACAACCTCGCCTGCTGTTACGCAGGGCTTTGTCTCACGGACAAATTCTGCGGTCAGCTGGGGCTTGCGTGGTCGGAGGCGTTCCCGTATGGCAAAGAGCCGTGCCGCAAATATCTTGAATACGCGGTACAGGAGTATCTGCTGGACGGCGGCACCAGCAATCAGAGTGTCGTGGAGCAGACGTTTGAGGTCATGTCCCGAATGAAGCTCGATCCCAAGGTTGATTATACTTTCGATAAAGACGGCACGGTGCTGTATATATGGCTCTCTCATGTCTATGACCTGTACACCAGATTTCGCAAAGACTACGCTATCACGGGCGAGGTTCTGTCCTACGCCCAGTTTAAAAAGCAGCTTATGCATTCCGACCTTTTTATTCAGGCTAATGTTCAGAAACGCATCGGCACGGAGAACCGTAAGGTATGGGTCATAAACTACGAAGCCCTCGCGTCTCGCTGCGACGTCTCCGGTTTTGAGGTCACAGATATATCTCCTTTGTAACCTAATTTGTAACTGTAACCTCATAACTCCATATATTAGAGCTACGCAGGAAAAGCGTTTTTTTCTCGTGTGCGTGCGCGTGCGCGTATGTGCACGTAAAAATACGAAGACCTCTATATTTTATGGATATGAGGTTACAGGATACAGAAAGGAATTGTGTATGGCTGAAAAAGAAATTGCTGCAAAAATCCTGCGTTATCTAAAAACTGTGCCTATGTGCTTTGCATGGAAAGAACACGGCGGTATGTACGGCACGGCGGGCATTCCCGACATCATCGCCTGTGTAAACGGTCGCTTCTTCGCCCTTGAGGTTAAGACCCCCGATGGCAAGACAACAAAGTTGCAAGACGCGACCATTCACAAAATCCTCGCCGCCGGAGGAGGGGCTTTCGTAGTCCGCTCCGTGGACGAGGTGCGAGCTGTGATAAACGGCTCCCTGCAATGAACACAACGCACTCAACGCGCCGATGCTTATCATTTACAACGCTTACAACGCGGCATCGCTTCTTTGTAAATTTATAAGAATAAGGAGCGTGTCTCAAATGAACGACAATTATATTAATCTCGCAAACGCAATAATCATCCAGGCATATAAAGATTACAAACGAGCCCTCAGAATAATTATTAAAACGTCCGCCCACAAGAAAGACCTTTCGGAGAGCGAAATAAAGAAACGCAGAAAAGCATTTCGAATCAAAAGGGATGTGGAATCGTTCTTTCACTCCCCATGGTACCGTGAACTTACGGATGCCGATGCGAACATAATCATTCAACACGCGAAGTCGGAGGTGAATTACAATGACAAGTAAAGAGTTTTTGTCGATGCATCATAATCTTGATGTAAAAATAGACTCGCGGATCAGAGAAGTGTCTCAC
>LSQX01184437.1_pt1 | contig 14516 bp, 11 predicted proteins | sample 654561 | NCBI WGS metagenome assembly LSQX01 (sample SAMN04489861, study PRJNA283612) | anaerobic digester metagenome | isolation source: 4 biogas reactors fed with cattle manure at either 37C or 55C with and... | place: Denmark: Kongens Lyngby | collected 2014
GAACTATAAACTTTATTAAATTGTAATAAAACTATTAAATTGCCAAATGTTTTATAGTTTTGCAAATAATAATCCCCACCTAATCCTTGGGGTAGCACTGTTCCGATTATAGAATAAATAGCAATAATTAAAAATAATATTATTCCAAACTTTAGACTTGTTATAAAATTAATAAATTTCTTCAGCATCTTAACACTCCTTAGACTGAATTTAATCTCTACCATCTTGCGTCAAGTAACCTGATCTAAGGTGGTAACCTATGTAAATACAAAAAGGGGAGCTGCCTCCCCTTAAAGTTAAATCTATGGAATTGGAGGAATTAATCTCCAATTGTCCTTACTATCAGAATCGATTAAATCTTTTTCTTGTAAAAATATGTTTTCATTACCATGACAAGCATCACAACTTTCATTTTGGAAGGTACTCTTTTGGATATTATGTGTTGGTGAGTACTTCCAGTTACTAATCTCATGGTAATTAGGTAATAGATCATCTCCTATTTCATCTAGCATCTTTTCACTAGTAGGTATATGTCTTAGTGTAACATATTTATATGGTCTTTCTTCTGTAATCTCTGGATTTAAACCAATTCTAAACATTATTTTTGTTTCTGATGATCCTATTAATTTTGTTTTGTCATCATTATAATCTAAGTGACATTCAAAACAGTTACTATTTGCTTGTGCATGACAAACTTGACAAGATACAGTGTCAACATGATCTGTATGTACAGATGTTGCTTCTGCACCTTTAATAAAGTCTTCATGGCAATCTAAGCATGATGGCAAGTTTTCTTCATACATATTTGCTGTAACTTCTCCACCAGCACCATGGAAATTATCTATATCATGACAAGCCATACAGTCCATTCCCATTTCATGATGTACGTCTCCACTAAATCCTACAGTTCCCATATATTCACCAGCATTTCTGGCACCATGGCAACCAAAACATGTATCTTCCATAGGTGGAGTTTTAAAGAATTCATGTTGATTTATTAGTCCACCGCTATAACCTTTAGGTCTACTTACATGACACTCACCACAAGATGCATGACATGCAAAACAGTTTTTCCCAAAAGCTTCTTCATGCTCTGGAGAATCTGGCAATGATTCAAAATCTGTAAATGCCATTAATCCATTACTCATTCCTTGAATATTTCTGTGTATTGAGGTTTCAAATGTATCTGTTACACCACTGTGACATGATGCACATACCCCATTGATATCTCCTGATGGATATGGATTCATACCATTATGTGCTTCGCCAATATCAAGAGAGTTTTCTCCACCATGACAAGCTATACATCCTAGCTGCCCATGAGTAGAGTCTGAAAATTCTGCTGAAACTAAAAATTTATCTATAGCCTCTAACTGAGGCCCTGCAACACCTCAACCACCTTCTGCTGCATGGTCGCTGGCATCACTTACTACGGCTAAACTTGCAATTGTCTTTTCATCAGTATGACAGGCTATACAACTTGAACTATCTACTGCTGCCATGTCAACTGGTGTAGTTAAGTCCCCAGAACTCACCTGAGTAGGTTTTTGGCTATTGCTATAGACTAAAAGTACCGCAACTGCTACTAGCACTATAACTACCAAACTTACAATTTGATTCTTAAGTAAACCATTCTTCTTCTGCATGATATGTTCACCTCCGCTTTTCTTATTTGCTAACTAAGTGACCTATCTTCATATAATAATGATCCTTTCAAATACTATTGTACTACTGGAAGCTCTGCTGCATCCCAACCAGCCATTCCTCTACTTACGCTAAATGCATTGTATCCAGCTACACGTAACATAGAAAGAACTTGTGCTGCTGTTTGTCCTGTATAACAAACTACATAAATTGGCTTGTTATTAGGTAATTTATCAAAATTATCTCCTACTTCTTTAAATGGAATATGCTCTGCCCCTTCAATGTGGCCCTTAGCATAATCTTCTGCTGATCTTATATCTAATACATGTACTGCACCTGGATTAGATGTTATTAAATCATGAACATCTTCAGGTTTTTCAATGTATGATTTTCCATCATTAAAGAATTTTGCAACTGCATCCCATATTATTTGTTCTTCTTCATTTAATGTAGGAGCTGATGCATCTGGTAATGGGTTCTCTGTTGTTTCTAATGTATCATCACCAAGTTCTAATGGTTTCCAACCAAAGTTAAATCCACCTTGGAAGTTAAAAGTGTTTAATCCTAAAATTCTTGTTAAAGAAGTTGCTTCACTGGAAGTTTGACCAGAATAACATTGTAAAATGATTTGTTTGTTTTTTGGTAGTCTGTCTAGATTTTTTCCAAGTTCTGCAAAAGGTATATTAACTGCCCCTGGAATATGACCTGCATCATAATCTTCTTTTGATTTAAGGTCTACTAACATTACTTGTCCAGGATTGTCTTCTAGTAATTGTAATGCATCTTTTGCTGACATTGCATTAAACTTTTCTGGAAGAGTTGATAAATAGCCTGATGCTGCAGCTAAAAGCACTTCTTTTTCATCAAGAGCAACAGGAGCTTCTGGTGCTGGGGTTTCCGGTGCAGGGGTTTCAACTACTGGGGTATCCACTGCTGGTTTTTCTTCAACTGCTGGTGTTCCACAGCCTGTTAGCATAGTGAAAATTAGCATTAAGGCTAGTCCTAAACTTAAAAATCTTTTATTTCTCATAAATATTCCTCCCTTTTTATTTAAATTGGTTTTTAACCAACTTAAGGCAAAATATTATGTCGCTCTGCAGAATGTTAATATTTTAACATCCATCGGCATAAAAAATAACTTTCTGTCATATGTTCAAAACTACTATGTTTAAATAATATCATATTGTAAAAGTTATTTCAATAGTGGCTTACAACTTATATTGTAAACCACTATTTTAAAAGCCTCTTATTCTTCAGATACTAGCTCTACTTTTTTCTTCTTCTTTCTCCTTGCAAATACTATTATTAAAATAACCATCAAAACTAATATGCCAGCTAATGCTCCATATAAAATATAATCTATTCCTCCATCTACTACACTAAATGTAACCATATTTCCAGAAGCTTCAAATACCATATACTTTCCATCCCATATTGCTTCTACTTCATTCCATTGTCCATTTACTAAAGTATATACTTTTAAATTCTTTTTCTGCTCTAATGGAATATATCTGATAGTATGAGTAGATTTCCCATCTTCTGGAATAATTATGTCCCACTGTTCTAATTGGGTTTCACCTTTTTCTAAAGTTGGACCCACCATTTCATTTGGAGTTAAAGTAAGCGAATCTCCTTCAAAAAATGCGCCTTCTACTAGTACAATAGGTAAAATATTATTTCTCTTTTCACTACTATCTAAAATCGATAAATAAGAAGTATATAGGGCATAAATATCTTCATCAAATTTAAGGTTTTTAGTATCTTTGTCTTCCCATTTACCGTAGCTCCCTTCTTTAGACGGAAACTCTGGAAAAACATATTCTGAAATAGAATCTCCATAATTAAAATCTATTGTGTGGACAATTTTATCCTCAACCCAAAAATTCAATTTAAAAAGCTTAAATATATCTGGAATATTTTCTGTTCCCATTAGTTTTTCATAAGAAATAGGTTCAGCTTTATTTATATAGCTGATTCCATCAATGCCTCTCAATACATCACTAACAAAATAATTGTGTTTTATATTATTGCTTTCATCTATATTTCCAGCTATGGCTCCTACACAAGCTCTTGACCTAGCTACTTTTACCATTGAATAGGAATCTATGATTTCTGTGCCTAGCCCAGAAATCCCTCCAATATAATTTCCCCCTTCCAATGTTCCTCTTGCGTAACTGGCTACAATTGGTGCATCAGATTTTCCTGCAATACCCCCAACTTGATTCCCATCCACACTTGTAATATCACTAGATGATATAGAGTCTTTAATATATCCTAACTCCATATTCCCAACAATACCACCAACACCATTTTTCTTACCAATTATATTACCCCTATTTTCACCTCTAGATATAATTGCACGAGTTTCAAACACAGTATTATAACTTAGCTTGCCTTGTAAGTTTAAATCTTTTTCAGGATCAAAGACTTCAATTGACATGCCACCTGCAATTCCACCAACATTTAGATCTCCTTCTATTGTAGCGAAATTCTTACAATCAGAAACCTTACCTTCCGTTGCTTTTTCAATATCCTCTCCAGATACATCCTTTATAATGTCATCTGTACTCACATCACCCTGACTTATCTCTTCTATAACACCTATCATTAAATTCATTAATTTAAAAAGTTGATCACTAACAGACTTCATATCATCAATCAACTTATCTCCTTCTTGGTTCATATCTTCAATTAATTTCGAAAGAGATGTTGACATATCTCCTATAGATGAAAATAGGTCCTCTTTTGTTTTTTCATAAACATCATCTGTGGTTTCAAATTTAAGATCTAAAGCTCCACTTAAGTATTCTAAAAGGTCATTAAAGCCTTCGAATATATTATCTATATCATCTGAAGCAGATTCTATTATCTCAATTGCTTCTAGTATATAATCAAGAGCATCTATCATATCTCTAATTGACTCATCCATAGAATCTAACATATCTTCTGCTTCATCAATTAGTAATTTTAAATCGATATTTTTAATTGCATTTTTTAAGCTTTTGCTTACATCCTTCATATTTCTAAAAGCCGATTGAAGTAATTCCTTAACCCCATCTATTTGTCCTTTTTTAAGCAATTCAGTTGCCTTCAATATGTCATTTTGTGCACTCTTAAGCTTACCTATATCCCTCTCTATTTTTTTAATAGAATCCTCTAGTGAAGCTAATGAATACTTCAATTCATTAGTAAGTCCCACTGTCTCTTTTAAAACAGAACCCATATATTCCAGTAGTTTCCCCATTGGTTCTATAGCTTCTTCCATTACATCTATAGTATTCTTTATATTCTCAGTAATAGGAATTAGTCGGTCTAATGATTCTACTCCTATTATACTAATCTTGTTTATCTGCTCAATGTCTATATTTAGCATAGATTCTGTTTGGTCAATAAGAGATTGAGTAAAATCTTTACTTTTATTGATATCATCTTGTATGGTCAAAAAGTTTTCAGTGGTAGTATCAGAAATTGATTTAGTACTATTTATCACATTTGTAATATTTCTATCTAAAACATTTAATTCTCTTTGTAAGTCTTTTAACTTAGATGATCCTATAATAGTAGATATATGTGGCTCTATCTGCCCTACAATGCCTCCTACTTCTTTTCGCCCATAAACTATTCCATAGTTATTACATTTAGTCATATAACCACTTTGTCTACCAGCAATTCCCCCTACATTATATCCTACTTGAGGATAGCCTACTTTCCCATTGTTTTCACAGCTTTGAATTATACCTATATTTAAGCCTACTATGCCCCCAATATCCATTGCATCTGGTACCAGGCTAGAAAAATTTATATTATCTATAGAAATATCACTGAGTCCTAACTTTTGTTCTTCTACAGTTGTATTTACTTTCGAATCATTAGTACAGCGCAAAACTATCCCCGCATTATGCCCAACTATTCCACCAACTTTTGCATCTCCATAAACTACCCCATCAAATGTGGAGTTGATTATTTTACCTGCAGAACAGCTCCAACCTACAAGTCCTCCCACTGTATCCTTGCCTTTAACGAATCCTGAAAAATGGCAGTTTTCAATTGTACCATTGCTATGACCTACTATTCCACCAATGGTACTTTTTTCACCTGTAGGTGTAACTACACCTTGAACTGACAGGTCTTTTATCAGAGCACCATCTTTAAGATATCTAAATAGTCCTTGACTAGATCCTTCAACTGATATAGATAATCCACTAATAGTATATCCTTGTCCATAAAAATTCCCTAGAAATATTGGAATAGGAATAAAATCTATACCCTTCAAATCTATATCCCCATCTAAATAAACTGTTCTACCATTAGACCACTCATCAAAAGAACAATCTTGAGAAAATTGGATTAAGTCTTCAACAGTTAATATATGTACATCCTCTTTTTCTGATTTCACAGCAAAATTTGGTGCAATTGTAGTCCCCATTATTAAGAAGATCATTATTATAGAAATAATCGAATTAGCTTTTTTCATAATTAATCCTGACCTCCCTCTTCTGATTGTTCATCATCCATAGCATCTTCTTTATTTTTTATTGGTTTTATATCTCCAGTAATAGTACCATCTACCATAGCATCAATTTCTCCATTTACATATCCATGCAGCCTTCCTTGTACTTGAACCTTGCCTTTTTCTCTGATAAAAGGTTCCATTTTTTTCAATTTAAAAGAAGTACGTTCTATAATTCCATCTCCTAAATAAAGAAGTTGAGGAAGTACAAAAATAACAAGAAAAACTGATATAATTGTTCCTTGGCCTAAGTAAGTACCTAAAACTGACGTAGCTCCATCTGTGGAGAAAAATCCTATTAAAATACCTGCTACAGCTAAGATACTGCCTGAGGTTATTACAGTAGGAAACCCTTGATTTAAGGCTTCAATTACTGCCTCTTTTTTAGGCATATCCTTTCTTAAATCTAAAAATCTACTACTAATGATTATGGCATAATCAATATTTGCCCCCATTTGAATAGATGATACCAGTAAGTAACCTAAAAAATATACCCCTTGATTAGAAACATAAGGCCATGAAAAATTAATCCAAATACTGGCTTGGATTACAGATATAAGCAATATTGGAAGCCCAGCAGATTGAAATGTAAATGTTAATATTATAATTACAAATACAACTGATAAAATGCTAATAATTAAGTTATCATTATCGAAAGTTGTAGACAGATCCAAGGCATTTGTAGATTCACCTATTAAAAATACAGAATCTCGAGGATAATACTTGTAAGCTTCTCTATATATTGTGCCTATAAATTCAAAGGTTTCAGGGCTTTCATCTGGAAGATCAAGATATAGGAGCATTCTACTATAATGTTCGCCTTCCATTTGCATACGAGCAGTGGTCATTTGGTCATTATACTCCCTTAACTCTTTAACTACCTCTTCATCTAAAGAAACATAACCTAATACCACCTCTTGATATAGGAACTGATACATATCTATAAGAGGAACTTTAAATTGTCCTATGCCACTAATTACTTTTGAATAATTCTCTTCATTTACAGCATATGCCGAATAAAGAATTTGTGCAATCTCATAGTCTAAATCAGCCAACTCAGCAAACTGTCTAGGCGTTAATCCATCTGTTAAAGTATAACCACTCATAGCTTCAATATTGGAAAGTCCTACAGCTAACTCTACTTCCGGATAAATTTGTAAAAAGGATAGTAGTTTCTTTTCTGAATCGTAATCTCCAGATGGAACAATAAGAGCAAGCATATTCTGTTTACCAAAATGTGCTGTAATACGATCTTCTGCCCTTTGACTATCACTAATACTGTGTCCACGTATTTCACTCATACTAAATAGAAAAGGTGCTTTACTAGAAAAAATAAAGCTTACAACAAGAACTACAAGAAAAATAGGTGGGATAATGTACCTAGTCTTAATTGAAAATCTTCCAAGAATAGACACTGAGGGGATAAAGCTCCTATGTGTGGTTTTATCCATCAAGTTGCTAGTAATCACTAATAAACCAGGCATTAAAGTGAATACAGCAAGCATACTAAGTAAAATCGCCTTAATCATAACCATTGCTAAATCTAGTCCAATGCCAAACTTCATAAAAGCTAAAGCTGCTAGTCCTGCCATAGTAGTTAAACTGCTAGAAGTTATTTCAGGAATAGCTTTAGTCAATGCTGCGATAGCAGCATCTCTGGCAGGCAAAAGTTCTCTTTCCTCAGTAAAGCGATGAGTAAGAATAATAGCATAATCTATGGCCAATGCCAATTGTAGGATAACACCTACAGAATTGGATATAAAAGAGATTTTTCCTAACAAAAAATTTGTTCCCATATTAAGTAATGCAGCAACTCCAAAAGTAGCAAGCAATATAGGTATTTCAGCGTAAGAGTTAGATGTAAAGATTAAAACCAATAAAATAATAATAGATGCTACTATACCTACAAGAGTCATGTCTTTCATCAATTGATCAGCCATATTAAAGCCTATTGTTGTAGAAATAGAAGAATCATAGGGCTGGACTATTTCACGTATTTCATCCATAGCTGTTAAAGTAACAGGATCTGTTTCTTCTCTTTCAAACATTGCTACAAAAAGTGCAGAAGAATTTTTATAGTGTGCTTCAGTATTTTCAAATATTACAGAGTCTACACCATTAACTTTTTCAATAAGTTGAGCTATTTCCTCACCATTTATGTAGGATATATTTGAAACCATAATATTAGCCATACCAAATGTGGTAAATTCTTCGTCCATAATAGTAATACCCTTACGAGTATTACTGTCTTTGTCTAAATAATAGACTATATCGTCTTCTACCTCTACCCAGGACATGGAAAAAAGACTAAATACTATTAGAATAATAAAAAATAAAAACAATAAATTCCTTCTATCTACAATTGTGGTTGCAACTTTCTCTAATAAGGGCTTTTTTCCCATAGAATTCACCTCCTAAATCAATAATATCAGAATGTACAAGGATTTACAATATCTAGAGTTTTTGTAGTAATCTTTGCTACTCTAATATGATACAATATCAGTAAATACATAGGAGGGTTGTCAATGAGAGAATTTAATTCTAATAGTACTTTTTTATTCCTAATGTCTAGCATAATTATTGCATTTGTAATAGCTCAATCACTATTTTTTCTGGTGAAAGCCTGGCGGCGAGCTAAAGAATTAGGTATGGAAACTCACACATTAAAAAGAATAGTTAAAAGCAGTGCCTTTTTTACTGTAGCACCAGCAATAGCCATTATTTTAGGAGTAATTACTCTTTCCAAATTTTTAGGTCTTCCCCTACCTTGGCTTAGACTTAGCGTATTGGGTGCATTAACCTATGAATTGCCAGCAGCTACTTCTACTGCTGCAGCCTTAGGTATTTCCATTGCAGAAGACGTAACTGACCCAGTTGTATATTCAACTATTGCTTGGGTTATGACTCTAGGTATCTTAGCTGGGCTAGTGCTTGTAACTGTGTTTTTAAAGAAAATACAAGGCGGAATTGATAATATACAAAAGCGGGATAAAAAATGGGGAGAAATATTTCTTACTTCAATTTTTATGGGTATGATATCTGCATTTCTAGGTATGATATTTTCAGAAATAACCATAGGAATAGTAGGCTGGATACCAGTTTTTATAATGATAATTTCAGCTTTAATAATGATAATATGTGGATATTTTGTTAAAGTTCACAAGGTTAAATGGCTAGAGGACTATGCCCTACCAATAAGCATGCTAGGGGCCATGGCTCTATCTATACCAATAACTGGACTAATCCGTTAGGAGGAAATTTTATGAAAATTAAAAGTTATGAAGAAAATATTCATATATGGGGTAGAATTTGGTGCTCCTTAGCAATACTTATGTTTTTATCCTTTCCAATAGCCACTAGTATTTATTACTCTGCTTGGCCAAGTGCCAGTGGACTATTTAAAGGTTTACTAGGGGTTGCTCCTATCTTTTGGACTGTAGGAGCCATTGAAGTTTTTACTTTTGCACCTATGTTAGGTTCTGGTGGTACTTATTTAGGGTTTGTAACTGGAAATTTAACTAGTCTTAAAGTTCCCTGCGCATTAAATGCATTAGAAGCAAATGATATAAAACCAGGTACTGATGAAGCTGAAGTTGTTTCCACAATAGCTATAGCTGTATCTTCCATAGTAACTACTCTGATCATCTTTATTGGAATTCTATTATTGTCACAGCTTCAACCTATATTAGAATCAGATTTACTAGCTCCAGCATTTGAAAATATATTGCCTTCTCTTTTTGGAGCATTGGCAGTAGTCTTTATCTCAAAAGATTGGAAGATTGCAGCAGCCCCACTAATTTTTATGGTAGTTTTATTTATAGCTATTCCTTCTCTATCTAACTCAGTAAGCATTATGGTACCAGTTGGTGCTATTATAGCTATAGTTGTTTCAAGAATTTTATATAAAAAAGGATTGCTATAAATTTAAATTGAAAAAAACAAGCCCAGACAAAACATCTGGGCTTGTACACATAATTCTTTTTACTTAACTACAAATGAAACCTTAACATTTACACGGTATTTAGTAATATTTTTATTGTCTACTACAGCTTGGAAGTTTTTAACATAAACACTTTGAATGTTGTCTATGGTTTTTGAAGCTTCTGTAACTGCAGCTTGAGTAGCTGCCTCCCAACTTTCCGTGGAGTCTGCCATTAGTTCTACAACTTTTACAACTGCCATTAAAATCATCCTTTCTTTTCTATTGCCTACATTAACTTGATACCCTAGAAAAAGAAATGATAAACATAGTTTTTTCTTGCAAAATTTAAATTAATCTTTAATCTAATAAACCGGGGTACATAAATGTGCATACTTAGGGTTATTTCCTGTTGTTAATCCAAAGAATAGTTCCTTAAGATCTCTACATACTGGTCCCTCTTTACCTGTTCCTACTTGTCTTCTATCAACTTTAACTATCGGGGAAACTTCCATGGCAGTTCCACTAAAAAATACTTCTTCTGAATTATATAATTCTGTTCTAGATACACTTCTTTCCACTACTTCCATTCCCAGTTCCTCCTTTGCAAGAGTCATTACTAATTCTCTAGTAATTCCTTCTAAAATATCATCTGAAGGTGGAGGGGTAACTAATTTGCCTTTCTTAACTAAAAATACATTTTGTGCACTTCCCTCACATACATTGCCAGCGTGGGTCAAAAAGATTGCTTCATCAAATCCATTTTCTACTGCTTCTAATGATGCTAATGCTGAATTTAAGTATCCTGCTGTTGCTTTAGTTCTTGGGGGAAGCATTGTATCAGATATTCTTCTCCAGCTAGATACTGCTACACTTAGTTCTTCTTTACCCATATATTTATTTAAAGGAAGGGTATAGATAACAATTCTATCATCCTCATCTCCATGTAAAGTTGGCCCAAGTCCAGTAGAACCTTTATAGACTACAGGTCTTATGTATGTGGAGGTTTTGCATTCATTTTTCTTTAAAAGTTCTAGGGTGAATTTACAAAGTTCTTCTACACTATATGGAATATGCATATTAAGGGCATTACATGATTCTAATAGCCTTTTATAATGTTCCACCATTGTAAATCCATAAAGCTGTTGTTTTTCTTCATCCCAATATGATCTTATTCCTTCAAAACAACCTAACCCATAGTTAAATACTTTTGATCTAATATCTATACTTACCGTGCTTTCTTCTACTATTTCTCCTTGATAAAATACATATGACTTTTTCATTTTCTTATCCTCCTGTTTTTAATTATGGTTTGCAAATGGCTCCTGTAGAAGCAGAAGTTACTATCTTCTCATATTTTGCCAAGTAGCCTTTTGCTCTTGATACTTTAGGTTGCCATGTTAATTTTCTTTTTCCCAGTGTTTTTTCGTCTACATTGAAATTTAAGTGCCCTTCTACCATATCTATGGTGATTTCATCTCCATCTTCTACAAAAGCGATAGGACCTCCTAGACTTGCTTCTGGAGAAACATGTCCTATGGATGCTCCCCTAGTAGCTCCTGAGAATCTACCATCTGTTAAGAGGGCTACATCCTTATCCATTCCCATTCCAGCTAAGGCTGAAGTTGGGGTTAACATTTCTCTCATTCCAGGACCACCCTTTGGGCCTTCATATCTTATAACTAAAACTTCGCCCTTTTTAATGGTCCCACTTAATATTGCTTCAACAGCTTCATCTTCACCATTAAATACTCTTGCAGGTCCAGAATGCTTCAGCATTTCATCTGCAACAGCTGATCTTTTAACTACAGCTCCATCAGGAGCTAGGCTTCCTCTAAGTACAGCTATTCCTCCTGTTTCACTATAAGGTGCATCTACAGATGCTATAATATTATTATCAAATACCTTGTAATGAGAAATCACTTCACCAATAGTTTTTCCACTTACATTCAAAGTATCTAAATTTAAAAGATCTTTTTTACTCAATTCATTCATCACTGCCATTATTCCACCTGCATGGTGTAAGTCTTCTATATGATAGGGTCCTGCAGGTCTTAATCTACAAAGGTTAGGTGTCTTGTTGCTTACATCATTTATTATATCCAAGTTCATTTCGATTCCAGCCTCATATGCTATAGCTAAAAGGTGTAGAACTGTGTTAGTTGAGCAACCTAATGCCATATCCACTGCTAAGGCATTAGAAAATGCTTCTTTAGTTAAAATTTGACTAGGTCTAATGTTTTCTCTAACAAGATTCATTAAAGCCATTCCGGAATATTTTGCAAGCCTTATTCTGTCAGCATAAACTGCAGGAACAGTTCCATTTCCAGGAAGTGCCAGTCCTAATGCTTCAGTCATACAATTCATGGAATTTGCTGTAAACATGCCTGAGCAAGAGCCACAACCTGGACATGCTTTGTCTTCTAAATGGTATAAGTCTTCTTCACTGATACTTCCAGCACTTACTGCCCCTACAGCTTCAAATACTGTACTAAGGTCTACCTTATTTCCATTTACCTTGCCAGCAAGCATAGGCCCACCACTTACTATTATAGTGGGAATATCTAGTCTTGCAGCTGCCATCATCATACCAGGTACTGACTTGTCGCAATTTGGTATCATAACCAATCCATCAAGCCCATGAGCCATAGTCATAACTTCAATTGAATCTGCTATTATTTCTCTACTTACTAGGGAATATTTCATTCCTTCATGATTCATAGCTATTCCATCACAAACGGAAATTGATGGAAACTCTAAAGGAGTTCCCCCTTCCATTATTACGCCCTTTTTAACAGCTTCAGCTATTTCCTTTAAGTGCTTGTGTCCTGGTACAATTTCATTAAAGGAGTTAACTACACCTATTAATGGTCTTGCAATCTCTTCATTTGTCAGTCCTAAGGCTTTTAAAAGAGATCTATGGGGTGCTTTTTCTACACCTGATTTTACTTTATTGCTATTCATATGCCATCATCTCCTTATTTCTTTAACCAGCTCATCATAGCTCTTAGCTTTGCTCCAACTACCTCTAGGGGATGTTCAGATTCCATTCTTCTTTTTGCTTTAAAGTATGGTCTATTAACTGCATTTTCAACTAACCAATCTTTTGCAAAGGTCCCATCTTGAATTTCACTTAATACTTTTCTCATTTCTTTTCTAGTATCCTCAGTTACTATTCTATTACCTACTTTATAATCTCCGTACTCTGCTGTATCACTTATGGAATATCTCATATAATTAAATCCACCTTCATTTATCATATCAATGATAAGTTTCATTTCATGAATACATTCAAAATAAGCACTTTCTGGACTATAACCAGCTTCAACTAATGTTTCAAAACCAACCTTCATAAGCTCTGTAACTCCACCACAAAGAACTGCTTGCTCTCCGAAAAGATCTGTTTCTGTTTCTTCTCTAAAACTTGTTTCAAGGACTCCTGCTCTTGCTCCACCAATTCCTGCCGCATATGCAAGACCTACATCATGGGTGTCACCTGTTACATCCTGATGTACTGCTAATAAGCATGGAACGCCTTTACCCTCTTGATACTGGCTTCTCACTGTATGTCCTGGCCCCTTTGGAGCTATCATGAACACATTTACATCTGATGGAGGAGTTATTTGTCCATAGTGTATATTAAATCCATGTGCAAAAGCTAAGTACTTACCTGGTGTTAAATTTGGTCTAATACTTTTTTCAAATAATTCTACTTGTTTTTCATCATTTATTAATATCATTATAATATCCGCTTCTGCAGCTGCCTCTCCTGCAGTAGTAACCTTTAAACCTGCTTCTGCTGCTTTATTCCAAGACTTACTTCCTTCATAAAGACCAACTCTAACATCCACCCCAGATTCAAAAAGATTAAGTGCATGAGCATGACCTTGACTACCAAAACCTATAACTGCTACCTTTTTACCATTAAGTACCTCTAATTTACACTGATTTTCATAATACATCTTTGCCATTATTATCTCTCCTTTATATTAAATAATTTTTTTACATCTTTTCTCCTCGGCTCATTGCAAGAACACCTGTCTTAGCAATTTCAAGTATGCCGAAGTTTTTCATCATATCCACAAAGCCACTAAGTTTTGCCACATCTCCTGTTAATTCAATTACCAGTGAGTTTGGTCCTACATCTAATACACTGCCTCTATATATTTCAGCTATTTGAATAATTTGAGCCCTATTTTCATTGTTGGATTTCACCTTAATTAGCATAAGTTCTCTTTTAATAGCACCTTCAACAGGGAATATTTTTACCTTTACTACATCCACAATTTTATAGACCTGTTTTTGAATCTGGTCTAGGATCTCTTCATCCCCTTCAACTGTCAAAGTAAGCCTTGCATGGTCAGGAATATTTGTTGCACCTGCTGTCATCTTCTTTACATAATATCCTCTTCTATTAAACAAGGACATAATTCTGGCTATTAT
>LSQX01064467.1_pt1 | contig 14515 bp, 12 predicted proteins | sample 654561 | NCBI WGS metagenome assembly LSQX01 (sample SAMN04489861, study PRJNA283612) | anaerobic digester metagenome | isolation source: 4 biogas reactors fed with cattle manure at either 37C or 55C with and... | place: Denmark: Kongens Lyngby | collected 2014
TGTGATAAAAACAAGATTAAAAAATAAATTAAATCGTTTGAAACCAGGCAAAAGTTGCTTGTTTGATGTCTAAGCTTTCATAAATCTGATGAATAAGTGTGCTATAATATTTTTAATTAAAAAAGTATTAAAATCTAAGACTTGGAGGATATGAGATGCGCAAATTAAATCTATTCATTCTTTTGATTATATTAAGTTTGATGGGTTGCTCGAAGAATGGCAACCACAATCAAGAGCCAGACAATCATAATGACCCATCACCGGTTCACGATTCAATTACTTATCAACAAACCAACAATGGCTTACAATCTTTACGCAACATCGCGCTGCATGAAGTTGGCGTCTTTGTGAAAATATTATTTCCAAACAGTAGCGCAGTAATTGCGTTTTATAATGAACAAAATAATCAATTTAACATCATTCACAACAACCCAACGGTGCCTTGTTCAATCGAACAACCAAAATCTTGTAGTTCGTACGTTACTAATTTGTACGGACAATCTTCCTTGTTTTATTACAATCAACGTTTGTATTTAATTCAAGAAGGCATAAGTTCCATCGATGACACCGTGACTCATAAGCTCTTGCAGATGAATTTAGATGGCTCTGATCATCGCACGGTCTTAACTTTGCAACAACCGGAAAATTATTTATTATCACAAACACAAGCGGTACCAAGTGTGTACTTTCATCGTGGGTATTTGTATTATTCTTACGGCGAAGATTTTATTAAAAAACATGATGCAACAACTTTCAAAGAAGCGGAATTTGTTCCTTATTTAGACAAAGCCAAGCACATGATTCCATATTTTAAAGAAGATAAAGCTTACGTGATGGTTGGAGATTATTACGATGAGCAACGCTACCAAAACATTTTTATTGAAGATGGGACGGGTTACCAAATCATTGATGAAAAAGTGTGGGTGTTTGCACTGACAGATCATGGTTATATTTATTGGGACGTGGCAGCTAACGAAGACAACACTTACAATTTTTACCATAGGTCGTTCCAAGGTGACACACCTTCATTTTTAGGATTAGGGCCTGCTTTGGTACTTACATACAAAGACCGAATCATCCTCGACCAACATTTTTCACCTTGGATTGATGATAAAAAGATATTGTTGTTAAGCCTTGAGGGCGACGTTTTGGATGAAATCACAAGTCGAGAAAACATTATATTCACGGGCGGACATTTACTCACAGATTATCGTTTTTACACGTATTGGCGTAACCAAGATAACGATATGATTTTTGGATACATTGAAATTATAAATGATCAGTTTCAAGAACCTGTGGAAATTGCAGTTGTTGGAAGGTACGGGTAAGTGACATGCTTGAAATAAAAAATATTTCTTATAAATACAATCAAAATCTAGCTTTGGATGATGTTTCATTAACCTTAGCACCAGGAATTTATGGATTAATTGGACCCAATGGTGCGGGCAAATCAACTTTGATTCATTTAATTGCGAGTGTACTTAAACTGCAACAAGGTTCCATTAATTTTTCAAGTGATGAAAAAGGCAAGCGCCCAACCATTGGTTTAATGCCACAGATGTTCAATGGTTACAATCATTTTAAAGCCTATCAATTTTTAATGTATGTGGCTTCGCTTAAAAAAATGGATAAACAAAAAGCACAGCAACAAATTAAAACACTGGTGAAGGCTGTCGAGCTTGAGGATGTCATGCATCGTAAGATTGGCGCCTATTCTTCTGGCATGAAGCAACGCTTGATGTTGGTGCAGGCTTTATTGGATGATCCCAAAATTCTTATTCTCGATGAGCCAACTGCCGGTCTAGATCCGTTTCAAAGAATTAAAATTAGACAGTTGATTGCGAGTGTGGCAGCCAATAAAATTGTGATGCTTGCAACTCACATCATGTCTGATATTGAAATGTTAGCTTCCCACTACATTTTTATGGATAAGGGGAAGATTCGTTTTGCTGGGACGGTTGAAGCCGCTTATCAAAAAGCATACGGACATGTGTATGAAGGTGTTTATGATCACCTCATTACCGAAGCAACGATATCAAATGCAATTCCTAATCCCCAAGGCTATGTAATTCGTTACATTCATGATATTAAATTATCGTCGGAGGATGTTATCGTTAAAGCCAATGCGGAGGAATTGTTTCTGTATTTTTTAGGAGCTCACCATGCTTCATGAATTGCAAAAACTAAATTCACCAACCAAACGCTTGATTATTGTTCTTGTTTTCATTCTGTTTTTAATCCCTGTGCTTGTCTATGTTCTTAATGATTATCAAATTGATCAAGGCATCAACAACGATTATTTTTCACAAAACCAAACAGAAAATCTGCTGCGCGTAAATCGTGATCAAGAGCGATGGGGACAAATTAAGATAGCATGGGAAAAGTATGAAAATGAGCATTCTTTAAGTGAAGATGAACGTCAACTAATTGATGCTTTGTTAGTTGCAGGTGTGGATGTAAGTCATGAAATCAAAGTTCGTTTTCAAGCTTTTGAATGGGCAGCGCACCCTTTGTCTTTCAAAGCGGACGCCACAGCGATGGTCAATCAAATTGAAGCCTTGATCACAGGACCATTATCGGCTTCTTATTCACCTCAACAAATCAAGCATTACAAAACGCTACAAACACGTCTGAATACGCTTAAAACACGACAAATCAAAAATCACAATCCATTTTTCTTTTATTGGTTTTTTGCTTATGAAAACATTGCCATGTATTTAAGTTTTGTAGTAGCTTTGGTGTTTTCGATTGTCTTGATGCATCATGGGCAAGCGAGTCAATCCTTGGGATGGTTGGCTTCCCATAAAAAAACAAAAAACTCAATTATGTTGAATCAATTGCTGGCATTTGGTGCAATCTCACTTATAAGTGTGTTTAGTTTATACATGATGCTGATTGTGTTGGCGATTATTTTGTTTGGTCCTATTAACCCACTTATGAATGTGCAATCCATTTATCAACTTCGCTACATGTGGCCTTCCATGACTTGGGGGATATGGTTTATTTTAAAAATAATCATGCATGCGTTTGTTGTTTATGGGATTATTCTAGGAGTTATGTTTTTATACCGCTTGGTTAAATCACAACTTGTGTTCGCCTTATTAGTAACAGCATTTTTAGGAGCATGGGTAGCGATGTCGGTAAGCAATATTGATTTTTTAAAATCAATTTCCTTTTTTGCATATCTTGGTTTATCCAATCAATTTCACACACTTGATGTTTTTCTATTACCCAAGATAAATATGAGTGCTCATCAGCTTATGAATGTACTTTTAATCATAAGCGTGCTGGGATTTTTTATTGTTTTATGGTACGTCGGTATCGCGGATCAAAAAATGATTAAGAGTTTCGAATTGTTGAATCAAAAAACAACCGCCCTGTATCATCATACAAAGTTAAGGTTGCATCAGTGGACAAGTCTTGCGATTAATAAACATGGCATCTTGATTTTGATGCTTGTGATTGGTTTGTTTGCATCAATTAGTGTTTATGAATCCAAGGGAATCACCAGTGCCGGTCTTTTTAATCAAAAGTTGTATCCTGTTTATGAAAAATATCAAAAGATGCCAAGCGAGGCAGTTGATGAAGCCTATAATAACAACCTTGCGCTGATTGAAGAATATGAAATACTAAAAGAAAAGGCAACAAGTCAAGAAAACCTCAATCGACAAGATCAGGAGCGGTTAGCGTTTTTGGAGCAAAGCAATTATGAACGTGCGCTCTTCATGAATTTTTACAACAATATTGCTTATCATGAAGACATGACCTATCATTTTGGTTACCAACAATTTTTTTCTATCAACTCAACCCAACGCGAAAGTTTTAAAATACTTTTACTCATGATCGTTATACTCTTAGCTGGGCATTTGACTACTTATAATGATCGGTCGTTAGTGGTGGAGGCAGCACTTCAGCAAAAAAGTAAAGTTTTAATTAATGAAAAAATTATAATGATGTTAGTAAGTGTTGTCGCTTTTGTGTTATTAAGTGCGCTTGATTTGTATCTAATCAACAGCCGTTATCCAATGACAAGTTTGTCGCATGAAGTAAGTTCAATACTGGTGCATCAAAGTCCAAATTGGAGAATCGACGGTTTAATTCAAGCCAATCAAACCTTGGGTGTGTCCATGCTTTTTGTACTTGGTGTAAGATTATTAGCGCTTATCAATGTGGTGCTGGTGTGGCTAATCATTCAACACATCACTTTAAATAAATGGATAAGTAGTTTTGTGGTCATTTTAGGATTGTTAACATCGGCGTTGTGGATGGCGCCAACATCATATTTTTCGCTGTATTCAATGTTGTTGGGTTCCCACGTTACCATGTTAAATCCAAACACAACTTTAATTTATATGTGGATTTCTGGAGCGTTAGTTTTAAGTTTCACCTTGAGGTACTTAATTAAAAATGAGACCATTGATTCAAACATAACTATCAAAGCTTAGGTACAAAAAATCGAACTGTTGAACATGCACGATTCAAACAAGTTTTATTATCAATTTTAAGTTAAATGGTATTAATTAGACGGTAGAGACAGAGGGAGTACTTCAATGAAAATTATTAAAATGTTAACGGTGTTATTGTTGCTATTTTTATCTTCGTGCACGAAAGACATAAAGTCAGTAACTCCAATTGATCGCAACATATGGGGGTATGATTTTAACGAGCATCAAATGTCTGGATCTTTCGCAGCTATGCGCCATGCAACAGAATCTGAAAAAGGAATTTATATGAAGATAGGGCTTGAACTGCGTGACGGTGGCAATACAAACATTTTAGGCTACGTGGATAAGGCATCGGGAGTCTTTACTATCATTGATTCAAACATTACAACCAACTGCTCCTATACTAAACCGGCTGCATGTTCCTCCCATATTCCCGGTTCGTATGAATTCATTAATTATTACAATAATCATCTCTATTTTGTGACAAATGTCACTGACATTGATACCGGTGTTACAACCATGCAATTGATACAAATGGATCTCGATGGGAACAACCGTCAGGCGGTTGCAAAATTATCTGAAAATGTACCGAACAGTCATCAATTTTCAATTTTATTTCATCAAGGTTTAATCTTTTATGCTTTTGGTAATAACGGCGTGCATCAAATTGACATGAGTACCTGGGAAAATAAAAAGGTTCTAGAACTTTCAAACAGCAGCGGCATTAATCTTTTGCGGGCTGATGCAAACCGACTGTATTTTAACGCGGATGTCTACAGGGATGGTGATACTCGGGTTGTGGATGCTTTATTGGTTTATGATTTCACCAACGGTGATTTAACGATTAAACAGCGAGGCTTACCCTTGTATCAATTCAAAGATGATATCTATGTGTATTATGAAGAATCTGATGATTCCATGTATATGTTTCATTCATCATCCAATCAACGTATTAAATTAAAGCAATACACAGGCAGTGTCTTATTTGCTGAAGAATATTTTATTATCAAAGATCTTTCAACAGAAAAAGTGCATGATTTGTATTTATTTGATCATGAAGGAACGCTTTTGGATACCTTTAAGCAAGAAGTTGCGCTTGCGATGGCGAACTTTGCCCAACTTGTCGCGGATGAATATTTTTACACATACCTTTACTATGAAGATCAAACTGCGTTTGTAAGAATTAGTTACAAGGGTGGTAAGTTTGGCAATTTAGAGGTATTAGAACTTTGGGATGGTTCCCAATTCGTGGGGTCTAAGAAATGAAGAACACCATTACCGTGCATAACGTGTCGCGTAATTTTAAGGACGTCAAGGCTTTAGTTGATGTGTCATTGGAGCTAAGACCAGGCATTTATGGCTTGGTGGGACCCAATGGTGCCGGTAAAAGCACGCTCATTCGGTTAATTTCAACCTTGGATTATCCAAGCCAAGGCAACATTACTTATGAAAATCAAGATATTTATCAACTGAAAAATAAATATCGAAGCATCATTGGTTTAATGCCTCAAAATCAAAACGGTTATGATTTGTTTTCAGGGTTTGCCTTTCTACACTACATGGCGCTTTTAAAGGGGATTCCTAAAAAACAAGCTACTGATCAAATTGAACAACTTGTGAAACAGGTTTCATTGGAAGCTAGTATTCATCGAAAAATTAAGACATATTCTGGGGGCATGCGGCAACGTTTAATGTTCATTCAAGCCTTATTAGGTGATCCAAAAATTGTGATTTTGGATGAACCAACTGCGGGTCTTGATCCATTTGAAAGGATTCGCTTGCGTAATTACATCAGCCAAATAGCACAAGACCGCATCGTTTTAATCGCAACGCATGTCATGCAAGATATTGAATCAATTGCAGATCAAGTTATTTTCTTAAATAAAGGAGCGGTTGTCTTTGATGGAACGGGTGCGCAATTGCTAGCAACGCTTTCTAACAAAGTTTTCGAAATGAAGATTGAACCAACTGAGTTAGCGAGGTATCAAGCAAAATATCGAGTATCGCGTGTGTACAAATATAACAATCAATACATGGTACGTTACATTGATGATCAGCGTCAGGATGGCGTGCTCATGCCAAATTTCGAAGATGCTTATCTGTATTATATGGTGAATCATGAAACTGCTTTATAAAGAATTTTCAAAACTATGGAATCGACCAGCTTTGATGCTTGGTGTTTTGTTGTTGGTTGCGATAAACAGTGGCTTGTGGTTTGTTTCAACATCAATTCAACAAAGTAACACTTACAATTATCATAACTACAATGCTTTGCAGTCCTATTATGATACCATGCCGATCCAAGATGCCATGGATTCAATCAACAATATGGTCGTTAATCTTGATTTGTATCAGCAATATGAAAGATATCAAAGCATACCGGATGCCATACCAAATAAAGTTGAGTATTTTGATGAAGCCTTTAATAACTATGAATTCATTCAAACCTATCAAATCTATGTTGATACCTATGATTTGCATGATCAAGTCAAACTCCATGCAGCCCTCCAAACATACTTTCAACAAATTGTTGATTACCAACACTATGTCAACAATGTGAAAGATAATTTCCAACAATTAAAAACGTTGCCTGTGTGGTCCCTGTATTCTAAAGGCAAGCAACAATACTACGATGACTTGGATTTATTGTATTCTCAATTAAAAGATGTCAACCCCGTGATTACAAACCATCTGGGTTTTGAGAGCGTACTTTCAATCAATGCAACCTTGCTATTGTCTTTGTTTGGAATGTTTTTAGTGCTGTCGATTTTTGGGCTTGATGAAACCACAAAGATGGATGATCTGTTGTTGATGACTGAAAAGGGAAGATCAAGAACAACCTTTAATAAAGTGTTGGTTTTAGTTCTCACTTTAAGTGGCGTTGCTTTGCTTGTCTACGGCCTTGAAATGGTGCTTACGCAATTGATGCATGGTGAGATTAGCTGGAGCGTACCTGTGCAATCAATTCCTGCTTTATACACAGTGCCTTTTCAAGCAACATTAGGACAATGGTATTTACAAATTGTTTTAAAACGTATTTTAGCGCTTGTTACACTTTCACTTTTGTTTGGAGCATTTTACCATCTTTTCTCAAACAAAAGATATAGCATTTATTTGTTCATTACGCTTTTAGGTTTGAGTGTTTTTGCGTTTATCATGATTACGGATACGGCATTACTTGTGTGGCTTAAGTATTTAAATTTATTTGCCTTATTAAGTACGCATGTTTTATTTCGTCAACATCGAATCATTGAATTGTTTAGTTTTGTGATATCAGTTCCGATACTTTTTCTTGCTGTAAATGTAGTCATACTTGCAGGGGCACTTTTTACTATTTTCACAAAGCGTTTAACACAGAAAAGATTTGTGTTTAAATTTAAGTTAAGGTTTGTTAAGTTTAAAGAACTGTTTTTTGAGCATCTGAATCTCTTTCGTTTTGAAAGTTATAAATTATTTATTATGCAAAAAGGGTGGGCTATTTTATTAATTGTTGCTTCACTTTTAGGATCGTTTTTTTATCAAACCATCAGCAGTTATAAAATGTTGGAGAGCCAACGCCAACTTGCAAAGTATTATGATGATCATGGAGGTGTGTTAACTCAAGCAAAAATCGATTGGATTGAAAATGAAAATGAGCGGTATCTTGTGATGGAACAAGATTTGCAAGAAGCCGCTCATCGATACCAAAACGAAGAACTTTCTGAAGTTACATTCAATCAGATTGTTGATGATTACATCGCAAGTTCGGCGGAAAGGAGCTTATTTAGAGATTTTTATTCACATTATTTAGAACGGCGTAGTGATGTTTTAATTTATCCAACAGGTTATCAAACTTTGTTTTCAATGCAGACCAACGCTCGTGATTTCAGAAGTTCTATCATTCTACTTTTAGGATTAATCTTTATTTTGGCGCCGATTGTTTCACAGGATAAAGAAGAGAAGATGGATCAATTGTACTTAATCACTGAAAAAGGAGGTACTCCTTTAAAAAGAAAAAAACTATGGTTGGCACTTAGCTTTTCAATGATTTATATCCTGTTATTTACGTTGATGGAGTGGCTGTCATTTTCATTTATTTATAACTTGCAAGCATGGCAGGCTCAAATTGCGGATGTCTTGCCTCAAAATTTAGTAATTCAAGCGCCGTGGATTTTAAACTTACACTTGTGGCAATATTTTATCCTAATTTTAGTTATACGAGTGGCCTCCACTTTTGCGATTGCTATGATAATTGTTGGTATTTCAAACATGCATCGCACGTTACTGATGACTTATGTTGTGGCAATCGCTATCTTTTTTGTTCCAATCCTACTCAAATCTCTTGGCAATCAAATCTTTGATGTGTTTGCTGTTGATTACTTATTGATGGGAAATGCGTTTGTTTATCATGGTCTGAACATTGTCAATGCTCTTGTTTTATTTGGTGCCGCAACTGCACTATTAATTCAATACATACGTTTTGAATAAATTGATGTTATAAAATATTGCTTATATAAAGTTATCCCAACAAAAAAATCCCTTGAAGCTACAACAGTACATCGTGTTGTAAATTAAGGGATTTAATCATTAAGCATTGCTAATGGTTTTGTTTACTTTTTCTTACCACTAATTAAACTGCCAAGAATATCCGTCACGTTGCCGACGAGGTCATCTTGTTTTTTTGCCGCTGGTTTTGGTTTTGCTTTGGGCGCTGCTTTAGGTTTTGCCATCGCTGAGGCAAGCATGCCGCCCAAGACGGAACCGGCGCTGCCTTTGGCTAACATTCCAATTAAGGAACCAGCATCAAAGCCACCTTTAGCTTGTTTCTTTTGATTTCCAAGATAACCCATAACCAGTGGGGCAAGCATCATCATTAATTTCGCCGTGTTGGCCTGTGATAGACCTGATTTTTTCGCAACATCCTTGGTGACATTATCAGTTTTTTTACCAAAGATGTGACCTAAAATCTTTTGACCATCCCCAAGGTCCACATTTCCTAAAAAGCCACTCATGTCGCTGATGTTGGCACTACCATGATCATCAAGGGCACCCATGAGTGAAGCTAAACCTTTGTCGCTTTGCGCGTTTTGGTTTAGACCATCAAGCAGTGATGGAATCAAAAGACCCGTTGCACTTTCAATTTGCTTTTTATCCGCTTTTAAGTTTTTAGAAATTGTTTCGGTTGCTTTGGACTGCATTGCTTGATTTAAAATTGTTTGTAAAATATCCATTTCTTCCTCCATGGGCTTATTATATCAAAATATCTTTTTAAAAGAACCGCGATGCTTGAAAGTCGATTTGAATCTTGTATTTTCTAAAATTATGGTATAATTTTATCATCAAGGAGGATGTTATGGCTACAAAAAAGGAAGTAGTTAAGGTTGATGTACCTATAACTAAAAAAATGCCGGAAAAGAAATTCGTACCAACTCCGGAGAATAAAAGCAAAGCAACCCGTAATCGTTTGATAGCGCTTGTCTTATGGCTTGTTGCGATTGCGATTGAAGTCTTTGCGATTTTCCAACTCAAGCAAGTGCCAATCAACATGACGATTATGCTTGTAAGTCTTGTTGCTATGGGTGTTTTAGCTGTGATTGGTTCACTCTTGTGGCAAAAAGCAAATCGTTTGGACCCTGCATCTGAAAAAGACAAGGTCAAGTTTTTTATTCAAAATCAACTTGGGGCTATCATTGCAGTCATTGCTTTTTTACCACTTGTGATTTTAATTTTGACGAACAAAGATCTTAAGGGTAAAGAAAAAGGAATCTTAGCGGCGGCTGCCGTCGTTGTGTTTGCAATTGCAGCCATTGTTGGTATTGATTTTAATCCAGTATCAGCGGAACGCTTTGCCCAAGAAAGCGCACTTGTTGAAAGCTTAATGGGAGAAAATGCGCCTGTCTATTGGACTGAAAGTGGTACTCGTTATCATCTGTATCAAGATTGTCAACACATTAATACAAGTCGTACCGAGCGTCATTATGAGGGTACGGTACCGCAAGCGTATGAACTTAAAAACATCAAGGAGATGTGTAAAACCTGTCGAAAACGGGCGGAAGCCGCCTTGGCGGATAACACAGAATAAAAGGTCGATATCGACCTTTTTTAATTACGATTCAAGAGTAAGGACAGGGCATACTTTCTAAGAATCATGATGATGATTAAGGTTGCGCCAATCATAAGGATGGTGATACCGCCGACAATATACCACGATTGTAAATAGCCTTTGTAGATAAGATAACCTACAAAGCCCGCATATGCCATTGATGGCAAAATCGTAAACATTGAATTCAAGTTTTGCTTGACGGCCGCTTGTTCCGATTCCCAGACAAGTTTTGGACGTATCACATCAATTAATAAACCAAAGTAATTAATAAAGACAATCCCAATGATGGCACCAAGCATGATTAACAGCACAACAATGGGTTTCAATGTTAGATAATAAAGGACGATGACTAGGGTCGTCAGCAGTCCTAAAACTGAAAAGAGAATCCCGCTTAAAGCTTTGGCGTGCAACTGACTCATAAAATTCATGGGTATCATTTTCATGAAGTAAAGGTTTTTACCTTCACGTGAAATCGCAGTTACGCTAATCACATTCATGGAGCCAATCACCAAACCCGCAATGATAGAGACTATAAACAGAGCGGCAATTATCTTTGGGTTATCCATGGGAATCAGCGCAACCATTGCGATCAAATCCACATCTTGAGACGAAGTGGTCATCAGGGATGCCAACAAGATAAGTGGCAGCAAAAACTGAATGCTGACACAGTTGAGGAAGTAAACAGGTGTGCGAACAAGCAGTAGCATTTCCTTCCACAAATAACGATAAAAGGGAGAACGCAAGGGTGCGTCGCTTTTGAGTTGCTTCGTTGTTAATCGTTTACGTGAACTTGCGGTTTCATTGATGCCAATGACACCTTTAAAGTACACAAGATGTCCTAATGTTAAAAAAAGCGAAAGTGTCAACACACTTAAGATAAGATAGATTCCAAATTGCAGGATGTTGTTTTGAACAATGGCTTCAATTCCAAAAGGATAACTAAAAAAGATAAATTTGAACAATCGAATCAAGGAATTATCACCAGCGATAATCATATCAATGATTTGATTGCCATCGATGGATTGAATACCGCCCATGGCAAAGTTAATCCACAGGGCAAACCCAAGTGCAATTAAACCACTCAAGAGATTAAATAAATCGCGGTTTTTAAAGAGTGGAATCAGCCACATAATCAACATGGCAAGCATGGATGCAAAGATTAATGGTAGCAGCGGTAGCGCAAGCACCACCACAACCAACATGATGATTTGCATCAGGTTGACATCAACCGTGGTCACATAAGCAAGCAAGGGTGGTGTCAAAATCAACAAAATAATCGCTAGTTCGTAGAGATAAGCGACGGTAAATTTAGAAGCAATGATTTCTGTTGGTTTTAAGGGCAAGCTTAAAAGATGTTCAATGTCTTTTGAAAAGTAAAAGACTGCAGGCACCATGAAGGTCGCTAAAAAGAAAGTGAGTAAACCGACACCTTGAAACAAGAGTGCCAAAAGTGCGCCTTCTTGATTGATGAGGATGAGTTGTTCCAACAAGGTTTCTGTAATAAAATACAAACCGATCAAAGAGGGCGCCAATGAAATCAATAGAAAGATCACAAGCCCAATCGCTAAGTAATTTTTTGACTTTTTGGCTTTGCCTTGGTCCACGAAGGATAAGGCATTTTTAAAGAGCGCTTTGGTAAGGGGGATGTACTTATTCACTTTGGGTAACCTCTAAAAAGATAGCTTCCAGTGATTGATCAGGGTAGCGATCTTTCAAGTCTTGGAGTGTGCCTTCATAAAGAACTTTTCCGAAATTAATAATGATGACATAATCACATAGCTTTTCAGCTACTTCTAAAACATGCGTTGAAAAAAAGACGGTTTTGTTGTTGCGGACATGGTCACGCATCATTTCTTTGAGTTCAAATGAAGATTGTGGATCAAGGCCAGTTAAGGGTTCATCCAAAATCCAAATGCTTGGTTGATGCAAAATGGCACCCATCAAGACAATTTTTTGGCGCATGCCATGGGAGTAAGATAAAATTTTATCGTTAAGTGCATCGCTCATGCCAAATTGCTGGGCATACTTCTGAATGCGTTCAATCCGAATCGATGGTTCAACTTCATAAATATCACCCATTAAATTTAGGTACTCAATGCCCTTTAAACGTAAAAAGATATCGGCTTCATCCGCAACGTAACCAAATTGCTTTTTCGCTTCTAAAGGTTCTTTCGTGATATCAAAACCATTTAAAAGCACGTTGCCAGTATCCGGTTTTAAAATACCACACATCATTTTAATGGCGGTTGTTTTACCAGCGCCGTTGGGTCCAATAAAACCAACAATCTTTCCATCGGGAATGGTTAAGGTTAACTGGTCAACAGCTTTTACTTTTTTCGAATAAACTTTTGTAATGTTATTAATTTGGATCATGATGACCTCCTAGAAAATGATTAATGCAATGACACCGACTACAAAACAATAGATTGAAAATAAATGGTATTTCCGACTCTTTAAAATAAGTTTTAAAACCGACATGGCATAATAGGTAACAACACCGCTGATGATGGCGGCGATACCATACATCCAAGCGTGGCTAAAAAAGTCAGGTTGACTGATAATTTCAGGAATTCCCACGAGCATGACAAGCACCGCGATTGGAATAAACATCATGAATGAAAAGCGCATGGCTTCCGCCGGCTCAGTCTTGATTAACATGGCGGTTGAAGTTGTCATGCCAGACCGTGACACTCCGGGAAGCAGGGCAACGGCTTGGCCGATGCCAATCACCAAGGCTTTGATAGGAGTGATTGGTTGTTTTTCACTTTTACTGACAAGGTAGGTGGATGCAAGCACCACAGCTGTGAAAATTAAAAATACACCCACAAGCTTTGGATTCGATAAAGTAGCTTCAATTTTACTCTTAAAAAGAATGCCAATTAAACCCGCAGGTATTGTGGCAATCACTAATTTAATAAAATAATCAAAGGATGCCTGTTTTTTACGATTACCCTTGAAGATGTATTGTAAATTATCGACAATCAATGTTTTCACATCGCCATAATAAAAAATAATGATGGCGATTAAAGATCCGAGGTGCAGTAAGATTTCAAGTGTTGGATCATCGGATTCGATTTTAAATAAAGCCTGCGCTAAAACGAGATGCCCGCTGCTTGATACCGGAATTGGTTCGGTTAGGCCCTGGATGATTGCGAGCACAATAAAGATAAAAAGTGTTTTCATGGTGTTACTCTCTTATTTCAATGCCAATTTTCTTTTGGACTTCCACTAATTTTTTAGCTGCAATGCGTTGCGCTTTGGCTTTTCCAGCAGCTAAGGTTTTTTCCATCAAGTCGCTTTGATTAATTTCATGATAACGAGCTTGAATGGGTGCTAAGGTGTCAATGACAACCTCTGCAACTGCTTTTTTAAAGGTTCCGTAATTGGCATCTTCATAAGCGGCCACAACGTGCGCAATTGGAACTTCTTGACAGGCGGCCATGATTTGAATCAGGTTTGAAATACCAGGTTGCTTTTCAGGATCGTATTGAATTTTATTTAAGCTGTCCGTTTTGGCAGCCATGATTTTCTTTTTAATTTGAGCGGGGCTATCCAACATGTAAATGACACCTTTGTTGTCTTCATCGGACTTACTCATTTTCTTGGTGGGGTCACTTAAAGACATAATGCGAGCTCCGGCAATTGGAATTAAGGGTTCAGGAACCACAAAGGTTTTTGAATAACGATTATTAAATCGTTCCGCAATATCACGTGTGATTTCAACGTGTTGTTTTTGGTCGTTGCCAACCGGTACAAAATCAGCATCATAAAGTAAAATATCAGCGGCCATTAAGGTTGGGTAGCTGTAAAAGCCAACCGTCAAGTTTGTTTCACCTTGACTTACTTTGTCCTTATATTGGGTCATGCGGTTCATCTCACCCAAATAGGTGTTACAACTTAAAATAAAGCTTAATTGCGTGTGTTCAAGCACATCGCTTTGTAAGAAGACGGTTGCTTTTTCAGGGTCAAGACCACTTGCTAAATACAG
>LSQX01265575.1_pt1 | contig 14514 bp, 15 predicted proteins | sample 654561 | NCBI WGS metagenome assembly LSQX01 (sample SAMN04489861, study PRJNA283612) | anaerobic digester metagenome | isolation source: 4 biogas reactors fed with cattle manure at either 37C or 55C with and... | place: Denmark: Kongens Lyngby | collected 2014
CGAGGGCGAGCGCGTCCCGATTGTTTCTTCGCAAAAAGACGCGGCGATGAACGCGGCGAAATCGGTTCTACAATGCCTCGGCGCGGACGTCGGCGCTTTTTCGACCGCGCTGCTCGTCCCGGCGGCGGAGCTGCAGCCGGGCGAGACCCTTGCGCTCAACGTCGACGTCAAGCTGATTCGGACGGACCAACAGGAGGCGTAGCTCATGGCGACCGTGTATTTTACGAACAACGCGGACAGCGGGGACGGGTCGCTCCGAGCCGCTATTGACATAGCGAACCCTGGCGACGTTATTACCTATGATGACACAGCGTTTGCAAGTGTTGACACGATTGTAATTAGCTTATCGTCGCGGCTTGTGTTCCCAAAAGAGGTAACCATCGACGGACGTGCAAAGCGCATTGTTCTTGACGGGCAAGGAGCGACGGGCATTGCGTCCCTTGGCACGACAGTAACATTAAAACAACTAGACATTATCCGCGGTTACACAACGTCTAGTACCTCCGGCGGAATATATGCCTCCAGCGGAACTAGTGTGGTCGAGAAGTGCAGGTTGTGCGGGTGTTACAGCGCTTTTTATGGGAGCGCGGCGTACATACTCGACGGTAACATAACGTTCCGCGACTGCATTATAGCAGGCAACAGGACTAACGGCGTACAAGCGTCGTCTGCCGCAATTAGAACCCACACGCCTGCCTCTGCGACCCTTGTGCGGTGTACCGCTATTGGAGACACGCAGAGGGCGTTATCCGCCGCAACAGCGGGGAGTATTACCGTACAAGACTCGCTAGTACAGGGAGTAGAGAACGTAGCAGGCGTTACGTCAATAACTCCTTCCTCTGCGGGATTCGTCGCCCCGTGCCCTGACACAATCGACCCTGCAAGCTGGAACAACGCGCTCTGGCAAAGTTGGGATTTTCGGCTGACTCCTGAATCACCCTATCTGACGGGTGCCGAAACTTCAGAAGGAGAAGTGGACGTATTAGGACACACGAGAAAAGTCAACGGAGCTATTGGTGCTTACGAAGGTTCTTGGGTTGTTGGCGGTCAGACGATTACTGAGGATACAACAGTAGACTATTGCGATTTTAAGTCTACTGATACAATCTCTTTTACAGGCGAGGACCGGTTCTTATCGGTTAAGGAAGCGGCGTACATAGACGGCGCGACTTTTACTGCGGAGAATCGTTCTTATTTAGCTGTTCCGGCAATTGGTAGTATTATTAATACGTCTTTTTCTGATAATATTCGTATTTGTGAGTACAGTGCAAACGTCCAGAGTATAACATCCTCTATTAGCGAAGATGTAGCTGTTTTTTCAATTGTTAAAGCAAATGAAAAAAACATTGTGATAGACTGGTCTACTGATAGTGGTTTAAATTGGCATATATGTGTGTTAAACGAAAGCAATCAAGTAGTTTTGACGAGTTCGAAAAATCATATCTTTCGAGTTTTTGATGGAATTAATTTTGTTGTTACGGATGAAATTCCTCGTACTTATTTTTCGGCAGACTCTTTTAAAAACATTAGTTTAACAAACAGCACAGATTGGTATCTTGATAGTGCAAGGACTAAGGCTTGCAACGACTCACCGTCAATCAACTCCTGTGTTTTTAAAATACAATGAACTCATTGCATTTATTTGCCGGAATAGGGGGCGGAATACTAGCCGACAAAATACTTGGGCATAGAATCGTCGGCGCTGTTGAAATAGATTCGTATTGTCGAGATGTGTTGAAACAGCGCCAAGAAGAAGGATTCCTTGAACCTTTTCCAATATTTGAAGATGTAAGAACTTTCGATGGAACAGAACTCAAAGAACCTGTTGACCTCGTATGCGGAGGCTTCCCTTGCCAGGATATTTCTATTGCCGGCAAAGGTGAAGGGATTGAAGGAAGTCAGTCCAGTCTCTTCTACGAGCTTATTAGAATATGTGGGATTATTAGACCAGAATACATCTTCCTCGAAAACTCCCCAATTATCGTGTCAAGAGGACTCGACAAAGTCCTCGAAGAGATTGCCATCCTCGGGTACAATGCGGAATGGAGTTCTTTATCAGCGGGAGCCGTTGGAGCGAGCCATAAGCGTAATCGGTGGTGGTGCCTTTGTAAAAAGCAAGAACAGTCTCGGGATGAAAATCTACTTCCCCAAACAGTGTCAGCAAAAATCTTTAAACGATTTATGGAACTGGATGACGGAACATGGGTATACTCAAGTAGGCGCAAAGAAAATCCTCGCCCGCGAGAAAAGAGGTTTCTACCACACGCCAACGGCGTGGGACGGACAAGGAAGGTTGACGGAAGCACAGTTAAGACGGGACAATCCGAACCTGTGCTCGCAGGTAGAACTTGTCGAGAAGTCGAAAAGGAGTGCGGATGGTGGCAGGATGAACCCAGAGTTCGTCGAGTGGTTAATGAACTTCCCAATCGGATGGACAGAACTAAGGCGCTAGGTAACGCACAAGTTCCAGTTTGCGCCGCCGTTGCGTTTTACTTATTGATGAAAAGATATGAAGAATAGCAAAGTCGCTATGATAGATAGCGAAGAAAGAAGGCGAGAACAAGTTAGGCGCAGGAATCGTGAGATTACTGCCGCTACACAGGAAATTGCGCCTATTCCAGCTATTGTTGATAAGAAGAGACGTAAAAAAGCAGAGAAATCGTTTAAATATTTCTGTGAAGCGTACTTTCCTGACGTGTTCTTTCTCGGCTGGTCCGACATCCACCTGCAAGTCATCCAGAAGATAGAACGTGTTGTCAATAACGGTGAGATTTTTACACTTGCAATGCCTAGGGCGTCCGGAAAGACGACGCTTCTTCTTATCGCTTGTATTTGGGCGGCGTTCTATGGCAAGACAGAGTTTGTCGTACTTATCGCTTCTAATTCCGACCGTGCGAAGAGTTTACTTGAAGATATAAAGATTTGGATAGAGACTAACGACTTACTCTTTGAAGACTTTCCTGAGATATGCCATCCGGTACGAAAACTTGAACGAATAGCGCAACGTCAACGTGGTCAGACTTATGACGGGGAACCGACTAGGATAAATTGGAAGGCAGATATGCTTGTCTTCCCTACTATCAAAGGTTCCCCATCGTCTGGTGTATGTCTTACAACAGCTGGTATGAACGGCGCTGATATTCGCGGTTTGTCTCATACTAGACCGGACGGACGACGAGTGCGTCCGTCGTTGGCGTTTATTGACGACCCACAAACTCGGGAGTCTGCCCAGTCCCCGTCGCAATGTGATACTCGAGAACGAATTATCAAGAGCGACATTCTTGGTATGGCTGGACCTGGTAAGAAATTAGCGCTCCTCATCGCTTGTACAGTTATTGCAGAAGACGACTTAGCGCAAAGACTACTTGATAAGAACCGCAACCCCGAGTTCCGTGGCGAGCGTTACCAGCTTCTAGAAAAGGAACCGGAAAATCAAGCTCTTTGGGACGAATACCGTCAAATACGTGATACAGAACTTCAAAATGACGGTGACGGTTCGCAAGCTACTGCGTTCTACAAAGAGAACCAGAAGGCGATGGACAAGGGCGCTGTTCCGTCGTGGAAAGAGCGATATAACGACGATGAAATCTCCGCTATTCAACACGCGATGAATTTGAAAATGCGTGATTATGCGGCGTATCTTAGTGAATACCAGAATATGCCGACGAGGGACGACGATGGCGGCGATTATTTTGAACCTACGTCAATTTACGACTGCGTTAGTGGGTTCGATAGAGGGCATATTCCAGACAAATACGAGTTCCTAACCGGTTTTGTCGACGTTCATAAGAACCTTTTATACTGGTCCTTGTGTGCGTGGACAAGCGATTTTGAAGGAGTCGTTGTAGATTACGACGTATTTCCTAAGCAAAGAAGAACATTCTTTCAACTTGCAGACGCGTCGCCAACATTGATGACTGTCAGTGGTGAAAGCGTCTTAGAAACTGCAATTTATAAGGGATTGCAGGAAGTAATGGACACGTTGTTCGGTACCCAGTATCTGCGCGAAGACGGTACGGACATTTATATTCGCCGTGTTATGATAGACGCAAGCTGGGGGCCGCAGACTGATACGATATATCAGTATATAAACGAATCCCCCTACAAACAACACCTATCCCCGTCATTTGGACAATACCTTGGCGCCACGTCTAGGCCTTATAGTGAAATTAGAATTGCTTCCGGCGATAAGGCCGGCGTTCACTGGCGTATACCGAAAGACACAAACGGACGTCCTGTTAAGCGTGTCTTAATTGATACAAACTATTGGAAAACGTTCGTTCTTTCAAGACTAATGACAAAGGCGGGTGATACTGGCAGGCTTGTTATTAATGGAGCTCCGCAAACGCATAAACTACTTGTAACTCACCTATCTTCTGAATATTGTTTGCAAGTAGAAGCAAGAGGGCGGAGAGTTGACGAGTGGAAGTTGCGTCCTAACGAACCTGATAACCACTGGTTTGACTGTTTTGTAGGTTCCGCTGTTGCGGCGAGTATTTCTGGCGCTAAATTACCAGAAGGTCATAGTATCAACCTTACGCGTGGGAAACGCGCTGTTTCATTCGATAAAATTAAGAAATTTGCAAAGACTAAGGAGTAAGATATGGCAGATGAAGATAAAACTGCGTTAGAACAACTAGAAGAGTTAGCTCTTGCTCCTAAAAGGGTGCGTACTGACTCTGGGGAAGTAGAACAACACGACCCTGTGAAACAACTTGAAGTCTTGAAGAAAACTGCTGGTTCTAAACGCGGTTCTGCACTTTCTAGACTTGGATTCTATCAGATTTCCAACCAGGGCGGAGGTCAATGATGGCTTCTAATACGACTAAAAGAAGAAGAGGTCAGCGTGTTGCTCAGGTTCCTGGGCGGTACCTAAAAGTGCATCCCATTACAATCCAAGCGGTAAGCTGGGACGCAACTAGGGACCCGCATAACCTTGCTAACCACTGGATAAACGCCGATTCTAAGAATATCGACGCCTCGCTTTCTCCTGACGTTCGTGCGACGCTTAGAGATAGAGCAAGATATGAAGTTGCAAATAACTGTTACGCGTTTGGCGCTGGAACAACAATAGCAAACGCTGTTGTAGGTTCCGGCGTTCGCTTGCAAATTATCGAGACTGAGGAATCTGGCTATAAACCTGATTTTGCACGCACTTGTGAACGTGCGTTTGACTATTGGCAACAGGAAATCCGCCTTGCTGAGAAATTACGCGCTATGCGCTTCTCACGTTTCCAAGACGGCGAGGCGTTTGGAGTCTTATACACTAACCAGAACTTGATAAGCGAGGTCAAGCTAGACCTATTTCCCATTGACTGTGAACGTGTAATGTCTAAGGATTCTATGAATCCTGACCCGTATGACATTGACGGGATAAAGATAGATGAATGGGGGAATCCTATTTCCTACAACGTTCGCAACTTACACCCAGGCGCTGAGGAACCTGGCGAGGATAAGTTCACTGAGTATCCCGCTAATCAAATAGTTCACTGGTTCCGTCGCGTCTCTTCCGAACAAAAGCGTGGTAGTTCCGAACTTGCCCCTGCACTCAATCTCTTCGCTCTTCTCCGTCGATATACCGAATCCGTTGTTACAGCCGCTGAAACCGCCGCTGATTTGGCAATGGTCTTCCATACCGACATTATAGAAGATACTTTCAACAATTCCTACTCGCCTAGTAAGGAGCGTGGGAGTACGGAATCACAAGAGATGTTTGCTGAGGTTCCGTTTAGACGTGGAATGTCGCTCGTTCTTCCGGAAGGATGGAAACCCGCTCAAATTAAAGCAGAGCAACCGACAACGACATATCCTGATTTTAAGCGCGAGTTACTTGGTGAAATCGGACGCGCCTTACAGATTCCGTTTAATATTCTTGCAGGCGACAGCGCTAAACATAATTATGCGTCCGGACGACTTGACCATCAGGAATACCAAAAGAACATTCGGCTAGACCAGGCTTTGTGCAAAGCGTCGGTCCTTATGCCAATATTCCGCGCCTGGTTTGACGAGTGGTCGATAGTCGCTGGTTACAGACGCGCCGAAGACGAGCCTTATCCGCATTGTCAGTGGTACTTTGATGGTTTCGAGCACGTTGACCCTGTCAAAGAAGCAGAGGCGCAAGCTATCCGACTCCTTAGCGGAACAACGAATTTGATGATAGAATGCGGTAAAGCAGGATACGACTGGGAAGAAATAACAATGCAAGCGGCAAAAGAACGCGAGTTGCGCGAATCTCTTGGTCTTATCTTTGACACGTCAAAACTTAAAAAAGAATCGAAGGATAAAGAAGATGAAGAGTAATATTGATGAAGCAAGGGACTTAATTGACAAGCTGTATTCAACCGATAATAGACCATGGACTGTTGGATACAGTGGAGGCAAGGATTCTACATTGGTTCTGCAACTTATTTGCGAGGTTGCGAAGAAATATAATTGGAAGAATCCTGTTTTTGTAATGTATAACAAAACAGGCTTAGAAGCCGATGGAAGTTTAGACGGATTAGATACGCAATTAAAGTCTATGGCAAGAATTGGAATTACTACATTTTACAACTATTCTCGACAAGGAGATTCTTTTTGGGAATTGGTTTGTGGTCGCGGTTATCCAGCCCCGTCACGTCGATTGAGGTTTTGTACATCGTATTTAAAATTAGACCCGTGGCGAAGAAGAATAGTACAAGTTGCTAAGGATTCCACTGCAAAAGGCGTTATTGACGTTAAAGGAACAAGAAAAGAAGAGAGCACAGGCAGATTGAAGCGACTCGAAAAAGAAGGAGCGCCTTATAGACTAACGCGTTTCAGGAAACAATTGAACATAGAGCTGTTTTCCCCTATTGCAAATGTTAAGACTAATGAGTTATGGTCCTACTTAGAAGACTTGCATACGTTCGAGTGGAGGAGGACTGTTGACGAGTTAAAAGAAAGATACTTGCATAAACAAGCAAGAGACGGATGTTGGATTTGCCCGTTTTGCACAAAAGAAGATGTGATTCGTTACAGATGTAACGAATCTCAAATCCGCGTTCGTAAATTTTTCTTTGCTCTTAGTGAAGATGTAAACAAAAGGAATCTTTGCACAAGTGATAGACAAAGAGAACGTGTGAGCGAAGGGACTGCCAGTGGAAGGTTCACACTAGAAGCGCGGAAAGAACTTTTTGATTTTATTATGAATGAACAGGAGAAGACTGGATATATTTATATTAAACCAGAAGAGATTGCATACATTAAGACTTGCTGGGAAGAAATAACAATGCAAGCGGCAAAAGAACGCGAGTTGCGCGAATCTCTTGGTCTTATCTTTGACACGTCAAAACTTAAAAAAGAATCGAAGGATAAAGAAGATGAAGAGTAATATTGATGAAGCAAGGGACTTAATTGACAAGCTGTATTCAACCGATAATAGACCATGGACTGTTGGATACAGTGGAGGCAAGGATTCTACATTGGTTCTGCAACTTATTTGCGAGGTTGCGAAGAAATATAATTGGAAGAATCCTGTTTTTGTCGTATATAATAAAACTGGGTTGGAGCCTATTGGTAAATTCGAAAGACACAATAAACAACTCGAGCGAATGAGAAAGGTCGGAATCAATGCTGTTTGTTCGGAACCGGTTTTGAAGAACCGTTTCTGGTGTATGATTTGCGGTCGCGGCTATCCTGCTCCTGCCCTCCGTTTGCGTTACTGTACAAAATGCCTAAAGCAACAGCCGAACGAACGTTATTTTACAAAAGTTGCCAAAGAATCTCCGAGTCGCGGTTGTCTTGTTATTGACGGAACGAGAAAGGAAGAAAGCAAACAAAGAACCAAACGCCTCACGGAACAAGGAGCGCCTTTCGGGCTGGTGCGGTTGCGGAAACAATTAAATATAGAATCCTTGTCGCCGATTGCAGACGTAAAAACAGCCGAAGTGTGGGAATATTTAGAATCGGTCGGGACGTTCTTTTGGGGCGGAACTATTGCCGAACTAAAAGGAGAATATCAGAACGATTACGCGAGGGACGGTTGCTGGGTTTGCCCTTTCTTGACCAAAGAAAAAGAGCTCCGGTTCCTTTGTAATGAGTCGCAAATAAAGATTCGTAATTTTTTATTCGCGATAAGTAACGACGTTGCTAAAAGGAGAATTGCTTCGCATCCGCGTCAAGAAGCGCGAGTAAAAGAAGGAATCGCGTCGGGGCGTTTCGTTCTAGAAGCGCGGAAAGAACTTTTTGATTTTATTATGAATGAACAGGAGAAGACTGGATATATTTATATTAAACCAGAAGAGATTGCATACATTAAGACTTGCTGGGAAGAATATGAAAATAATCCTTTTTACAATTAAAATAGTTTGTTTGTAATGGCGACTTACTTTAAAGTCGGAGGACACTATGGACGAAACTTTAAAATTACCTGCAACAGTAACTTTTCTCAACGCTGATGGGTTAGAGGCTAGTGGAGACGGCGATAAAATCGAATCTTTTCGAATTATCGCCAACTCCGGTAGCCGTATGTCTTTTTGGCACGGGGACGTTGTTATTGATATGAACGGCATTCGCGCTAAGAAGTCTAATATCCCTATCTTGTATGGTCATAACACTTGGGACATTGACGCTGGGATTGGGCACGTTACGAACTTCGGCGTTCAGAACGGTCAACTTATCCTTGAAGGCGTCGTTTCCCGAGACACTCCTTGCGCAAAGGAATTTGTCGCCAGTTGCAAGAAGGGCTTCCCGTGGGAAGCGTCAGTTGGCGGTAAGATAATGAAGAGTATTGCTGTTGCGGAGAAGAAGTCGCACAACGTCAACGGACGCACAGAAGAAGGCCCGTTGACTATTGCTACTGATTTTGAAGTTTATGAAACTAGCGTCGTGCTTTTTGGCGCTGACTCTAACACTTCGGCGCTTGTCAACTCGTCAGTTGAAACTGCGCCTTTTTTACGTAATGGAGAAAAAATGAACGAAGACTCTATTAAAGACGAAGGCAAGGCTCTTGAAGCGAGTCTTGGCGACGTTAAGAACGAGGCGCAAGAACCAGTTGTTGTTCAAGCTAGTGTTCTTACTGAGGACACTATTCAAGCGGAACGAGAGAAATTGGCGGCGGAAGCGCGTCGTGTTGGTGAAATTAGGAACCAGGCGACTAGTCGAGACGACTTACTTGTCGCCGAAGCTATTGAAAAAGGATGGGACTTAGACACGTTTAAGCTCCATCAGGAACTCTCGCATTTGCGCGAGGACCGTGGTAAGGCGCCGGCTATTCATGCGGGTAAAGAAGATATGAGCTCCGACGGAAAAGTTCTTGAAGCGTTTGCTGTTCGTTATTCTGGTCTTATGGACGAGAGTAAGTACGAAGACAGGACTCTTGAAGCGGCTGATAAAATTGGAAACATTGGTTTCCAAGAGTTCTGCGAGCTTGCTTGCGGACGCCGACTTGGGCGCTATCAAAGCGACCCCACTTCCTGGCTCCAAGCGGCTTTTACTACCCAGAACCTCAGTTATGTTCTTACCCGCTCTTTTAACGCTATCCTTTTGGCGGCGTTTACCGAAAGCGATTCCGAATGGCGCAAAGTCTACAATATCGGACGCGTTAAGGACTTCAAGAAGTATGAACGTTACCGAATCAATCCGGTCAACTTTATGCTTGAGCCGCTGACTGACGGCGGTAAATATAAGCACGGTCAGATTTCCGACTCTGCTTATGAAGCACAAATTGACACCTACGGAAAGATGTACGCTATCACCCGTAAGGATATGGTCAACGACGATATGGGAGTCTTTACCCAGATTCCGCGCTTCATCGGTTATGGCGCCTGTGAAACGCTTAACCGTAAATGCTGGTCGCTGTTCCTCAATCCTGCTACGGACCCGAGCGACAGCAAAGCGTTCTACCACGAAGACCATAACAACCTCGTCTACTCTTCCCCGTTGTCTCTCGAGAACATCTCGAAAGTTCGTGCGGCTTTTGCCAAGACGAAGAAGACTAAGGGAACGGCGGTTGTTGACGGGGATACGCCTTTGGGCATTCGTCCTGAAATCCTTGTCTGTCCTATTGAACTTGAAGACACAGCGCTTGGTTATGTCAACGCGACGTACTTCAACAACGGTTCTGTCGGATATTCGCCGGCGGATTACAACCCGCACAAAGGTCGTTGGCAAGTTGTTTCGACTCCTTTCCTTAGCGAGTCGACATTTACGGGAAACAGCGCCACTACTTGGTACATGATGGCTAATCCTCGACGCTTTGCGGCGTTCGAAATTAACTTCCTGAACGGCAAGGACTCGCCCACGATTCTGCGTGCAGACGCTGACTTCGATACGGATGGTATCCAGTTCAAGGGCTATTTCGACTTTGGTCTGTCGCAACAGGATTACCGCGCTATTACTAAGTGTATTGCGGCGGCGAAAACTTGATAAAGAGGTAAATATATATGGCAACTGCTAGACTTTTACAAAACGCCGGAGTTTACGACTGGACGAACAGCGGCTCTGACACACTCCCCTCAGGAACCGTTGTTGTGAACGGAGCGCTTGTTGGCGTTCTCGTCCGCGCAACGGAAGCAGGAAAACTTGGCGCTGTTCAAACGGAAGGCATCTTTGAGTTCCCGATTGCTTCAGCAACTACTGCGGACCTTGGCGCCAAGGCGTATTGGAACGCTACGGATGAAGTTGTTGCGACGACTGCTTCCGGTAATACCCTTATGGGTTACTTTGTTGCGGCGAGCGAATCCGGTGAAACTACTTGTAAGATTATGTTAGCTCAATGATTACACTTACTGGTTACGATAACAGCAACGGAGACGCTAAGAAAATCATTGTTAGAGGTAATGAACCTGTAAGGGTTTATGATACTGAAGGCAATGACGTTACGCAATATCTTTATAACAAAGATATACTTGCGGTTTTTAGCGACTTTTCACACGGCTGGGTAGCGGCGCTTAAAACTGCTACTGTATTTGACGTTACTGAGGTATTTCTTCTTATGTCAGAAGCTAAAAATGTGGGTGAAACACCCGTTATGTTTTTCCGGTTAGAGAATAGCGAGACGGGTATTCCACTTAAAAGTTCCGACGTAACCAGTGTTACGTATACTATCTCGCGTGCCCAACGTGTGTCTATGGTCGGTGAAACTCGCAAGGAACCTATTTCGGAGGCGTGGACGAACGTGTCTATTCCTGTTGAAGATGTGTTCTTTGACGAGCCAATCGACACGGACAGGCGAGTCGACTTCGGCTATAATTTCCGATTCGAGCCGAATACGCTTACCGAGAATCCTTTTAGGAACCCTGGCACGTATTATGTCGACTTTACTGTTACGCCTGTTTCCGGAAACAAAATCCCCGTTTGCTTCGTTATTAACTTGAAAGAGAATTTGTGATGAAATTTGCGGAAGCTCTAAACTTCCATAAGGAATCACTTATAAGCAACACGGCTGTCCGTGTTCTCGTTCAAGTTAGAACTCCAAACGGATACACTGATTTCGGCGAGGTCGACGCTGTTCTGGGCAAGACAAAAGTTGAAGACTTTGACGGCGTTCAGAAACGTGTCGACGTATACGTATTCGATTTCATCATCGCTGGCGAGCACGGGTATGTTCCACGAGTAGGAGACCGCTTTATTTATAATGGCGGTAGGTATGTGGTTAGACCAATCAATAACGAATGTTGGAGATGGGATAACCCATATGAAGTCCTAATGAGGATACACACCCAGAAAGAAGCGACAACTAATCCTTAATTACAATGGCATTTAATCAACCGTTATCGTTACGTGTAGCAAGGGGAGTAGCAAGAGCTATCTACGACNNGGTTTATGTCATCCCGTCAAACATCTCTATCGACTCGACAGTTGGAAGGGACGTTTCAAAGATAATCTTTACGACACAAATTGTCATAATGAAGTATCTTTCGTTCTATGAAATTGAAGAAGCGGAAGACGTTCTTCTCGTCTCTGAGTCGATGTTGGATTTGGCGGGTAAGAAGATTAGTTTGACGCCAGATAGCGACGACAACGACTACGTTGAAATTGAAACCGTATTTTCCAATTCGCCGGAAACAATTTCGTGGAACGGGAACTGGCAAATTGACGGTCTAATTGAAAAGGACCAGCTCGCTCATTCGAACGTTTACACAGCGACTTATATCGTTTGTGGAACACGATACATCGAGAAGACGTAATGGCAAAAAAAGTACGTAAAGGCAACTTCCGCTACTTTGACGACCCTACTATTTATAGATACATAGATAAGGCAACAGCCGATGGGTTAGGGAAGTGGGGAGCTTATGTTCGTCGTACAGCCAGACAGTCGATTAAAGAGCGTCCTGGACCGTCAAAACCAGGCTCCCCACCCCACTCCCACGTTGGCACGTTGAAGAAGCTGATTGAATTTGCTTTTGACACGACAACAAAAACGGTGGTAGTTGGACCGGAAATCTCAACGAATCCGTCAGGAGCTCCAAATATCTTGGAGTTTAGCGGACGGATTCGGAAGAGGAATAAGAAGCCAGTTTTAAAACAGAAGACTTTCAAAATTGGCGATAATGGACCAATAAGATTCGCTATCAAAGATGGGAAGGCGGTGCCTGTCTTTGCAAAGATAAAGACCGAACCGCAAGCTAGACGTGCAACTCTTAACTTTGCACATATGGTGCAAGAAAGAGAACAAGAGAATAAGAGTTTAGAAACGTCAAAACCATTTGTTGCCGCACGTCCGTATATGGGACCTGCGATGATAAAGAATATTAAATCCGCGCCTAAACACTTTAAATCTGTTTTGAAAGGTAAATAATGGCTGCAATTCCGAATGAAATTCTTTTGGGGAAGGACTGCACGTTTACTATTGACGGAGCCGCACTCAAAGGTATTGTCGACGTTACTATTACTTGTGAAGCTGAAACGATTGATACTTCTACTCGCGACGACGGCGGGTTTTCCGCTAAATTGCCTGGTATGAAATCCGTTTCGATTTCGCTTAACCTTAAACGATATAAGAGCGGAGAGAACGCTACTTCACAGGACGCGCTCCGAACTGCGTGGCTCGCAGAAACGCCGACTGGTATTTCTGTGGTTTCCGACAAGGGCTTGCTCGCTTTTGAGGGAACGTTTATTATTACGTCGCTCGAGGAAAGTCAGGGGAAGGACGAGGCTGTAACCCTCTCCGCTACTCTCGAGAACTACGGAGAAGTTACGGTTACTCCTACAACGTGATGAAATAATCGCAGAAACTTTTAAAAAGCGCTTGGGGGTTGGCGGCGAGAGTATTTCTGCGATTCTTTGACTTTTGCCGTTGACCCCCATTCCTAAAATAGAAAGAAAAGAGATGTCAGTATTTACCGATTCAGCTGGTCGTGATTGGAACATTAAACTTACATTAGGAACTGCAAGAAAAGTGTTCCTTGAAACTGATATTGACCTGCTTAATATCAGCACGCTTGTCGATTCCGAAGACGAGGAGAACTCAACTGCCGCACGCCTTATCACCGACGATTTGTTCATCGGCGAGATTATCGCTATCCTTATTGGAAAACAAGCGGAAGAACGTGGAATTAGGAAAGAGGATATTTACGACTTGTTTGACGGTGAAACACTGGCAAAAGCACATCTTGCGTTCCTCGAGGAATACAAGGTTTTTTTTACGGAGAGAGGGAACCGGACCTCACGCGACGTGATAGCGAAGATGGAGGAGATGATGACGATTCTTGCGACGAAGAGTGCGGTGGAGGAAGCGGAGGAGATGAAGAAGGAACTGGAGAAGAGCAAAGCAAAATCACCTGGGAAGAAGTCATAAAGACTGCTGGACGAGCAGGACTTGCTGACTTCTACGATTATACGTGGTTTGAACTTTTACGATACGCCGAAGGACGTGTGGAGATTGGGTGGGAGTACGCTTCCTATATAGCTTCATATATCCTCAATGTAAATGTAACTAAACCATCACATAGAAGAACGCCGGAACAACTTAACCCGATGATTCCGGAAAAGAAGAAACCGAAACGAGAATCAACAGATGAAGAGATAAAGAGATTTGCTCTTCAATTTCGCAAATAGGGGCGCTAAATGGCTTCCGCTGGGAAAGTAAGAGCTGGTCAAGCTTTTGTCGAGTTAATTCTTGCGTCAAAAGAATTTGACAAAGGCTTAAAGAACATCCGAACTAACATGGCTAGTTTCGGAAAGGCTATTGAACAGTATTCAACAATTACAATAACCTTAGCTGTTACTTCCCTCTTCCCGTTGCGACGGGCAATTAATGAGTTTGGTGAGTTTGACAAGAAAATGCGACTTGTCAACTCTGTTACCAATGCAACGGAAGCAGATTTCAAGTCCCTATCTAAAACTGTTCGTCTGCTAGGTCGCGAGACCATTTTTTCTGCTCAGCAAGTAAGCGACGCAATGCTAATCCTTGCCCGCGCCGGCTTTACGTCAAAGGAAGCTGAACGCGGCGCAAGGGACTTCTTGAACCTATCTCTTGCAACCGACACTAATCTAGAACGCTCTATTGAAATCGCCGCCGCAACTATCCGCGGTTTCGATATGCCTATTTCT
>LSQX01062662.1_pt1 | contig 14509 bp, 13 predicted proteins | sample 654561 | NCBI WGS metagenome assembly LSQX01 (sample SAMN04489861, study PRJNA283612) | anaerobic digester metagenome | isolation source: 4 biogas reactors fed with cattle manure at either 37C or 55C with and... | place: Denmark: Kongens Lyngby | collected 2014
ATTCTAAAGCTTCCCATATCCGATCACGGATTGCGGAGGCCGACAGCTTTTCCTTGTCAAACAACGGAAACGCGGGGGTCGGGACAGGTGCGGGGTGTCCATTGTCTTGGACAGTTGCGCCGTAATTGTAACGGACGAGCGCCTTCTCATATTCGACAGCAAGGATGGTATTCGAATCGCGGAGCAGAGCGCCAAGGGAAGGATTGCCTGTTATGTGGTCGAGTGCCTGCGAACGGGCTGCGGCAAACCCTGTTCCTAAGGCGATATGGTTTCGGATTATTTCACCCAATTCGGGCGGTTCGTCAGCCAGAATGGCGGCTACATTCCTGATATTTTCATGCTGTTCCGGCTGCTCAGTGCCATAAGCGATATTGCGTACAATACCTGTAGCGAGGAGCGTCTGAACAGCGCCCTCCGCAAATCGTTCAGCGGATGTCACTGCAAAGGCCTGAGGCAGTTCCAAAATAAGATCGGCGCCCATCGAGAGCGCGATGTGGGCGCGGACGCCTTTGTCGAGCAGGGCAGGGATGCCTCGTTGGCAAAATGGTCCCGAAAGACAGATAACCACTCCCGCTTCTGGTCCGAATTGTTCGCGGATCACTTGAAGTTGCTGCTTGTGCCCATTATGAAAGGGATTATATTCCGCTATGAGTCCGCAAGTTTCCATATTACTTCCTAAATTCCATTTTTATCTGACAAATCAGGCGGTCCGATCACGATCATTTCAGATTTGATGCTAAAATTAAGCTAAAGGATGGACCGGTAAATGTCAAAGAAAAAACAACGGATCTTATTAATCGTCGCGGTGGTTATGTTAGTGGCTACTGTGGGCGTGCTTGTCTATGAGTTTGCCATCGCGCCACAAAGTGGGAAGCGCGTGTTGCCGGATCTTCCAGGCAATGCTCAACCGGCAAGCGTTTACGATCCCGATCTGCTTGCGCCAGGTATCTTAAAGGCGATGGAAAAGCGACTGCTAATTCCAGTGACAATTGACAACGAAGTTGTCGGTAATTTCTTTGTGACAGCTTATGAAACATCCCATAAGCGCGGTGAGGAGGGTGCACGTATATCCCTTATCAAGGCATCCGATCAGATTATGTACGGCCGGGCATTGACAAGGCTCGGGACACGGTCCGGTTTTTTGAAGTGGGCTCGCTCATTTGACCTTGCTTTCCGATGCTCGGGAGACGATTTTCACGCAGCGATTCTTCGCAGCGGTAATCTACCGGGCGATGCGTATCAACCGTTCGGGGAACACTGGAGTGTGACACTTGCTTACACGCGCGCGCTGTTGGAAGGTTATCGCGCATTTGGCGGAAAAACATTGGCAGGACTAATCGAAGTTCAATCAACGCAGCTACTGCCATTATTTAAAGATAATAAAACGGCCGGCGAACTTGTGGCCGGCCCCAAGATGCTTCTCGGATATGACGAATGGGAAGATCCGCCGCCTGGCGATATCCCTGAACCGGGTGATGATCCGCCCGTAGAAACCGCATCGGGCACCTACCTGGCCGATATCGATCTCTGGGCACTGTATGCTCTATCACGTTTTGATCCGGGATGGGCGCCTATCGCGTCGTTCTGGCACAAAGCCGTCGCAGAATCAAGACTCGACAGCGAATTACCTCTTTACGCCTCGGCCATAGAACAGGGCAAAGATACATATCTGGCCGTCACGGGTGGGGGTCTTTGTTCGCAGACTAGAGAGCAGCTCGAGATTGCTCTGCATCTGGCGGAAGTCGGTACGGTTGATCACGATTTCATCTCGTTTATCCGGTCACAACTTCGTGACAGCAAGCGGCTTCCTGTCGGCTGGAATCCGGTGACGGGTGGAGCTCAGGGAGGATTTGCCGTGCCAGCCGATTACGGTATGTCCCTATCACTGGGACGTGCGTCGGGTGATACACTTCTCGCGGATTCGGCGCGTGAGGTCATGATGTATTCGTATGCTTCGAGTACAACAAGTGACATTTTCGGAGGTTGGTTTCGACCGGGAGAGTCTACCAGGACGTTTAAACTGGTGGCAGAAGACAATACGGTCGTCTTACTCGCGCTTCGTTGAGTCTATGCTATAATTTCCAATGGTCTTTTGTCGGAATACTGATGGAATTAAATGTTTGAAAAGCTGTTTGAGCGCCATGAAAATCCGATGACCATTGTGCAAGCGTTTTGCAATAGTTGAATAAATGACAGGGATTGTGAGAGTTGATATGAATTTCATGGAGCGTGTACTCAGTAGGGTACGCAGTGAGAGAAAAACAATCGTGCTACCGGAAGTCAGCGACCGACGTGTTCTAGAGGCGGCATCCCTTGCGACAGCAGAGGGAATTGCAGATATTATCCTGATTGGCTGTTGTGACGATGTCGCGATGAATTTTCCCGACATCAGTTTAGAAGGCGTGACCTTCATTGAGCCCGCTTCATATAGCCGTTTCAACGAAATGACCCAAACACTGTATGAGCTGCGCAAGCATAAGGGAATGACGGAAGAGAAAGCGAAGGCAGCCATGCTTGATCCGACGACTTTTGGCATGATGCTTGTCAAGATCGGGATTGCGGATGGCCTTGTCTCTGGCGCTGTGAACACTACTGCAGATACATTGAGACCGGCACTTCAGATTTTGAAGACCAAACCAGGTACCAAGCTCGTATCCGCATACATTCTCATGATTGTGCCTGCCAGTGAATCGGCAGGCGAGAGGATGTTTCTGATGTCGGACTGCGCGCTGAACGTCAACCCGTCAGCCGAAGAACTTGCTGAGATCGCCGTGGCGTCAGCAGGGACTTGGCAGTCTCTCACAGGCACGGAGCCACGCATCGCGCTGCTTTCTTATTCAAGCCTTGGGAGCGGTATTGGCGAATGGCCAGAAAAGGTAGCCCAGGCAACACGATTGGCGCGTGAAAAGGCGCCTGGCTTTCTCTTTGAGGGGGAGTTACAGGTGGATGCCGCCATCGTTCCGGAGGTCGCGGCGATGAAGGCAAAAGGCAGTCTCGTCGCGGGCACAGCTAATTGTCTGATTTTTCCCGACTTGAATGCGGGTAACATAGGCTACAAACTCGTCGAACGTCTCGCAAACGCAAAGGCATACGGGCCGATGCTGCAAGGCATCGCCAAACCTGTCAATGATCTTTCGCGCGGGTGCAGAACGTCCGATATAGTTGGCGTCATTGCACTGACGGCGCTGCAGTCCATCGAATGCATCCGAGTGTGACGCACGCTCGTGAAATATAAAGTAATAAAAAAAGCTTAAGGAGCACAATTAATGTTAATTCTTGTTATCAATTCAGGCAGTTCATCATTGAAGTACCAACTCATCGACTGTGAAGACAGGTCCGTGCATGCCAAGGGTATGTGCGAGCGTATCGGTATTGACGATCCCATTTTTAAGCACGAAGATGCGAATGGGTACAAGATTAAAGAGCCGCGTGAGATGAAAACGCATGGGGACGCTGTCCGAATTATGCTTGAGACGCTTCTCGACCCCGAACACCCGGTGATCGGGTCACTCGATGAGATCGCCGCTGTCGGTCACCGCGTCGTCCACGGAGGGCCGTACTTCTCTGAGTCTGTCCTTATTACAGATGAGCACAAAGAAGCCATCCGCATGTGTTACGAGTGGTGTCCGCTTCACAACCGTGCCAATCTGGCTGGCATCGAAGTCTGTGAAGAGGCAATGCCGGGGATTCCCCAGGTGGGCGTATTTGATACAGCATTCCACCAGACGATGCCGCCTGAGGCTTACATGTACGGTATTCCTTACAACTATTACGAAGAAAACGCAATTCGTCGTTACGGCTTTCATGGAACGTCACACGAGTTTGTTTCGCGTCGCGCGGCAGAAATGACAAAGCATGATCCTGAGACTTACCGTCTGATTACATGCCATTTAGGCAATGGCGCATCATTCTGTGCGATCAAAGGCGGCAAGGTCATTGACACATCCATGGGGTTGACTCCCCTTGAAGGCATTATGATGGGTACCCGCTGCGGCAGTATCGATCCCGCGATCGTACTCGCCATCGGAAGGCTTGGCAATTTCACGCCTGACCAAGTCGACGACATCCTGAACAAGGAAAGTGGTGTGCTAGGCATCTCCGGCGTCAGTTCTGATTTCCGTGATGTCCAGGACGCGGCGGAAGCGGGCAACGAGCGTGCTCAGCTTGCAATCAAAATGTTCTGCTACCAGGCGGTCAAAATCATGGGGTCATATATCGCCGCGCTTGGCGGAATCGATACCATTGTCTTTACGGCCGGTATCGGTGAGAACGACGACATTGTCCGCAAGTATATCTGTGATGGTATAAGCTATCGTGGTTTGGTGATCGACGATGAGCTGAATAAAATCCGCGGCAAGGAAATCGTCCTTTCGACCGAGGAGTCAGCCGTTGAAGTCTTTGTTATTCCAACCAATGAGGAGCTCTCAATCGCTCTTCAGACAGCGGAAGTACTGGAAATCGAGAAATGCTCCCATCTTTAAGAACGATATATATGCGCACAGTGATTCGACGTGCGTTACGCAAAGGAGGCCGAAGCCTTGAGTAAAATCGAAAAAATGGTTCAATCCATCACGCCGCGGGATGATGACTTTGCCCGCTGGTACACAGACATCTGCACGCGTGCGGAGCTCTGCTCCTATTCGTCGGTTAAGGGATGCATTATTCTGCGTCCCTACGGCTACGCCATCTGGGAACTGATTACAGCGGAGCTTGATCGCCGCTTCAAGGCGACCGGACACGAGAACGTAATGATGCCGATGTTCATACCGGAAGGGTTGCTTCAAAAGGAGAAAGATCACGTCGAGGGATTTGCGCCTGAGGTGGCGTGGGTAACCCACGGCGGAGATGAGCAACTCAGTGAGCGGCTCTGTATCCGTCCCACGTCAGAGACGCTCTTCTGTGATCACTACGCAGAGATTATCCAAAGTTGGCGCGATTTACCGAAGCTGTACAATCAATGGGTTTCTGTCGTGCGGTGGGAGAAGACGACGCGACCGTTCTTGAGGACACGCGAGTTTTTCTGGCAGGAAGGGCACACAGCCCATGCGACGGCAGAAGAAGCGGTCAAAGAAACACTGGACATGCTTGATCTTTACGCAGAATTTTTTGAGAACGCGCTCGCTATTCCGGTTTTGCGCGGATTAAAAAGTGATTCAGAAAAATTTGCCGGCGCAGTCCAGACGTTCACAGTCGAAGCCATGATGCACGATGGCAAAGCACTGCAGTCGGGGACGACCCATTACCTCGGAGATGGGTTCGCAAAAGCGTTTGACATTCAATTCACTGACAAAGACAACACACTACGCTACGTTCATCAAACATCGTGGGGCATCTCCTCGCGTTCGATCGGGGGACTGATCATGGTGCACGGCGATGACGAAGGACTCGTTCTGCCTCCGGCTGTGGCGCCCTATCAGGTCGTCGTCATTCCAATTGCCCAGCATAAAGAGGGCGTACGGGATGAGGCAGTCAAGCTTGTAGAGCAGCTGAAGGCGGTGGGTCTCCGTGTGCTGCTTGATGACAGTGATCGGATGCCGGGATGGAAATTCTCCGAACACGAGATGAAAGGCGTGCCGATTCGTATCGAGATTGGTCCGCGTGATATCAAGGAAGGCCAGTGCATCGCCGTTTCGCGCGATAACCGCGAAAAAACCGCTATCTCGTTGCAACAGGTCGCTAAGGAAGTGCCTGTGCTCTTAGCCGAACTTCACAAGCGTATCTATCAACGTGCAAAGCGGAACCTGGAAGATCGTATTTACGACGTAGATGACTGGGAGAGTTTCGTTGAGACGATGGCAACAGTACCGGGATTTATTCGCGCCGGATGGTGCGGTTCCCCTGACTGTGAAGCCAAAGTCAAAGAAGTAACGACGGCAACGTCACGATGTATTTCCGGGCAAGATGTCCCAGAATGTGCGCTCTGTGTCGTCTGCGGCAAACCGGCTCGTCACAGCGTTTACTGGGGCAAGGCTTACTAGCCAAACCGTATGAATACGTACAGTAAGAAAATGCCGCCTAAGTCTGCTACGTCAGACGCGCCGATCGGGATTTTTGACTCCGGCATCGGTGGTTTGACCGTGCTCAAAATGCTGCATGAATTACTGCCCGGAGAACACCTGATTTATGTTGGTGACCTTGGTCGATCACCGTACGGGACCAAGTCTCCTGATACAGTTAAGCGCTATGCGCGCCAAATAACCCGATATCTCTTGGATCGTGGCGTCAAACTTATCGTCATCGCGTGTAACACGGCAAGCGCCGTTGCGGGCGATGACGTGTGTCGAGCGGCTTCACCTGTGCCTGTTATAGAGGTTGTAGAGAGCGGGGCCAATGCCGCGCTGGATGCTGGTCCCGCTGCTACGAGAAAACCCGTCCGGATTGGCGTCCTCGGTACCGAGGCGACGGTAACTAGCGCCATCTATGTGAATCGGCTGCTGGAGTTGGCGCACGAACGTGGGATGGAAGCACCGGTGATCACACAAAAAGCGTGTCCGCTTTTCGTTCAGCTCGCAGAAGAAGGGCTATGGCGAGGGGAAATCCCCGATCTTGTGGCCGCACTTTATCTGAGTGAGATGAGAGCATTTGAACCTGATATCGTTATTTTGGGGTGCACACATTTCCCTCTGCTTGCGCAAACAATAGCCGCTGCGTTGCCTTCTGAAACGGTTCTGAGCGACTGCGCACCTTCTGTTGCACAGATTGCAAAGAAAATTCTGTGTGATCATGGGCTTTCCGCGCCCTCCACACCGGAGGGAAAGATTGAGTTTTACTGCAGCGATTCGGGGCAGGCATTCCGCCGTCGCGCAGAGCGTTTTCTTGACATGAACATTGATATCGTCCATCATGTTGACTTGGAGTCGTACGAGGACGAGGAGGGCAAGAGTGCTCATACCGGCAGACATTGACCGCGATGCGGTTATTTATGTGGAAAGCAGCCAATGGGCTGACGGAGAACAGTATGATCCTGTTCGCCTGATGACGCATGGGCATTTTTCGTATGAGCAAGAGCAAGATGTCTGGAATGTTTCTTACGATGAAAGCGATGCGACTGGTATGCGTGGGACGCATACACGCGTGAGTCTTTACCCCAACGGGCGTATAGTCTTGAGCCGAACAGGTGAAATTGAGATGGAACTCGAGTTCATCAAAGGCGGTCAGCGTGTAGAACAGAAATACACGCCTTTCGGGACGATGCGACTCTCTGTTCTGACACATGAAGTCAAGGGCAGTTTTACTGAGGAGGGCGGTGCCCTCGAAATTGGCTATTCGCTTGGATTTGACAATCGCCATGCCATAAGTACGAATCTGCAGCTTGAAGTCACGGCTAACCAGCCGACAGAGTACTTGGAACACCGTACACCTTTATCGGGCGGCAAGCACACAAACTGAGACCTGTGGCATCATGTGTAACGGTGCCTTTTGAAATACCATTTGACAGTTGGTGAAGGTTACACGATAATATCTGAGGCGCACCCGAGAAAGGGTGTAACAATAAATCATTTTGATCTGGGGGAGGTGTACCGATGGCTGTACCAAAACGCAAATGGTCCAAACAAAGATCGCGCACGCATCGCGCAAACTGGAAAATTAAGCCTGTGAGTCTTGTGCGTTGCCCGCAGTGTCACGCGCTCAAAGTGCCGCATCGCATGTGTAAAGCATGCGGATACTACGCGGGGCGCGAAGTCATTCCTGCTCGCGACGAGAAGTAGTAGGAGTTTCCAAAGCTCGGACATAAGGAGCAGCGCGCCCGAGGCACGTTGCTTTTTGTTCGTTTAGAAGAGAGAATACGTTTGAGCACACCAGTTCTGGCAATCGTCGGCCGACCGAACGTCGGCAAATCGACTTTATTTAATGCCCTCACGGGCAAGCGAACTGCTATTGTCGGTCCTGATCCCGGGGTTACGCGCGATCGCGTTATGGGGGAATGTGACTGGAGCGGGATTTCGTTTACGGTCATTGATACGGGTGGAATCGATTTCGCGGATGATGACATGCAACGGCTTGTCTACCGACAGGTTGAGGTTGCGATCGACATGGCAGATGTCATCTGTCTTCTCACGGATTTACAAATTGGTCTGTCAGATATTGAATTTCAAATAGCTGACACACTGCGCAAAAGCGGCAAACATGTCGTAGTCGCTGTCAATAAGGCGGATCGTCCCGGCGCTGCGCCGCTTGATTTCTATGCTTTCTATGAGCTGGGTTTTGCCGATACATTCGCAATTTCCGCAACTCACAAACTGGGACTCACGGAATTCCTCGATGCTGTCATTGCCCCGATGCGTGTGATAGACCAAGAAGAAGCGGGACATGACTACATCACCATTGCCGTTACCGGTCGTCCCAATGTCGGCAAATCATCTCTGTGCAATCGTTTGATCGGGGAGGAGCGGAGCATTGTTTCGGACATACCCGGTACGACGCGTGACGCGATCGACAGCTTTTTTGAAAATGAACACGGACCTTTTTTGATCTATGACACGGCAGGTTTGAGGAGAAAGTCTAAAATCGATGACCAGATTGAGTATGTGAGTGCTCTCAGGTCTCAACAGAGCGTCGAAAAAGCCGATGTATCGATCATCATGATCGACGCGGACGAAGGCCCGGCAGAACAGGACACAAAGGTCGCCGGTCTGGCCCACAATATGGGGAAAGCGTCCATCATTGTTGTTAATAAATGGGATCTAATCGATACCAATGATACTAATATGAGTGCCTATGAAAAGAAGATTCGGCAACGGTTTGAGTTCATGCCGTATGTTCCGATTCTTTTCATTTCGGTTAAGACCGGCCAGAATCTCCACCGGCTGTGGCCGCTGATCCTACGTGTGCACGAGTCCTCGATACGTCGTGTTTCGACAAGTGTTTTGAACGAGGTTATCGCTGAGGCGATCGTGCAACACCCGACGCCCCAGCACAAAGGAAGACATCTGCGCATCTATTACGCGACGCAGGGATCTGTCGCCCCGCCGACGTTTATCTTCTTTGTTAATGACAAAAAACTCCTGCATTTCTCTTACGAGCGGTATCTTGCAAACAGATTGCGTGAGAATTTTGATTTCTCGGGGACACCTATTCGCTTCGTGTGGAAGGGGAAGGCCGCCCGTGACGAGTCGTCATCACGTATCACACCCGATTAGCGACGGATCGTGGTAGACTTGGCGCATGAAAAAGGATCGCGGCAGAACACGCAAAAGACAAATCAGGCAGCATCCGAGCGGGAGAAATCTTCCAAATAAGACGACAAGACCTGCATTGTCGGTCGTCGATTCGCATGCTGAACACAAGGAAATCGCGCAGCTAGAATTAGCGCGACTTGCGCCGATGGCGGCTGTTGGCATGGCACTGATGACGCTTTTGACAGTGGGATTCTTAATCGCAGAACAATCAGGTGTTATTCCGATAACCTTAAATTACGATGCCGGCATTGAAGCATTCGCGCTTCGCGCACTCATTCTTGGCGGACTCTTTCCAGTGGTGACCGCGTCTCTGCTTATTGCCATCTATCGTCCGGCAGCAGATTTCATCTTGGGACGGACGCCTGATCTAGCGTCTTGCGTTTTAGCTCCCGTGACGGGTTTTCTTTTTGGTTGGCTTGTATGGGGCATTGGACAGCTGGCGACATCGTTGGTGGGAACGGCTGCGGAATGGATCGCCATGCCCAAAATGTGGCAGGTAAGCGGACTTTATCTTGGCAGATCCCCTCTTTACTCTGTCCTGATCGTGATCATCGCTGTGGTTGTGCCTGCGACATCGGGTGAGCTTTTGTATAGAGGTATTTTACTGCCGTCGTATCAGGGGAGAGACGGTCACCTGCTCTCTGGGTTCTTCCCAGCTTTATTTTTCGCCTCTACTATGCTCGATGTTCCGGGGATGGTCGTTTTTGTGACCGCGGCTCTTATGGCTTCGTGGATACGTATTGCAACCGATTCACTGATCGCGTCGGCTCTTTCAACGGCCGGATTTGCGATCGCCATGCTCTACGCTCGACCTCTTTTTTCAATGATCAGTCAGGCGATCTTTAAAATGCCCCTGATCGACAATATCCGTGTCCGTGTGTTTCTCGTCACCTTGTGTTTAATTTTGCTTGTACTCTTACTTGTACCGACTGCTTTGATCAATGGCATAGGGCGGCGTACCTTGAATCAATATCAGGGAATGCGAAAAAATAAGGTTCGTGGTCCGTTCGCGAAGATAAACGCAATCACAGCTGTGATCTGTATCGCAGTACTATTGGCGTTACATTTTCTATTTAAATAAACAAATTACGGGTAAATGTAGACGGATGGGTTCGCTTATTTTGCCTTGCTGCTATAGCGCTCGACTTTGGCTTCGTGCTCCGCCAGTGTCTTTGAGAAATCATTGGTTCCTTTGCCAGTCGCACAGAAAAATAAATATGAGTTGGCGCCTGACCACGACCGCTCCGTAGCTGGCCACAACACACCTTCTATAGCGACTGTTCCCGGTGAATTGATTGGTCCCGGCGGCAATCCGGAGAAGCGGTACGTATTGTAATGATTCTTACCGTATCGTTCGATATCCTCATTCAAAATCCAAAGTTGCGGATCCCTGCCGTCTTCCAAACGGAGATAGTTGACAGTCGCGCACGACTGCAGAGGCATTTCTTTTTCCAAACGGTTCATAAACACTTTTGCAATCTGTGGCATTTCGTTGATGGGTCCTTCTTGCTGGACAATAGAGGCAAGTGTGAGCACTCGGTCCATGCTCATACCTATTTTCTCAGCGCGCTCGTAATAGCCCCCTACTTTGAGATGCCGCTCCGTGTTGTTCAGAAACGTCCGGATAATTTGCTGTTCTGTCGCGTTGATATCGAGTCTGTAAGTATCCGGCCATAGATATCCTTGTAAAAGCCATTCGCGATCCGGTCCCGACTCGATCAGGGGGACAAAGGAATAGTCNNACGACCATAATCTCGTCGTAACTCATCTCTCCCAGAAGATAATGGGTCCCGTACTTGTATTGGCCGTCAAACCCGTTGAATTTTGACAAGAGTTCAAACGCAAATGTGTTGCTGATCAACCCTCGTTTTTTCAGCATCTGAGCGATATCCTGCGTATCTGACTGTTGCTCAACATAAATCTCTATCGCTCCCGGCGTGTCATGGTCGAAAGGGGAAAAACCGCGCGCGTCAAACTGATCTTTCAGGTACTCAATGCGCTTATCCTGTTCACGGACATAGCGGTAACCGAGCCCGAAACCGATCAACACAGCGCCAACGGCGATGATGATGGCGATCAGTACGATCAATGGTTTTGAGATTCTTTTAGGCATGGTGCTCCTTTGTGTCCCGTTTGCCGGATCAATCTATTTTATCACGTCGACGCAAGGACACAAACATCGTCCAAAACGGGGCGTCTATTTAGTTGGCCTTTTAGAAGAACCACTCAGATAAGAAGGGCACCTTGCGTACGAGAAAAGCAGACAGCGCGAGAAAAGGAATGAAAGGCAAAGGTTTGCGCGGACGACGTGCTATGAAGAGAAAAAGAGAGAAAGGGAGCGCTAGGAAGAAAGCCAGGCAAACCATTCTCACAGAACCGCCGGCAGTCAACGCGAAACCTGCAGCAGCGGCAAAGAGGACATCTCCTACGCCAATCATGGTCCTGCCCGTTATACGGCGCGCAGGCAGCGCTAGCGCAAGCAGTAAGGCTGCACCTCCTAGGGCGGGCGCGAGTCGGAGCGCCTGCGACAGCCAATAGGGCAAACGTGGTACGGCGGAACCGTAGTCCATGATGAATTCGTTATTTAACCACGGTTCCAGTGCCCGAGGCATCACGGTGAAAAACGAAAACCATGCGATCTCATAATCGATTACCTTACGTGTCTGGATATCGCGCCATGAAATGATGAGCGCCATCACGATCGTTCCGACGGACAATAAAACTTCCACTGTTTCCACCCTATTATTGATATTTCATATAGCACTATAAATGCAAGAAGAGATAAAATTGAGAGTCAGTATCGGGCGTAGTCTGCGAAATAGGGCGAATTGACGAGATATGCACAATGCCGTCTACCGACATCGACAAGCGCGTTGCTGTGGCGTTCTGCTATAATACCTTGGGCAAATTGATATGAGGTACGATATGAACAAAGAAATTCTGGCACAGAAAGTGCTCTCTCATCTAAAAGCGGAATTTGGCAAAAGTGTTGCCAGCGCGAGCGAACACGAATACTGGACAGCGCTTTCAAGGGCTGTCATGGAGACGATCGCTTGTGACTGGGAGAGGACACGTGCCCTTTATGGAAAGGGACGACAGGTACACTATTTTTCGGCCGAATTTCTGGTTGGGCGCAGCCTTCTCAATAATTTGATCAATCGCAATATGCTTGATGACATGCGTGAACTCGTCAACGAGGCTGGTTTTGATTTTGATGCGGTTCTCAACGAAGAAACTGATCCGGCACTTGGGAATGGCGGTCTTGGACGGCTTGCCGCTTGCTTTCTTGATTCTTCCGCTACGATGAATTTGCCGGTGACAGGTCACGGTTTGCTCTATCGATACGGTCTTTTCCGTCAGGAAATTGAGCATGGGCAGCAGAAAGAATATCCTGATGCCTGGATGGAGCTTCCGTACCCCTTTATGGTGATGAGACGCGAGGATAAAATGCTTGTTCATTTCCGTGATATGAGCGTGTTTGCCGTGCCCATGGATCTACCGATCACGGGTCACGGTACAGAAAATGTCAACACGCTGCGCCTTTGGAAGGCCGAACCCGCCGAAGAATTCGACTTCAACCTTTTCAACTCGCAACGTTTCGATGATGCGGTTATTCAGCGCAATCGAGTGCAGGATATCTTTCGGGTACTTTATCCCAATGACACCACATATGATGGCAAGGTGCTTCGTGTCCGCCAACAATATTTCTTCGTCTCAGCTTCACTTCAAACGATTGTGCGCGACTATCGTGATCTTCACGGTTATGATTTTTCACATTTTGCTGATGAAAATGTCATTCAGCTCAATGACACACATCCGGTGCTGGCTATTCCGGAACTCATGCGTCTTCTCATTGATGAGAACCGTCAGAGTTGGGAAGAGGCGTGGGATATCGTTACAAAAACGTTCGCATTCACGAACCACACGATCATGCAAGAAGCGCTCGAGAAGTGGGATCTTGAGATATTCCGATTCTTGTTCCCCCGGATCCTTGAGATCATCGAAGAGATCGATGAACAGTTCAAAAAGGAAGCGATTGCCCACGGGTTCAATGCCGATGAGATAAAAGCACTGTCACCAATACACGACACCAAGGTTCATATGGCGCTCTTAGCCATTTACGCGTGCTACTCGATTAACGGTGTCGCCAAGATTCACAGTGAGATACTTAAACAGGAAGTCTTTAACCCTTTTTACCGTTGGTGGCCGCAGAAGTTCTCGAACAAAACGAACGGCGTGACGCCTCGACGCTGGCTAAACCTATGTAATCCGCAACTTTCCGCTATGTTGACGCGTCTTTATGGTTCTGATGGCTGGCTCACTGACATGGACTCACTGACCACACTGCTGCCTTACGAAAAGAATACGCAGGAGATGCGCAATCTGCTTGAAATCAAGCGTGGGAATAAACAGCGCCTCGCCCGTCTCATTGAGGAGCGCGAGGGAATTGAGGTTGATTCATCGTTCATTTTTGATGTTCAGATCAAACGCCTTCACGAATACAAAAGACAGCTGATGAATGCGCTTGAGATCTGTGACCGTTATTTCCAACTCAAAGAGAACTCGCAGCTTGATGTGCCGCCTGTTGCTTATATCTTTGGGGCAAAGGCCGCGCCTGGATATTTTCTTGCGAAAGCGACCATTAAATTTATCCACGAAGTCGCTCGCATGGTCAACGGTGATCTCGACGTAAGCCAAAAGATGCGTGTCATCTTCATGCACAACTACAATGTGTCGCTGGCGGAACAGATCTTTCCGGCGGCCGATATCTCTGAACAGATTTCGACGGTGGGTATGGAAGCGTCCGGCACGGGCAATATGAAGTTTATGATGAATGGAGCTCTCACAGTCGGAACATATGACGGAGCCAATATCGAGATACTCGAACAGGTCGGAGAGGATAATATCTTTATGTTCGGTCCGAGGCTCAAAGATTTTCCCGACACCAAAAAATTCTACACGTCATGCTGGCAGTATGAAAATGTTGAAGGATTAAAGCGCGTTGTCGATACCTTGATCGACGGAACGTTTTCGGACGGCAATACCGGGATGTTCCGTGCCCTTCATAATCGTCTTCTCCAAGGCTCGAGCTGGGAGAAAGCCGACCCGTATTATGTTCTCGGTGATTTTTGTGATTACCGGGAAGCCCGGTCATGCGCATTCGACGCATACCGCAATCAGATTGATTGGGCGCGCATGTGTTGGAATAATATCTGCACCAGCGGACATTTCAGTTCCGACCGCACAATCCGTGACTATGCAGAGGACATCTGGAAGGTTCTTCCCAAACAGGCTAAGCTAATAGAACGATGTATGCTGTAAAGGGTGGT
>LSQX01262929.1_pt1 | contig 14509 bp, 13 predicted proteins | sample 654561 | NCBI WGS metagenome assembly LSQX01 (sample SAMN04489861, study PRJNA283612) | anaerobic digester metagenome | isolation source: 4 biogas reactors fed with cattle manure at either 37C or 55C with and... | place: Denmark: Kongens Lyngby | collected 2014
AGGTCGGCGCATTCCTCCGCCAGGCGGTAGGGCGGCTCGGGCTGCACGCCGTCGTAGACGGTAACCTCGGCGGTGACGCCCTCCAGGGCCCGCTCGACGAGGCCGGCCCCGCGGACGCCGGCATCGGTGACGAGGACGACGCGCTGGCCGCCCAGTTCCTCGAGGGCGGGGCCCAGCTCCCGGGCGGCGCCGGGGCCAAAGTGGACGACGCGGGCCGAGCGGACGCGGTTGATGCCGGTGAAGGCCATGGCAGTGCTCCTTGGGATTGTGTTCTGGGCGAGATGGTAGCGTCCGACTGGTTGGGTGTCAACGGACATGCTCGTGGCGCCACTTTGACGGACAGGCCGTTCCGTCTATCATAAGCGCTGGCTTATGAAAGGAGTCACCGTGCACCGCATAGGAGAGCATGAGGACCTGGTGGCCTTTGCCCGGGCCCTCGGCGACGCGACACGGCTGCGACTGGTGCTGCTCCTCGGCGAGCAGCGCCCGGGGCAGGCGCTCTGCGTCCACGCCCTGGCGCACCGCCTGGGCGTTTCGCAGCCGGCCGTCTCCCAACACCTCGCCGTCCTGCGCGATCTCGGCCTCCTGCACGCCGAGCGCTCCGGCGTGCGCACCCATTATACTCTGGATCGTGAGCGACTGGCCGAGTACCGTTCCCTGCTGGACGCGTTGCTCGGCGAGGAAAGGACGTAGCGCTTGCAGCGGGATCCCCGTCGTTACAAGGATTTCGAGTTCAACCTCCGCGAGCTGGCCGGATCCATGGGGGATTTCGGCACCCTCTTTCCCCTCGCCGTGGGGCTCATCGCCGTGAACCGCATGGACCCCGTGGCCCTGTTCGTCATGCTCGGGCTGACGAACATCGCCACCGGCCTGGTCTACCGCCTGCCGATGCCCGTGGAGCCCAAAAAGGTCGTCTCGGTGGCGGCCATCGCTCAGGGGTGGAGCCCCTCCCTGGTGGCGGCCTCCGGGATGGGGCTGGGGATCACCTGGTTCATCCTGGTGCTCAGCGGGCTGATGCGCAGGATCGTGGCGATCACCCCGGTGTACCTCATCCGGGGCATCCAGCTGGCCTTGGGGATCACCCTGGGCCTGCAGGCGGTGGAAATGGCCATGCCGGAGCCCTGGTGGGGGCTCCTGGCGATCGGCATCATCGTCCTCCTGCGCAACAACCGGTGGGCGCCGGCGTCCATTGTGATCATGGGCTTGGGGGTGCTCTTGATGGCCCTCCGCGGCGAGCTGCTGCCCAACCTGACCTTTAGCCTGGCCCTGCCCCGCTTCGGGGTGCCGCGCCTCGGGGACGTGTGGCAGTCCATGGTGCTGGCTGGGTTCGCCCAGATCCCCCTCACCCTGACGAACGCCGTCCTGGCCACGGCGACCATGATCCGCGACCTGTTCCCCGACAAGGAGGTCGGCGAGGAGCGGCTGATGGTCAACATGGGGGTGATGAACGTGGCCTCCTCGCTGTTCGGCGGGATGCCCATGTGCCACGGCTCCGGCGGCCTGGCCGGCCAGTACTATTTCGGGGCGCGCACCGGCGGCACGAACATCCTGGAGGGCCTCATCGAGGTGGCCTTGGGCGTGTTCCTGGGGCGCTCGCTGTTGGGCATCCTGAGCGCGTTCCCGATGCCCCTCATTGGGGGGATGATGCTGATGGTGGGAGTGCAGTTCGTGGGGCCCGTGGTGCGGCTGCGTGGCTGGCCGCTGGCCGTGGCGCTCCTGACCGCCGGGCTGTCGGTGGTCACCAACATGGCGATCGGATTCATCGTGGGCCTGGGAGCGGCCCACGGGCTGCGCTGGTTGGCCGGGCGCGGGATGTTGCCCGGCCGCTCGGAAGGAGTGTAACGCGTGGCGGCTATCGAGACGCGCGGTTTGACGCGCTACTATGGCGACCTGTGCGCCGTGGACCACCTGGACCTGGAGGTTCGGGAGGGGGAGACGCTGGGCTTCCTGGGGCCCAACGGGGCGGGCAAGACGACGACCATCCGCATGCTGACGGGGCTCATCCGCCCCACCGAGGGCTCGGCACGGGTGGCGGGCCACGACCTGGCTCAGGATCCCCTGGCGGTCAAGCGCCAGGTGGGGGTGGTGCCACAGCGCTCCAACCTGTACGGTGAACTCAGCGCCCGGGACAACCTGGTCTTCGTCGCCCAGCTATACGGGCTGCCCCGCGCGCGGTGGCGACCCCGGGCCGACGAACTCCTGGAGCGCATGGGCCTCGCCGAGCGCGCCGCTACGCCCTTTGCCGCCCTCTCCGGCGGGATGAAGCGGCGGCTGACCATCGCCGCCGCCCTGATCCACGAGCCCTCCATCCTGTTCCTCGACGAGCCCACCACGGGCCTCGACGTCCAGGCGGCCCGGGGCATCCGCGGACTGGTCTCTTCCCTGAGCGAGCGTGGGGTGACGGTGTTCCTCACCACGCACCTGATCGCCGAGGCGGAGCAACTGGCCGACCGGGTGGCGATCATCGTGCGGGGGCGGCTGATCGCCCTGGACACGCCGACCGCGCTGTGCGCCGCCTGCAACGGGGGCACGGCGCTGGAGATGGAGGTCCCCTCGCCGAGCGAGGGGCTCCTGGCCGCGCTCCGGGCGCTCGAGAGCGTCGAGCACGTATCCCGCTCCGGCGATATCCTCCACCTGCGTCTCGACGGCCTCCTCGGCGGCTTGGGCGAGGTGGTGGAAGCCGTGCGGCAGCATGGGGACACGCTGCACGCCATCCGTTCCGTGGTGCCCTCCCTGGAGGACGCCTTTGTGCAGTTGACCGACCTGGACGCCGAGGCGCTGCAGGCGGGCCCCGGCAACAGCCGCAACGGAGGCCGGCGATGAACCTCGACCAACTGGCGCGAGCCTGGCACATCGCCGCCAAGGACATCCGCACCTATTATCTCAAGCCGCCGCTCATCTCCTGGGGGATGCTGTTCCCGGTGGTCATGATCCTGGCATTCTACCTCCGCGCGCCGGGGGATCTCCGCACGGTGGCGCCGGGCCTCGTGGCGATGACGGTTCTCTTTGGAGCCACCTCGGTGGAAGCGGTGGTGATCGCCTTTGAGAAGCGCATCGGCGCCATGGAGCGGCTGGTGATGGCGCCGATCACGCACCACGCGCTGCTCATCGGCAAGGCGGCCAGCGGGGCGCTCTTTGGGCTGGCGACGGGCGGACTGGTGTGGCTGCTCTCCAGCCTCGGCCTCGGGCTGCCCCTGGCCGGCGGCCTGCCCCTGGCCATGATCGCCCTGAGCAGCGCGGCGTTCTCGCTCCTCGGCGTGCTGATCAGCCTGGTGATGCGCGAGGTGTTCGACGCGATGGCGTTCTCCAACGTCTTTCGCTTCCCCATGATCTTCCTCGGCGGCGTGTTCGTGCCGCTGACGGCCATGGCCCCGGTGCTGCGGGGCGTGGCGAGCGTCCTGCCGCTGACCTATACGGTGGNNCCACCTGAGCCTGCGAGGAGAGGGGGCGTTCTACCCGCTCTGGCTGGACTGGGTCGTCATCCTGGGCTTTGCCCTGGTGCTCTACTATGCGTCGCTGGCGCTCCTCGAGCGGAGGCTCGAGAGCCTCATCGAATAGTCCGACATACTACAGGAGAGGAGAGCGACCATGTGTGGATGCGACAAGGGATGTGCATGCCACTGCCAGCGCCCGGAGGCACAGGGCGAGCACCCCACCGCGTGCACGCCGGAGCAGATCAGAGAGTGCCACGGTGACGTGGCGGAGCATCCCTGCGAGCGGGAGCCAGTCGAGGGCCGATAGGACGGCAGGCGTGGGCCGACACCCGTTGGTCCACGCCACCTCTGCAGGTCCGCCTGGCCCGGACGCCCCGACCGGGTGGCGGGGCCGGGGAACCGCGCGAACAACGGGCGCCGACGCCCAAGGAGCATACGATGGACGCCACTGAACGACCGAATGACCGCCGCGGGAGTCCCGAGCGCGCGCCGGGCGCCCGCCCGAGGAGGGAGGAGACCCCCGGGAACTCTGCACCCCCCAACCAGCGTCACGGCGGGTACGGCCCCGGCGGCGGCCGGGGTCCGGGGCAGGGCGGTGGCCCCGGGCCAGGCGGAGGAGGTGGGCCGGGAGGACCCCGCTCGAGAGGACCGGGGTCCGGTGGACCGGGGCCCGGAGGACCGGGCAAGAGCAAAAGCAAGGGTGGTCAGGGCGGTGGCCCGGGGCCTGGCAGCGGTCGGGGACCCGGCATGGGCCAGGGGCGGCCGAGTGGACCCGTGGGGCCCATCCTGCGGAGGCTGCTCGGGTACATGCGCCCGCATAGCAGGTCGGTGGCCGCAGTCAGCGCCGCGCTACTGGTGACCACGGCTATCGAGCTGGCGCCGCCGCTCCTCATCCGCCGAGGGGTGGATCGCCTCATCCCGGAGGGCAACACGACCGGCATCTGGTGGCTGGCGGCCGGCATCCTGGGCCTAGCCCTGGTGCAGGGGGCGATCGACTTTGTCCGCCTCTACCTGATGGCCGCCACGGGGCAGCGGATCGTCTTTGACATCCGCAACGCGGTGTTCGGCAAGCTCGGCCAGCTCTCTTTCTCCTTCTACGACCGGGCGCGCACGGGCGACTTGATGTCGCGGGTGACCGCCGACGTCGATGCGCTGGCCGACTTTTTCGGGCGGGCGGCCGTCATCGTGGTGACCAACGCCCTAATCCTGCTGGGCATCCTCGGGGTGCTCACCGCCTGGAACTGGCGACTGGGGCTCCTCTTCCTCCTCTTGCTCCCCATGGCGATCCACGGCGTGTGGATCTATGCCCGGCGCGTGCAGCCCGCCATGCGCTGGACGCGCCAGTCGCTGGCGGCGCTGACGGCCAACCTGGAGGAAACGCTGGTGGGCATCACGGTGGTCAAGCTCTTTGGCCGCGAGGCCCACGAGGAGGCGCGCTTTGATCGGGGCAGCGCCGACCTGCGCGATGCCCACGTGGCTACGACCAAGGTGACCGCGTTGTGGATGCCCTACGTGAACGTGGTGATGGGCGTGGGCACCGCACTGGTGTTGGGCCTGGGCGGCCTGGGCGTCATCCGCGGCGCTTTTAGCGTGGGCACCCTCATCGCCTTTGTCACCTATATCGGCATGCTCACGCGGCCCATCCGCCAGACGGGGATGATGACCAGCGCGATCACGCGGGCAGCGGCGGCGGCCGAGCGGGTGTTCGCGCTCCTCGACACCGAGCCCGATGTCCGCGATGCGCCGGATGCCTACCCGCTGCCGGCCGATATCGCCGGCACGGTTCGCTACGAGGGCGTGCGATTTGCCTACGACGGCCAGAACGAGGTGCTCCGCGGCATCGATCTGGAGGCCGAGCCGGGCGAGCTGGTGGCGGTGGTAGGGCCCTCGGGATCGGGCAAGACCACGTTGGTGCACCTCCTGCCCCGCTTTTACGACGCCGAGGCGGGCGCCATCACCATCGACGGGCACGATACCCGCCAGGTGACGCTGCGGAGCCTGCGCGACGCCATCGGCGTGGCGCTCCAATCCGTGTTCCTCTTTGACGCCTCCATCGGCGAGAACATCGCCTACGGCAACGCGGAGGCCACCCCAGAGGATATCGAGCGGGTGGCGCGCACCGTCCAGATCCACGACTTTGTCGCCTCGCTGCCCATGGGCTACGACACGCCGGCGGGCGAGCGCGGCGTGCGCCTCTCGGGAGGGCAAAAGCAGCGCATCGCCCTGGCCCGGGTGCTCCTCCGCGACCCGCGCATCCTGATTCTCGACGAGCCGACCTCCAGCGTCGACGCGGAGACGGAGCGCCTGCTGGAGGATGCCCTGCGGGCGGCGCGGTCCGGCCGCACGACGTTCGTGATCGCCCACCGCCTCTGGACGGTGCAGGAGGCCGACCGGATCCTGGTGCTATCCGAAGGGCGCATCGTGGAGCGAGCACGGGGTGCGGACGGTCGCTCGGCCCACGAGATGCTGCTGGAGGCGGGCGGCCTGTACCGCGAGCTGTACGACCTGCAGCAGGCGGGGGAGAACCTGGCCGTTGAGCCGATCGGGGAAGGGAGCGGACGATGACCATTCGCGGCGGCTTCATGGGCAGATTGCAGGGCGGCACCGAGGAGGCGTACAGCGTCTCGAATCTCGATCGTCACACCCTGCGGATACTGTGGCGCTATGTGCGCCCCCACCGGCGCACCCTCCTGCTGGCGGCGCTGGCCATGCTGGCGGCGACGGCGAGCACCCTGGCGATGCCGTACCTGGCCAAGGTGGCGCTGGACGGGGCCATCGCCGAGGGGGACGTGAGGATGCTCGTCCTCGTGGCGGTCGCGTATCTGGCGGCGAGCGGCGTCTTTTGGCTCGGCGCCTACGGGCAGGGATTCCTCTCGGGCAGGGTGGGGCACCAGATCGTCTACCGCCTGCGGCAGGACCTCTTTCACCGGGTGCTCCAGCAGCCGGTATCCTTTCACGAGCGCGAGCGGGTGGGCCAGATCGCGTCGCGCCTGACAAACGACGTGAACAACCTGGCCGACGTGGTGTCCGGTGGCCTGCTGAACCTGGTCGCCGATCTCCTCACGCTGACCGGCATCGTGGTGGTGATGGGCCTCATGGACATTCGCCTGACGCTGGCCACCCTGGTGCCCATTCCGCTGGTGATGCTCACCATGGGCTACCTGGGCAAGCAGATGCGCCGGGCCTACCGCCAGGTGCAGCAGGAGCTGGCCGCGGTGAACACCGGGGTCGAGCAGGGCGTCGCCGGGATGCGGGTGGTGCAGTCGTTGGGGCGCGAGTCGTTCACCATGGAGCAGTTCGAGCAGGTCAGCCTGCGCAACATGCGGGCCAACCTGCGGGTGAGCCTCCTGTTCGCCGCGGTGTTCCCCACGATGACCATCACGAACGCGCTGGGCACGGTCCTGGTGCTGGGCTACGGCGGGCTGCTGGTGGCCCAGGGGCAGATCACCCTCGGTGTGTTGCTGGCCTTTTTCGGCTACGTCTCCCGCTTCTACGGGCCCCTTCGAGAGCTCAGCCTGGTGTACAACAGCCTGCAGTCGGCCGCGGCCTCGCTGGACCGCATCACCCAGTACATGGATCGCCAACCGGAGGTGGCCGAGCCCGCGGTGGCCGAACGCCCCGAGGGCGGGTTCCGCGGTGAGGTGGCCTTCCAGGACGTCGTGTTCGGCTACGGCGGGGATCCCGTGCTGCACGGGTTGAGCCTGCAGGCAGCGGCGGGGGAGACGATCGCCCTGGTCGGGCCCAGCGGTGCCGGCAAGACCACCATCGCCCGGCTCCTGGCGCGCCTGTACGATGTGGAGGCAGGCGCAGTCACCGTGGATGGGATCGATCTCCGTCGCCTCGGGTTCAGCGACCTGCGCCAGCAGGTGTTACTGGTGCCGCAGGACGTGTTTCTGTTCTCCGACTCGATCCGCGAGAACATCCGCTACGGGAACCCGAGCGCCACCGACGAGGAGGTGATCGCGGCGGCCCGCCAGGCGCAGGCGGATCGCTTTATCCGTACCTTGCCGGAGGGCTATGACAGCACCGTGGGCGAGGGAGGCGCCATGCTCTCCGGCGGCCAGCGACAGCTGGTAGCCTTTGCCCGAGCGCTCCTGGCCGATCCGCGGGTGCTCATCCTGGACGAGGCCACCGCAAACGTCGATGCGCAGACCGAGGCGCTCATCCAACGGGCCATCGCCGAGATCAGCGCCGGCCGCACGACCTTTATCATCGCCCACCGCTTTTCCACCCTGCGCACGGCGGACCGCATCGTGGTGCTGGAGGAGGGCCGCGTGGTAGGCCAGGGCAGCCACGAGGAACTCTTGGCCTCCTGCGCGGTCTACCAGGCGTTGTACAGTCGCGAGTGGGCGGACGCGGCGGCGCCACCGACCATTGGAGAGGAAGGATAGGGCCACCGCTGATGCTCGATACAGGGCGTACGGCCGAGGCTCAGCCGTACGCCTTACAGCAGGCAGCCCTAGCCCGGGATCAGCGCGCGGAGGATCGCCTCAATCACCGTCTCGGGCTCGGCGATGATGCCGGTCAACACCAGGAACACCGTCGCCGAGCAGCTGCACAGGAGCAGCGCTACGCCAACGGCCAGCGCAACCCAACACCCACGCGATCGGCGCGCTTCCGGGGTCGGGCGATCAGGGGTTGCCGAGTCATCCACTTGGGCACTCCTCATGGTTGCCGAGCGCGCGCTGCCGGAAGGCATGAGCTCCAGGCGCTTTGGCGGGCAAGCTGCAGTGGACAGTCGTGACGCCCCGTCCGTCGCAGTGCGGGGGATCACGGGTTCTACCCAGGGCCCAGACGCCCAGGCAGGCAGGGACCCGTTGCCTCGGATCGGTCATGTTGTCGTACACTCGCCAGTATTTGATCACCGCGCGAGGCTCGTAGAATAGTCTAGGACAGGTACCAACACGCAGGAGGAGCCCATGCAGACCGTTGTCGAGGCCGAGGGCCTGACCAAAGTGTACGCCCCACGCCATCGGGGTGCCAAGCCGGTGGTGGCCGTTGACGGCATCCGCTTTGCGGTCCGGGCAGGTCAGGTCTTTGGCTTCTTGGGGCCTAATGGCGCGGGCAAGACGACGACCATCCGCATGTGCACGGGCATCACGCGGCCTACCGCCGGTCGCATAGCGGTATCGGGTTTCGACATCGTTGCCGACCCTATCCGGGCCAAGGAGCGAATCGGCGTCGTCTCCGACGCGGCGGGCCTCTACACCGAGATGGACGCCTGGGGAAACCTACTCTTCTTTGCAAGCCTTCACAACATCCCCTCCGGCAAAGCCGCCGCTCGCGCCGAACACCTGCTGCGCCTCTTTGGCCTCAACGATTGGCGGCACAGCCCGGTAGGCACCTTTTCCACCGGCATGAAGAAGCACCTGGCCATCGCCGTGGCCCTGATGCACGAGCCCGCCATCCTCTTTCTGGACGAGCCAACGACCGGCCTGGATGTCCAGAGCGCCAGACAGCTCCGCACGATCGTGCACGACCTGCCCGATCACGGGACGACGGTCTTTCTGACGACGCATTACATCGAGGAGGCCGATCGGCTCTGCCACCGCATCGCCATCATCAGTGGGGGCAGGGTCGTGGCGGAGGGCACTCCGGCGGAACTGAAGGACGGCGCCCAAGGAGAGCATGCCATCGACCTATGCCTGGACCGTGACGCAAACGGCGTGGCTGGCGCGCTGGCTCAGGAGCCATGCATTCGGGAGGTGCTGGTCACCGGGGAGAGGCTGAGGTTGCGCGTTGAGGATCCCGCTGTGGTCTTTCCGCTGCTCTTGGACACGTTGGGGAGTCACGGCCTCAAGGTGCTGTCCATCAATACGGCCAGACCGTCTCTGGAAGATGCGTTTGTTCGCCTGACGGGCCTACGGTCGGAGGTCCTGCAGAACGAAAAGGAGCACCGGTAGCGCCGTGGCCAGGCGCCTTATGGAGGTTGACGAGATGCCCTATGCTTGGTCCAGAGCGCTCCGCGTTGCGTGCTGCATCGCCAGCAAGGACGCCCGTATCTACTTTCTGAAAGGACCCAACCTCACGTTTGGGATCCTGTTGCCGCTCGTCCTCTACTGGGCCTTTGCGATGGATAGGAGCCTGGATCTGCCCGTGGTAATGCCCGGCTTGATCGCCATGGCGATCCTCTTTGGCGCCGGAGCGATCCAGGGGGTGTCGCTCCCTCTGGAGCGTAGGACGGGGACGCTGAACGCCCTCCTCGCGGCGCCGAGCACCCTGGCCGCGATCATGCTGGGCAAGGCCCTGGCGGGCATGTTCTTTGGCATGCTGCTATCCCTCGTCTATATCGCTCCCATCCTGCTCCTCACATCGGTGTCGATGAACATCCCGATGTTCTTGGTTTCCTCTCTGTTTGCCTCATTCTGCTTTTCGTGCTTTGGCCTGTTCCTGGCTGCCCCGTTCCAGGACGTTCCACAGGCGATGCCCCCGGCAACCGTCGTCCGTATCGCGATGGTCTTCCTGTCGGGCACGTTTGTGTCGGTGGAGACCATGTCTGGAATGGGACGCGTCGTCGCCCGGATGATGCCGCTGACCTACGCGGTGGACGCGCTGCGCCAGGCGGGAAGCAACGCGCCAAGTGCTTGGCCATACCTGATGGACCTGGCCATCCTGGCGCTCTTGGGGGCTGCGCTACTGGCTATCGCCACCACACTCCTCAACAGGGCCTGCGATTGAGCGAGAGCATCGGCATCCCGGCCACCCCGACCCGCGGCGGCGCGGGTCGGGCCTCGGACAGTGGCACCCACCGCACTCAATGCGCGTACCCCGGGGTCGGCGCACGCCAGCGTCTCTCGCTACGCTACAAGCGCGTCTCCTCTTCCGACTGGCGCCGGTCGGTCTCGCTCTCCTGGCTCCAGTCGATCCCCTCGAGCTCCTCGAGCGTGTGGGTCTGGCGCCACGCGTCGAAATCCGCGGTGATGGCCTCCGTCCACTGGGTGTCCATCTCGCTGGAGGTATAGATCCCCTCGCGCAGCCGCTGGTGGGAGAACATCTCCCGCAACCTCGTGCGCTCCGAGTGTTCGACGACCTCCTCGGCCAGGTGCGGGGGGATGAACAGGATCCCGCTATAGGTGCCCAACACCACGTCCCCGGGCATGCAGGTGGCCCCGCCGATGCGGCAGGGCACGTTCATGCCCACCATCGTCACGTCGCGGATGGGCGTAGGGTCCACGCCCCGACAAAAGGTGTTAAAGTTCGGGATGCGCAGGATCTGCTCGGCGTCGCGGATGCCGCCGTGGATCACCTGCCCCGTGCCAGTGCGCGTGGCGATGGCGGTGGAGAGGTTGGCGCCGGAAAAGGTGCCGTCGTACACCTTGCCAAACAGGTCCACGACGATGCAATCGTCTTGGACCAGGGTCTCGATCACCCAGGAGTTCATCGCGCCGATGCGCCTCTCCTCGTTGTGACCGTACTCCATGAGGTAGTCGTGGAGGTCCGGCCGATGGGGAACGAATACGGCAGTGACGGCGCGGCCCGCCACGACCCGGTCGGGGTGCATGTTCATCCAGCCCCCCTCGAACTGCCGGTCGTAGCCGTGGGTGCGCAGGACCGACCAGGCCTCCTCGGTCTGCACGTGGCGCATGCGCCGGACGATGTCGTCGGGGACCCGCGGGCGGCCGTCGTCAAAGCGCTCGCCCTGCCAGAGGGGCGTCAACTGCACGATGTCGTCGCGGTTGCCGAAACGCATGGGGCCTCCTTGTCGGAAAGGATGAGGGATACGGGATGAAGGATGGGCAATGTGGGGCATCAGGCCCCATCCGTCATCCTTCCGCCTTCATCCTTTGCTTCTATCCTTGTTTTTCGATCGCCTCGATGAGCCCGCGCATGTACCCCACGGCGAACAGGCGGCCCCACAGGCTATAGCCGGCCCGGGAGTTGTCATCGCCCTCCAGGGTGGGGACGTGGTCGGGGCGCATGGGGCCGTCAAACCCGCAGGCCATGTAGGCGCGCATCGCGGCATACATATCGCAGTCGCCGTCGTCGTGGAACATCTCGGTAAAGTGGTGGGCGTCGCCCCGCAGGTTGCGGAAATGGGCAAAGAAGAGCTTGTTCTGCCCCGCGAACCGGGCGATCTCGGCGGGCAGGTCGGCGCCCATCTCGGCGTCGCAACCCTGGCAAAAGGTGATGCCGTTCATCGGGCTGGGCACTAGGTCGATGACCTGCTGCATGGCGTCGGGCGAGGTGAGGATGCGGCCGATGCCGCGGATCGGCGAGAGGGGCGGGTCGTCGGGATGGATGGCCAGTTGCACCCCGGCCTCCTCGGCGACGGGCACCACGGCCTCCAGGAAATAGCGGAGGCTCGACCACAACTGCTCCTCGGGCACCTGGCCGTGCTCGGTGAGGGGGGCGCGCTCCATCAGGGCGTGGTCGTAGGAGGTGGCCATCGCGTCGCCGCGGACCCGGGTGGTGAGGGAGGTGCGCAGCCAGCCGAACACGGCCATCCAGTTATAGCAGACGGTGGGCACGCCGGCGGCGCCGAGGTTGCGGAGGCCGCACTGCCACCGCGCAATGTCCTCATCGCGGCCGGGCAGACCGAGTTTGACCCGGTCGGGGATGGCCATGCTCTCGATGACCATCAGCGAGAGGCCGGCGTCCTCGATCCGCTGACGCAGGGTGAGAATCTCGCGAAAGCCGTCCAGCGGGTCATCGCCGCGGGCGGGCAGGCCGGCGACGACGCCTTGAACGCCGATCTGTCGGGCGAGGCGCAGGTGCGACTCGGTGAGGTCGGGGAGCACGAGGGCGATCTTCATGGGCGCTGGCATCCTTTCTGGCCCCGGGTAACCCCGGGCGAGGGCGGATGCGCGCCATGCTAACACCGGCGGGGTGGCGCGTCAACCGGCGCTTGACCCCGTGACCCTACTGCCTACCATGCTGCCACGGTGATCGCCTGACGGAGGAGCAGCAGATGGACGCACAACGCAGCGGATCGTGTGAGGAGGCGGTGGAGGGGGCCCGGAACATGGCCCGGAGACTGGCCCTCTTGCACATGGCCTATGCCCGCACCCTGGTGGATGCCCTGGGCGAGGAAGCCGGGCGGGAACTCATCGAACAGGCCGTCCGGGCCTACGGCGCGCGCATCGGGGAGCGCACGAGGCAGCGGGTGGAGGCGCAGGGGCTAGAGCCGTCGCCCGAGAACTTTGGCCTGGGCTCGGATCTACCCGCGGCAGTCTTTCCCTCCCAGCCCGTAGAGGTGGAGGGCGAGGCGCGGAGCCGTGCGCTGGGCTGCGTGCTCTATGACATCTGGCGCGAATACGGCGAGGAGGACCTCGGCGCGCTCTACTGCCTGGTAGACCCCGCCAAGATGGAGGCCTACGACCCTGCCTGGACCATGGTACACACCCGCCGGCTGCCGCTGGGCGATGCGTACTGCGAGATGGCCGTGCGCCCCACCGGCAGGACCTGAGGGTGGGGCTACTCTTTTTCGCTGCTTTCTTCGATCGCCTCTTCGTAGATGGCGGCCAAAGAGTCTTCCACTTCGCGCAGGGCGTCTTCCATCTCGGTGTTGGTAGCCACGGCGAGTTCGCTGGCCAGAATCCCCTTGCCGTGGTCAAAGAGTTGCCGGTCTACGACGCCCAAGGGCCGCTTCATGTGCAGGACGTACAGGGTGAGCACCGCGTCCACCACCTGGGTGAACGAACCGGAGTTCAGGAGCTCGCGCATGGCCACCTGCCGGGTGCGATAGTCCTTGTCGATATCGCCCTCCTTGGGAGGGATGCACTGGCGCAGCGCGTTGCGGAGGCGGGATGCCTTGCCGGCACGACGTAGGCCCGAGGGAATCGCCCGACTCACCGGCACCATGAGCTGCCGTGTGCCGGCCGTCACGCCGGTGGACAGGGTATCGATGACATAGTAGGTGCGGCGGAGGTCTCCCAGGCTCTTTTCCTGGATGGCGACAATGGTGCCCGCGCCGTGGGCAGGATGTACGACCTTGCTACCAATCGAATAGGTATCCAATGCTGCCTCCTCCAAGAGCTGGGGCTCCCCAACGCCGGCGGGCCGATGCCGATGCACGGTGAGCAGAGCCAAACAGTACACCAACGGCGATCCGGCGGGAGGCGCCTCCTTTCCTGCTGCACGGAGGCCTCATGGGAGGAGCCGGGGGGACTCGTTCCCAGTGGACAACGGCCCCGGGAGGGCCCGGACACGTCGCGAGGACATGTCGAGGGTGTGTTCCAGGCCGCCCGACGGTCCGGTGGGGGCCCAACGGGCGACGCGGAGAAGGTGCCTGGACCCGCGCGCGACGGCACCAGCCGCTTCTCCGTGCATGGTTTCGTAATCGTTTTTATTGTACACTATTTCGCCGGTTATGGCAATTCTCGCGTTGCACCCGGGAGAGCCCCACACCCCGAACCGGCGCAGCTTGCCGGCCTTGCCCGAGAACGGTACAATGCCGCATGCTCTTGCGAGCAGCGCCTGGACACCTGTGGAGGAGTACGCCTTGCTGAGACTGTACAACGAGCAGACCCGGCAGTTGGAGCCCTTTCAGCCGCAGGGAGACGTCGCCACCATCTATGTCTGCGGCATCACGCCGTACGATACCACCCACCTGGGGCACGCCTTCACCTACCTCAGCTTTGACGTCCTCATTCGCTACTGGGAGTACCTGGGGTACGCCGTGCGCTATGTCCAGAACGTCACCGACATCGACGACGACGTCCTCCGCAAGAGCCGCGAGGTCGACGAGGACTGGCTGGCCCTCGGCAACCGGTGGACTACCCACTTTATGCGGGACCTGCGCGACCTGAACGTGCGCCCGCCGGACGTATTCCCCCGGGCCACCGACGTGATCCCCGAGATGTTCCACGCCATCGGAGCGCTCATCTCCAAGGGGCTGGCTTACGAGGCGGACGGCAACGTGTACTATTCCGTCGCCGCGAATCCCCACTTTGGCAAGCTCAGCGGCCTGCCCAAGGAGGAGTGGCTGCCGACGGCCAACGAGCGGGGCAACAACCCCGAGGACCCACTCAAGCGGGATCCCCTGGACTTTGTCCTCTGGCAAGCCCACCAACCCGGCGAGCCCGTCTGGGAGAGCCCTTGGGGACCCGGGCGGCCGGGCTGGCACATCGAGTGCT
>LSQX01179968.1_pt1 | contig 14508 bp, 9 predicted proteins | sample 654561 | NCBI WGS metagenome assembly LSQX01 (sample SAMN04489861, study PRJNA283612) | anaerobic digester metagenome | isolation source: 4 biogas reactors fed with cattle manure at either 37C or 55C with and... | place: Denmark: Kongens Lyngby | collected 2014
GATTGATGCAGCTTTTCTAATAATAAAACAGCATTTTTAATAGTAAAGTCCCCCACCGCCAGCTCCCCTCTCGAAAGCTTGGCTTCCCGCTTTTTCACTATATCGAGCAACTCTTTGTTGTATATTTCTTTGTAGCCAAACTCATCCAAAATCTCATCTTCCGATACCAGTCCAAACTCCTTAACAAGGTCAACAAGTCCCTGCATCTGGATCAAGGTTTGAATGCCGGTTGTCTTATCAATAAAATCCAATACCCGCTCCTGTATTCTGTTGTATAGAGCTTGCCCAACCTCCAAGAATCGATCGCCCAGGATAGCTTTTACCATCATGGGGGCCATCACCTCTTCCCACCCTTCTCGCAGGGTAGAAATGGTACCATCGTGATCAAAGATCGCGTGGCCAACCTGAAGTTCCCCTTTCCATTCCCTAACAACTTCGATCTCCGAATCCTCTAGGTAACGGGCAAGCCGGATATCCTCCGCCAGCTCCGCGTTGTATATTAGGTCTGGTTCGGTACCGATTTGCAGTATCTCTTCCGGAGAGGCAGTACCGGTCTGGAACAGCTTTTGCACCGTAACCCCCGCTACGTATGAACCTATTTCGCCAGCAGTTTTCATATCATACCCTGCCGCAAGTGTAGAGGCCACACCGGCAAGGTAACTATCCCCTGCACCCACTGTATCCACCTCGGATAGGATCATCAACCCCTCAATATTATCTACACCCTTTTCATCAATCACCATCGAGCCATTTTCGCCGCGAGTTATAAACAGAGGCTTTCCAAATTTTTTATATAGAAGCTCTGCCGCTTTGGTTGCTTCGGAGTAGGATGCCGACTCCCCGGGATCTTTCTTAATCCCTATAAGTTCAACTGCCTCTAGGTCGTTCATTTTGCGGATAGCACCATCATAAACCATGTTGTACTTGCGGCTATCTACAATAAATATTTTTTCCGGGAACTGTTGAATAACCTGTAGCAGCTGCCCTCTGAAGTATTCGGTATGAATACCGGATATAACCTGCTGATTTATAATAACTACATCAACTTCGGGAAGTGTTGTTTTCAACAGTTCTATAAGCTTGTTAGCGGTCTCCTCATTCAACTCGTTGAAATTACCAAAATCGATGCGGCCCTGTTCAACATCATTCATATGCGGTTTAGTGAACACGTGAGTAGACCACCTCTCTTTCTGAATAATCAGGTTATCAGTATTGATTTGATTCTCCTTCATAATTTGAATCATCTCGTAACCAAATGGGTCGGGGCCAATTACCCCAAAAGCACGCGCATCCTTCACTCCCATGGCTGTAATGTTGTTAGCCACGTTGCCGGCACCACCCAAAGAGTAACGCTGCTCTTTTATAGGGCTGGTAGGGAGTCCCGTTTCAAGCGAAATCTCGCTCAACGACTCATCGATAAACCAGTAGGCGTCAAGACAAAAATCACCCACGATTGCTATTTTTACAGACCTTATATCACTAATAACCTGTTCCAGAAGTTCTCGTTTCATTTCTTACTTTTATTATATTTAATAGTTTCATATTCAACCTTTCGCGCCGTCCTCAACATTTCACACCGTACTCAACATTTCACACCGTACTCAACCCTTTTCGCTGTCCTCAACCTTTCGCGCCGTCCTCAACATTTCCCTGTCATTTTCAATCCATCTGCTTATTTAGGATATTCTGAAAGAAATTTACTTCTTCAATGAAAATTGATCAAACAGCTTTCCGTCAACAGTATAAGACTCGTACAGCAGTTCTTTATCGTTTATAGAAATTACCTGGTAAAGCTGCTTAAATGCACCAGAGTGCTCCATCCAATCTTTATCTCCCGCTTCATACATCTTTGGCCCGCTTACCGAAACCACGTACATCACCTGGTGCCCATTACCAGGGTTATCAGTATATCTCCCACGCCCGTAGGAGTGGTCGTGCCCCGAGAGCACCATATCAACTTTATGCTTCTCCAGGATAGATTGAAAGTTTTCGCGCAGATGTTTGTTATCCCTGTTCTCCTTAGGTGAATAAAACGGCAGGTGGGTAGCCACGATAACCCACTCTTTATTGTTAGCTTGCAGTACCGAATCCAGCCACACCTTTTGAGCTTCCATCTTTTTTCCATCACCTTTCCTTAACTCAGAATCGGCTGCCGAGTCGATAGAGATAAGCCGCAGGTTTTTGTAGTCGATCACGTAGCAGGTACCCTCCAACCCTTCAGGCCCGTTCATCGGTTGAGTGAACTGTGAGTTCCAGTGCGGGTCTAATACCATGTTACGGTAATCATGGTTTCCCGGGGTCATTACCTGTGGCACAACTCCATATATATAGGAGCCGGCATGAAACCACTCATGCCATTCCAAATCGCGGCCAGCACGGTTGATCAGATCGCCCGCGTAGAGGATAAAACCACAATCGGGCTCATGGCGGTAAGCCGCGCGAATCACCCGCGACCATTGCGATTTCAAGCCAGTCTGCGGATCACCAAGGTAGATAAATGAGAACTCACCATCTGTAGTGGGCATTTTAAAATCGAACCACTCACTCCAATCGTCACCCGTTCCCACCCGGTACATATATTTCTCTCCTGGCTCTAGGCCGGTTAAAACATGCGAATGTTGATTAGCTTCAATAACAGGCTCATCCAAATATTCATATTGTATAGTAGTAGTTACGGCACGAAACGTTTCACTGTTTTCATTATTCACGGGCCCCTCGGTTGCTGGCTGCAGCTCACAAAAGCCTTCTGATATCGTTGTATTTGTACGCCAAGTTACCGCAATCGAGGTGGATGGGTTTTCCGTCAGGTTCAACACTACACGATCAGGATAAGCTGATGGAGCATTAACTTGTGCAGTAAGGAAAACCGGAAAAATAGAGATCATCAATACTGCTATTACTAATTTTTGAGCATTCATTTTCTTCATGTTTTTATACAAGTATACGTTTATTATTAGACATTATTCACTATATCATTTATCGTAAACAAAAATATAGCTCTTAAACAAAAAAACAGGATAAGTGAATACAAAACTTCTATTTTTTTATTCAATTCAGATGGAATCTTGACTTTACGTTTGTTTTTTCTATTTTGTTTATAACTTTGATGTTAAATCACTTAAAGTTTAAACATGATAACCCGGAATGCAATGAAACAAAAAATTCCTTCAACCCCAATTACTTTACTGATTCTAACGATTCTAACGCTGTCGGCAGCCTTTTCTACTGCTCAAGCCAAAGAGAGAACCTACATAGAGAACATTTATGAAAAAACTCGTGATATAGAAAATAACAACTTGGTGACAACTGAAATAGAAGAGGCTGATAAATCCCCTGTTGATTACGTGAACCCGTTCATAGGTACCGACTTCTTCGGGCACACTTTCCCCGGGGCCTCTCTTCCCTACGCCATGATTCACGTGAGCCCCGATACAGGTACCGAGGGTTGGACCCATAGTGCCGGGTACATCTGGCAGGCCAGCTCCATCATGGGATTTAGCCATACCCACTGGAGCGGGGTCGGTATGGTTGACGGGGGCGACATCCTTCTGATGCCAGCAACAGGCAACAAGCTACAGGTTGTCCCGGGCACGGGGGAGGACCCCGACTCGGGGTATCGATCACGCTTTAGCCACTCACGCGAATCCGCCTCGCCAGGATACTACTCGGTTTATTTAGAAGATTATGATATCGAAGTAGAGCTAACTACTACCCCTCGTGTTGCGTTACATCGATATACCTTTCCCGAGGCTGATAATTCAAAGATCATACTGGATTTAGGGCATCAAATCGGGAAGAAGCAGGATAGTGACTGGGCACATCTCCGTATCGTGAACGACCGGTGTATAGAGGGTGAGAAAGTAGATGGGCCTGGTAAGGTTTATTTCGTAGCAGAGTTTAGCAAACCATTTCTCTACTACGGAACATTTGACTCTGAATATGCTTCGCCCGAATCGGGTGCTGCTGTTTTTGCCTATAAGAACGCGGAGCAGGGAAAAAGTATCGGTGCGTTTGTAACCTACAATACCGCCGAGAAGGAACAGGTTCTTGTAAAAGTGGCCATCTCCTACACCGGGATCGAGGGTGCACGAAAAAACATGGAAAAAGAACTGCCCCACTGGGATTTTGACCGGGTAAGGGCAGAAGCACGAGATGTATGGCAGAAGGAGTTGTCGCGTATTACTGTAGAAGGGGCATCCGATCATGAGAAAGAGATTTTCTATACCGCTGTTTACCGTTCATTGCTGGCTCAATACATCTCGCAGGATGTTGACGGAAAGTATTTTGGAGCCGATAGAAAAATCCACACCGCCAAGGGGTATAATTTTTATGGTTCCTTTTCATGCTGGGATACCTACCGGACACAACATCCGCTTCTCACGCTCATTGCCCATGAGCATGTGAACGATTTTATAAAATCTATCGTGGCAAAGACCAAACAATATGGCTGGCTGCCGGGGCAACATTTTCAAAATGTTTTTGGAGAGGGGATGGTAGGCGATCATCTGGTACCAGTTGTTGTGGACGCCTATAACAAGGGATTCAGGGATTACGACGTGAACTTTATCTATGGCGCCATGCGAAAAAAGGCACTTGAGCTTCCCAAGCCTCCGGCTCCCATTGATGCTGCCCGCTCAGGATTAGAATACAGCAACGAGCTGGGGTATATTCCTGCCGACCGGGTAACGGAGTCGGTGCCCAAGACACTGGAATTTGCTTACGACGACTGGTGTATCGCGCAGATGGCTAAGGAAGTTGGGAAAGAGGATGACTACACCCTCTTCATGGCAAGAGCAGAAAATTACAAAAATACGTGGGATAGCCAAACCTCATTTATGCGGCCCCGTATGGCAGACGGCTCTTGGCTTGAAGCACTTAATGGGCATGAGCAAGAGATAGTGCAGGAGGGTGATCACTCCTATTACAAGTATTTTGATCCGTTGTTGGTAGGGCGGCGTCCCAATAGGCACTATACCGAATCTAACGCGTGGCAGTATGTATGGTCGGTGCAGCACGATATACCCGGCCTTATCAAGCTCTTTGGCAGCAATGATAACTTCACTAAAAAGCTTGATGCCTTTTTCGAGATGAGCCCACTGATTACACCTCCTAAGTACGTTGGGGTTGTAGGTACTATAGGGCAGTATGTCCATGGAAATCAACCGTCGCACCACGTGCCTTATCTTTATAATTACGCCGGGCAGCCGTGGAAAACCCAGTTTCGCGCTAGGCAGGTGATGGAACAACTTTACAGGCCCGGGCCAGGAGGGTTGTGCGGCAACGAAGATATGGGTTCACTTTCATCGTGGTACGTGTTGAGTGCCATGGGAATTTACCCGGTTACACCGGGAAGCCCGGTTTACATGATTGGCAGCCCGTTGTTCGAAAAACTGACTCTCCAAACAGAGAAAAACCGCGAGTTTAAAGTCATCACTAAGAACAATTCAAGCGAAAACGCCTATATACAAAGTGCCCGTTTAAATGGGCAGCCCTTTAACAGGAGCTGGATATCACACGAAGAGATCGTGAACGGGGGAGTACTTGAGTTCGAGATGGGCCCCCACCCCAACAAGAGATGGGGATTAGATAATAATTGAAATATACCACCAATAAAAAGCTCTGCTGACCGGGTTCTGCAACAAAGATTAATTCGCGGCTTCCGGTAGCTCCTCCAGCAGTTGACAAAGCTCCTTGTACAAAAGTGGAGCAGTATCTGGCCCAAGGGAGTTCACTTCGCCATAATAGGGTTTATCACGATAAACATAAGGGGCTTTGGTATCCCACTGGCTTTTAGGGATTATATAGCCTATCTCGTCGTTCGCTAGGCCGATACCAAAGCGGAAATCCCCCTGCATCAAACTACGAAGGGGAGGGGCCTCTTGTGGTTCTATATCAAAATCCCGCCCTGGTAGGGCAACCACTCCCCCATTTAATATCTCGGGATATAGTTCGCCCGGGAAGGTGAGAAAGCTTGCCGGGCCAATACTCCACACGGCCGCTTCGGTGCGTTTTTTCATCCATCCCGACAGGCCTGCATCAATCTTCCCGATTGCAGAAGCAAAGAGAAAGAGCCGGTTTTTCATGGGCAACTCGAATGTTTTCGCCCTTAAGTTGATCCCGGCCTCCTCAACCTCCACGTAATTATCCCGCATGGTACGAAGAACAATGAGCCCCAGCGTATCACCCTGTGCCCTTATTTTATCAAACGATGGTTTCACGTAAATAGTATCAACAAAGGGATCCTGCACACCTGTTGAGGAGTGCGTAGTCATCAACCCTCCTACTGCCCCGTTCACGTAAAGGGAAATACCCCCAACTCCTTCCCTAACAAGGCTATCACCGTGATACACACCATTTTCAACAGCCTCCCTCAGGTAGTGGGGGAAGTCGGATGAAATATAAAGGTTTTTGCTCCACAATGTTTCAGGGTGGTTGGCCCACTGTATAACCGTTCCGAGTGTCAGCGAGGTCTCCTTATCCAAGACCTGCATCATTCGTAATCCCTCATCAAAAACGTAAGGCTCCCTCGTATCCTCGAGAGTAACGAGCCCCTCTTCAAGATTTTTCGAGAAACGGAAGTAAGCAGGGCGCATAGCATCCACGGCATCAAGAATCGACATGACAATGCTTGCTTTCACGTACTCTTTCCATTCGCTGTCAACCCCACTCTTGAAAATGGAATTTCCCCAAAGCCCCAGCATGTCGGGGCCTGCATGGGTATGAGTGGATGTAATCACGAGATAGGTGATTCCCGCCTCTTCCGGCAACATCTCCCGTATCTCAACAACCACGGGATGGAATATCCCTATTATATCCACCGCTACCAGGGCTAGGCGGCACTCTCCATCGTCGAGCACCATCGTTCGTGCCCAGAGGTCATCATGTGCACCCCGGGCCGCGGCTTTTAACCTGAAACCTGCCATCCAGTGAGTATCAAACTTCCCGTTTCCGTTTAGATCAGCATAGATATCACCTTTACGCGGCTCGTAAAGCCCGTTGTTGTCTGCATCGCTCCACATCTCGATGTACTCGGGTGTAATCGTGACAGCACCGAAGCCGGCCTTCATCACGCTAGGCCCTTTACTCTCAATTTTCAAGTCGACGCTATACCCGGGGGTGGAGTCACGTGTATTTTTGAATGCAAATAATAAAAACAGTATAATTCCTAATAAGAGGATTACCCCTATAATCTTTATTACCCTCATTTGTTACCCTCATTTATAATCTTGAATATTAACCTCTAATTTGTTCTTGTCCGAAAAAACTTTTGAAACAAGGCCACGATAAACAAAAGTAAACATTTTTATTGAATAAAAACTTTTTTATTATCCGCGACATACACCCGTGTACTTACCGTGTATTCCTCACCATGTGGATCTTTGTATTTGAGATCTACATAAAAGGCCTCGAAGTTTTTTCTCGGGTAATTAATCCTGACATCAACAGTTGGTTCGTTACCGGTGTTGAGTTGTAAATCATTTTTCGTCCATGTAGCCTCTCGGAAATCACGGCTATCCGAAGTCGATTTCCAAAGAGTAGCTCCCACAAGATTTTCGGGAGAGCCTTTGACTTTCAGCTCAATATGCCGGCGCTTTTGCTCGAGGCTCCACTCACACGTAGGGTAACCCGTTTTGTTAAGCATCTGCGAAAAGAATGCACTCAATGCTCCAAAAGCCTGTACTTTGTCTCCTAAGCCATGGCCGGCATTGGGAACATAATGCAGCAGGTTATGCCCCGGAATATCTTGGATGTAATGCTTCACAACGTCCACCGTCCAATAGGGATCGTTAGTTCCCATGATGATCATTTTGGGCAGTGATAACTTTTCCCTGTAGGAGTAGGGGTCTATCATTTCCACCACGGCACTTCCAAATTCGCTATGGATTGCCTGCGGGATTTCGAGATCCACGTAATCGTGAATCTCCTCGCTGTAGCCGCCGTACAGTTCCTTTTGATAGTTCAACGTAACTGGCATGTTAAGCATATCTATCACCATGGGGGCGATTGCCTCCACTCGCGTGTCTTGAAGTGCCCCGGTGAGCCAGGTGGTCCACCCTCGTTTCGAAGCTCCCGAAACGAGGAAACGGCTTACCGTTTGGCCTAATTGCCCGGCAGCGAACTCCTGTACAGCATCCATCGCCTTGTAGGCCGATTTAGCCATAGGAAAGAGCAAGGGCCAAGAGTAGTCACCGTCTTTCCTAAACTCGTTGAGCGTGTATGAAATAAGCGCATCCTCTTTCAAACCATCGTACAAGGGCTGATTAGGTACTTGCTTTAATATGCAAACAAGTGCACTCTCGCGATTAGCCAAGGCGGAAAGGAACACGAACAAGGAATTATCTTTTTTCGAGTAATTGGGAATTCCATCATTTATTGATCCCCCGTCAACAAACAGGAGTGCTCCATCTTGCTTTACCGATTCCGGTACAAAGATGATAAGCTCATGCTTCCAAAGGATTCCCTGCCATTTTTGTGAAATCAGCAACATGGAATAGATCTTTGTATCTTCCATCTCGTGGGTATCGCGTATTTCCCATCCCCATGTAGGGTCGTCATTGTGAACGTATGCTTCCAGTGCTGTCTCGGGCGTGATCGCTTGCTGGGCATATCCCGTAGATAAAAAGGAATAGAGAACTAAAACAAACAGAATTTTCAACATATAAAAAGCTTTTTGATATTTTTAATAAATTAATTCTTATGATCTTTTCATTAAATGATTTACCTGTCTCCTTAAGAAACAATATCTCAGGCCCGGCACTTTTCTTAGATAGAACAGTTTCCCGGCAGGAGGTTATTGCAGCCGTTAGAGAAAACTCTTACGACTGCAATTAGTTTCTACGAATGTAAAAAATTTAATAAGGCTTTCCTGTCCCTTGAATTACCCATATCTTCGACCATGCACTATTGTTGCTATCAGTTCCTTTAAAGGTTGTAGGCTCAAGCCGTTCAATAGCAGCTTCCGCATTCACGGTATTTTTGGCAATCTCATCATCAGAATGGTAGTAAAACCTAAGAGGGAGAGCATTTCTCTTTACTATAACACCCGGTTTTAAATCAGGATATCCGGTCCTTCTCCAGTCGAACCACGATTCCGCGGCGGCTGTCCAGCTGGCAATCCATTTTTGCTCAATTATTGATTCAAGCCCGGTATAAGGTGCATCCACTAAATACTCATCAATATCCTTATCCACTTTCCAGGCATTGAAAGACTGATTAATACCATCCGCGTAATATTCTTCCGGGGATCCTGGTGCCCAGCTATATAATGCCGCTTCAGCAAGAATCAGGTTCACTTCTGCAGCAGACATTAACCTCATCTGAAGTAGTTCGTGGCTGCTAAGCTTATAAATTTCGTTTAGCTGTGAGCAGTGAGGATTGTAAGTCCCCTGATTCGGATCTGGCGTCATATTATAGGCCAGGGCAGATTCAATAGCAGGTGGAATACCAATATATTCCTGATCAAAGTTAACTTTTAAATTGAAATTTTTCTCATATTCGTCTACAATATCTTGTGATACTTCCCTGCGTCCATCCACGATACGATCAACTTCTTCACCATCAACAAGCACAAGGGGAGTCCCCACCTTTTCTGCCCATACTTCAAGCCTGGGATCATTAAATGACTGTAAAACTTCTACCAGGGTTGAACACATTTTAACGCGCATATAGGCTCCCCTGGGATCAGGATCAAAAGCCATGGTGCTTGGCCAGGAATCTGACTGCGAGTTTCCGATATAGCCGATATTTGCATCATCCACTGTTTGAGTAATCACGGGATACTGCCCCGGATCAGATGTAATTTTTCTTATGCCCGCTTCTGCTATTTCGGGAAGTTTTTCAGAAAGTCGCATGTAATACCTTAATGCCAGAGAATTGGCAAACTTGCGCCATTTGCCCACATCACCCCTGTATACAAGGTCCTGCGAAGGCATAATATTACTGTACTCGTTTGCAGGTTTAGAAAGAAGGCTGTTTGCATTATCCAAATCATCTAGTATCCCCATGTATATATCCTGCTGAGAGTCGAACACCGGTTTAAAAAACTCCTCGCTCTCCTCTGCTTTTAACGCTTCTGTATAGGGAGCATCTCCCCAGAGATCTGTAATTAAGCCAAAAGTATATGCTTTCAGGATAAGTGCCACGCCTTGGTGAAACTCATAATCCCCTTCAACTGCTTTCTTGTAATATTCATCATTATTTCTCAGGATACCATAATATCCTGACCATGCATGATCAAGATTATCCCAATCGTAATTATTATGTCCGCCGGTCCACCCATCCAGCTGAGTATGCTGCATAACACCGGCTAAATTACCGAAACCGAGACTAACAACTGTTTGCCCCATACTACCTTGAATAGTAGGTAGTAACAGGTTAAGATCAGCAACCTCAGGATTAACGCCATTAGGATTGATGTTTAATTCATCCAGATCTTTACATCCGCTAAACAATGAAATTATTAAAGCGGAAAAAAAGATAATAGCCCATTTTTTTATAGTAATCATGCTGTATTAATTTTTATGTTCAGAATGTAAAATCAACCTTAAACCCAATTGGGACAACCCAAGGATCAACATTGTAACGTTCAACGCCTTGCAGAAATCGTCCGGATCCTTCTGCTTGGAAAGCTCTTTCCGGGTCAACCCTTAAATCAGAATCTTTAGCCCAAAGCATTATATTCCGGCTGTAAACAGATAGATTTAAGTTTTGAACACCAATTTTTCGTGTAAAACTTCTTGGTGCTCTATAACTTAACGAGATCTCACGTAGTTTAATATAGTCGGCATCAAACATATTGCTTTCCCCTATATCCCATGGATAGCTCAAAACATATGGATTGAAGTATGTTCCCTGGGCACCAAGATTTTCCCGGTCCAGAATAAAGTTGCCATTTTCATCGTATTCACCAAGAACACCCGGGGCAAAACTGCCATCGTAAACCGTTACTCCACTAAGGCTTACGGGAAAACCGCCATATTCCGGAGTTGGGCCTCCCACGGGGCGGAGCCTATCGCTAAGCAACAGCTCTTCTTTGTTTGCCAGTACCCAGTCACGAAGTTCGTTACTTGCCGCACCACCCAGATCACCGGGGTTAACCATCTCTTTTAGCCAACTTTCAGTGAGCAATCCTTCGGACAAGTAACGATATGTTTGCGAAACATACTGCCCTCCATACCTCCAGTCGAATGTCATATTCAGGGTGAAATTTTTGTAAGAGAGTGACGATTGCAACCCCATTACAAAGTCAGGGTTGTAATTTCCTACAAGAGAATACTCCTCTTCACCTTGCCACTCTACCTCCATACCTGTAGTAAGAATTGGAAAACCGTAATATTCCGAGTTTTTATCCTTTACTCTCATAACTTTACGTGAGTATAGATTTCCCACGCGCCCATCACGGCCTAGCTCCTTGTTTTTTACATAAGCTATATTTTTTACACGAGCCTCGCTCCAGAATTCAATAAATTCCACCTCCTCAGAAAGCTCCATTATCCAGGTGTCGCTCTTTGTAAAGTTCAGATCTAGGCTCCAGTTCCAGTCATCTGTTCTTACAGGAGTAACACCCAGCAATAATTCAAATCCTTTGCTTTGCAATAACCCTGCATTAATCTGTACACTGCTAAATCCGGTTGATGCAGCTAAAGGTACACCAAGTATCTGGTTGCGGTTGTCTGCTTTATAATAGGTTCCATCTAAACGCAGCCTGTTTTCGAACATACTGAGTTCAGCACCAACCTCAAATGAAGTAGCCTGTTCCGGGAGCAAGTTCTCAGCAAGCAGTCCGCTCTGTTTAGCCAACCTGATTGCATCGCCCCATTGTCCTGCATCCTGGTAGGTCGCTAATAACTGATAGGGCGAAGTATCATTACCAACCTGTGCCCAACCGGCTCGTAATTTTAGCAAGTTAACTTTGCTGCCCATATCTATCATCTCGTTAATTAACAGGCTTAGTGAGGCAGATGGATAAAAGTAGGAACGATTCTCGGATGGCAATGTACTCGACCAGTCGTTTCGTGCCGTAAGATCTGCATATATCATATCTCGCCATCCTAAATTTGCCATAGCATACATGCTGTTTATCCCTTTTTCATACCTGAAATTGCTGTAGTTGAGTGCGCCGGAACTTATGTTCTGAACAGTGAAAACATTGGGAACATTTAATCCAGCACCTGTTTTTGCAGAGTTGCTAATGTTGGATGAATGAGAGTATAGAATGTTTCCGCCAACAGATCCGGTAAGCAAAAAGTCATCCCACCTGTCGTTATATGTTGCAAGTATATCCATATTTCTCTCGAAATTTTTTCTGCTCCTTATACCGTAAGTCCCGTTATTTGGCTCACTTGTATATCCAGGTGCCATTTTAGTTTCCTGAATTTCATCCATTTTATTGAAAGTCATCCGGCCCCGAAGGTTAAATTTTGGAGATATTTCCCATTCTGCTGTAAGAACTCCATAAATACTGTAACGGTCAAAACTATTATTTACATCATATGCAAGATAATAGGGGTTTTCGTGGCTTGCCGATACTCTTTTAATATCGTTTTGCAATCTATAATCTTTTAGCAAACCTAAATCGATATTAGAGGGATGATTATAAGCCCATTCTAATGGATTGGTACCTCTGTTAGAAGAGGGCCTGTTATCAGCCCAAGAGTTGGTGAAATTTATATCTGTGCTTACTGAAAAACCGTTATACATCCTGGAGGTTGCCGCCAATGTAATACTGTTTCTATTAAGGTCTGAATTAGGTATCAATCCTTCATGGGTCATATTGGAGAGGCCGAGCCTGTAATTTAGTATCTGGCTGCTGTTGGCTACTGTAACACTATTGGTTGTTGTATAACCAAAATTGTTTATAAAGTTCTTGACATTGTTTGGATAAGACTTCAGTTCGATCGGTACCGGCACACCGTTTGCATCGAGTGGTGAATGCCATTGTACCGCCCAGTATCCTTTGTCGTTTTCCGGACCAGCACCCATTCCATCACCCGGAATAATGTCGGGCAGAATCCCTCCCCCGAAGTTTTCGGGCCTGTATGAGAAAAAACCTTCTGCAAACTGTGATGTAGTATTTAAAAAATAGGCAGGAATATCGAATACTGTATTGGAAGATACTGTAACCTCCATTCCATCTAAACCTTCAGCTTTTTTTGTTGTAATCAGCACAACACCGTTTCCCGCGCGTGAACCATAGAGTGCAGCGGCACTGGGCCCTTTCAGGATAGAGACACTTTCGATAGTTTCTGGGTCCAGGTCTGCAATAGCATTTCCGTAATCCACCCGGTTATCTGAACCAAATCCTCCAACATTATTTACCGTGCTGGACATTGGTACTCCATCCACCACAAAAAGTGGTTGATTATCTGTACTCAACGAAGTGGCACCCCTGATAACCATACTTACCGAAGAGCCGGCACCTCCTGTTGAACTGATTGCAACCCCCGGCACTTTACCAGCTATTGAGTTTAGTATGTTCTCTTGGGCTACCCTGGTCATTTCTTCGCCGGACACGGTGCTTACTGAATACCCGAGTGACTATTCCTCACGCTTTATACCCAGTGCAGTTACTACTAACTCATCTAGTGTTTCGATAGCCTCCACCATTTCAACATTGATCGTGTTTCTTCCATCAACCTCTAACTCCTTAGCGTGGAATCCAAGAAAAGAAAAGACCAATGTTCCCTCCTCGGGCACATTAATTGAATACTTTCCATCCAGCCCGGTAACCGTACCCTGTGAGGTTCCTTTAATTACAATACTTAGCCCGGGCAGCGGTGAACCGTCGGTAGCAGAAATAACAGTTCCTGTTACCCTAATTGTTCTCTGCTCTATGCCTGCTTCATCTGCTACTACTCTTCCTGACGGGGTTACGCCACTTGTTGGGCTTGCAAATATTTCTCCATTAAAGCCTGCCAAGATAATTGAGAGAATAAAACAGAACAGGTAGCTATCTGATATTATTATTGAATATTTTCGTCTCATGTCCATTTTTTTGATTCGGTTAATTTATCGCTGTAAATGTAAGAACTACTGCATTTGTACTTAAAGCAATTAGCGGATCCTCGTTAGCTATGGCCGCGGGGCTAAGAGTTAAAAACATAACCAACCGCATAGAGCGGTCTGTTAATTCCTGTACAATTACTTTTCTTTGAAAATCCCTGATGCCAACAAAAGCAGAGGAACCTGAAAACTCGATTGTCATCACACCCGGGTAGGTAACAACAGGAATTCCCGGAGGCTGAGTACCAGTAGCAAAATCTGGAATGGTAGGAATAGTGAAATCTTCATTTTCGTTGATTTGAAATGTAGCATTTTCATCGGGAGTAAACGTTGTCAATGCAAAAACATCTGCTCCAAACACGGCTTTACCTCCTGTTTTAGTGATGGTGGTCATTCCTAATTGCTGTAAAAACATGGCATATACAATTCCTCCAAATGAGGAGCCGTCAGTGGTATTTTGCTTGTATCTTCCATCGTTATAAAAGGTAAATTCATCATTATAAGCTT
>LSQX01269038.1_pt2 | contig 14508 bp, 9 predicted proteins | sample 654561 | NCBI WGS metagenome assembly LSQX01 (sample SAMN04489861, study PRJNA283612) | anaerobic digester metagenome | isolation source: 4 biogas reactors fed with cattle manure at either 37C or 55C with and... | place: Denmark: Kongens Lyngby | collected 2014
CAAACGCCAAAAAGGCAAACCCCGAAGCTTGAGAACGGCAGCCCAGCCGACATACATCTCACCGATGTTTAGTCCCGTAGGCTTTGCGTCCCCTTCTTTCGAAGAGTTTGCCTTTATCGTCGATATTTGTCTCTATCCGGTTTATCGGCAACTCCTTAGAATTTCTTTAGGTATTATTTTGGAAATAATCAGATTTTTTTCTGCACGCCTGTCGTGCACGCATTTTATCCCTTCCAGGCCCTCGAATTGACAATTTCAGCTTCCTTTTTCACCCCACTATGGAATAATTCTACCGTCCCGTTGACTTGAAAGAACAATCGGGTTATTCTGAAATTGTAACCTTTTGTTATGGAGACGATGGACCGCAGAGCCGCTACGCTGCGTAGGAGGCCCCGGATTGAGCAAGTTATTATTGATTTTCCTTGCCATAATTATTGTTGCAGGTGCGTCCTCGGCTGCCTCCATTTTAGTGCCTGTTCCCACTTTTTCGCCAACATTCGAGACCACGTCCGATGGGATACACGTCACCGCACCGGACTACGCCAATTTGTCATCACCGGGGGACCCGTCTCTGCCGCTGCAGGATATCCGTATTATAATCCCGCCAAACGCGGATGCGACCTCAGTTTCCGTCAAATTGATAGACAACAAAATCGATTCTGCGGCCATTAAGATTCCTATCGCTGCCGCGCCGCCGCTGGCAATCGGGTCAACTGAACCGCAGTTTCTGGATTGGGGACACAACAAACAAATCGACTCCGGCAGAAACATTCTCACATATTCCGCCGACCAACTGTATCCCGCTTCACATACGCAATTGATCGGAGTTGACAATCTCCGCAAATGGAAAATTGTTACAATACGATATTTCCCGCTTCGTTATAACCCTGTTACAGGTTCAATCGAGCAGGTAAACGGCGGGCGGATAGTGATTTCCTACGACACCAAAATCCAGTCCAACGCCGTATCATCGACGCTTCTTGGTGATAGCCTGTTTGCTGATCGAGTGCGCGATCTCACAACAAATTTTGATGAAGCGCAAACCTGGTATAATCCTCCAGCCTCATTTAGCGAGTCCTCGACCGCGCAATCCGGCTCCTCTCCCGGTTACACGATCATAACTACCTCCAATATACTTTCCGCCAGCCAAAATCTCTCCGCATTTGTGGCTCACAAGGCCAGCAGAGGATTCACTGTTGAGGTGGCGACGGAGAACGATTGGGGTGGCGGAACCGGCGACGAAGCGGCGGAAAATATCAGGTCATATCTGGCAGCCAATTATATATCCAAACAGATACAATACGTTTTGCTGATTGGCAACCCTGACCCTGCATCAGGGGATGTGCCTATGAAGATGCTCTGGCCCCGCTACTACAGTGTCGATGCCTATCGCGAAGCGCCATCGGATTATTATTACGCCGATCTCACAGGCAATTGGGACCTCAACGGCGATGGTTTCTTCGGACAACAGGAAGGTGACTTTGGAGCGGGTGGGGTGGATATTTTCCCGGAGGTCATTGTAGGAAGAATCCCATGTTATGGCGACGTATCCAACGTCGATTCCATTCTGGATAAAACAATTAACTACGAATCCGGCGCAATCAAGGGCGACTGGCTGCGCAATGTTCTTCTCAGCATGAAGCCATCCGACGGCAGCACTCCTGCGTATCAACTCGGAGAGGCGATCAAAGCCGATGCCGCGATTCCGGCGGGTATGACTGCCACGCGAGTCTACGAAAATAACTACGGGTTGACTCCGCCTCCGGAGTTTACTCCCTGCACTTTTGATACCGCGCTGAACGCCTGGCACCAGCGAGCGGGCTTCCATTTCTGGTGGACCCACGGAAACGCAACCACGGCAAGCGAAGTTATCGACACCAGTCGCTGTCAGTATCTCGACGACGATTATCCGCTGTTCACGTTCCAGTGTTCCTGTCTCAACGGCACTCCGGAAAGAAGCGACAATTTGGGTTATGCTCTGCTCAAGCAGGGAGCAATAGCCACAAACAGCGCCACTCGCGTATCGTGGTATATGCCCGCCCAGACCAAATATACCAACACCGACACCAACGCCGGCATCGCATACATCTACGCGATCAAATTGATCCGCGACCATCTGCCCTGCGGGGACGCTCATTACGCCACGCTGACCGAGGTTCCGAACAACACCTGGATGAACCATTGCGTGTTCAACGTCTACGGCGACCCATCTGTGAGATATCCCTCGGCGCCCACAATTTCTCATACTCCGCTAAGGGACACCGACGAAGCCGCCGTGCCTTATCTTGTCCAGGCCTCGGTGAACACCACAACCCCTATTGCTGCCGATAACCCTCTGCTTCATTGGAAAACTTCAGGTTCGGCGGACTTCACAACCCAGGTAATGCAACCACTTGGCGGCACGCAATACAGCTCAACGATACCCGCGCAAAATTATGGCACTACTGTATATTATTATTTCGAGGCATCAGACAGCGCAGAGGAAACATCGGTCCTGCCATCTGATGCGCCGGAATCGCTATTTTCATTTCAAATCAAAGCTGATATCGAGCCTCCGCATATCGATCACACGCCGCTTGCAAACACAGCCAACAAATTCGGACCATATCCTGTAACCGCCATAATAACCGACGATCTCGACGTCAAAAACGCCTTTGTGCACTACAGCATCAATGATGGGCCGGTTTTAAGCATACCAATGGAGCCTGGAGCCGACGATACATATACGGGAAATATCCCCGGCCCTGCTGCTATCGACGATACGATCAGCTACTACATAACCGCTACCGATATTTCTTTAGACTCAAAGACTGCGCGCCTGCCGGAAACCGGGTCCTATTCATTCTCCATTGGCCAGAAAATCTATGTCGGGGTATACAATTCCAAAAACAACCCATTTTATTTCCAGTTCGGCAACACTAACTCATGGGAACAGGTATCAAATATCCTGAACTCCGACCCTGAACATAGATTTCAGGTCAGCGTTATCACAAATCTAAAAGGGGAACAAGGCTCCATCGGCATAGAAGGGCAGGACGTTTTGATCCTGCCGGACAATGCCGTTCCAATCGACTGCATGCAGACCGTCTCCAACTGGTTTCAGCCCGGCAAGATTATCATAGCGCTGGACAGCGCTGCAGCGTATGTCGCCTACACGGGCTGGATGTGGCCGGACGCACAAGGCAGTAACGGATATACGATAATCCCCGGTATGGGCTACTGGACCAATGCCTCCAACCCTGAAGACCAGGAGATTTGGCTGGCTGACCCGATAACGAAGAACTATGCCGTCGGCCAAATCATTGATTCGCTGCCGGGCAACGCCGCTTTCTTTACGGATAAGATGCCTGAGGATGCCCGCCTGCTGACGGGAAGCCGCGAGTATGATATTTATTGCTATGCAGCGTATCGCGAGGTTCCGGACAAAGGTCGAATCGTAATTCTCGGCCCGTATTCAGAACCTTTGCAAACCCAATATGCACTAATTCGAGAGGCCGCGGTTCCGCCCGTTGAACCACGCCAGATCAAAGTTATTTCCCCTGATGGCGGTGAGTCCTATTCGACGGGTTCGGATATATCGATCACCTTCTCAGCTTCTGGAGGCTGGGAGGAATCCGACCTGGTCAAAATTGAATATTGCACCGCCCCGGACTCTCAGTGGATACAGATCCCGGGCGCACAATCCTTAAGCTACACAGTAGGCACTTTTACGTGGAACACATCATACCTGCCGGGCAGCCGAGATTACCGAGTGCGCGTCAGCACACTTGATGATACCGTATCCGACGAATCCGACGCGACATTTTCCATCATCCCAAATGTCAGTATCGCTGCCGCCAAATCTATTCCCGACGGTTCCCTGATCCGGCTGAGCGGCAAAGTCGTCACCTGCGCGCTCGATGAGCATACCTATGTCGAAGAACCCAACAGGCAGGCAGGAATCAAGATAACCGGCGCCGAGAATTTGTCCATATCATCGATCGTCAACATGACCGGCCACATGAACACTACTAATGGTGAACGCACCCTCAACGCCGACGCCATCGAAGAAATCGGCACCGGCGCTCAGATTCGACCGTTCCTGTTGAGCAATCGCACGCTCGGAGGGACTGTTTTCGGTTTGCAAAGCGCCGTGATGGAATACAAACTTGTTGAGTCCAATGTTGAGTTGATGTACGCTGTCGGATTGAATAACACAGGTCTTCTCGTGCGAGTAACCGGCAGAGTAGTTGACACAGGGTCTGATTGGTTCTATATCGATGATGGCTCCGGATGTGACGACGGATCCGGCATAATCGGAGTCAGGGTTATCTGTCCCGGCACGACTCCGCCGGCTCCGGGCAAATATGTGATACTAAACGCGATCAGCAGCACGTACTACGATCGCGGAAGGCTATGGCGGGCCTTAATACTGCCTGGTTCGGGGGATTTGACGCTGGCGGATGGCGGTCAATAATATTCGCGATTCTGTCTTGCAGCGATGAATGCAACTACAAGCGCGACTGCCAGTATGCCTCCCATCACCCCAAGCAGCCACAGGGTAGGGCGCTTGCCACTGCGTTTTGAGCCTTGGGCTGTCTGCGAATCGAGGCCAAGCAAAGGTCGCGGGTCTACGTTACCGGTCATAACGGCCTCTTTATACCAGGCGTTGAATTGCTGTTCTCCAACTGTATCGAGAATATAGTTAAAAGTCTGAAGCTGCTGCTTGTAGCTCTCCGGAAGCTCCACAGTTTTGCCAATGACCACTCCCGGTTGTTCCTTTACCGCTTGACCATAGAATTTGCGATTTTTCCCCATCGAATAATGAACCGCGCTGCCTTCCTGAAACCACAGCGGGAGCGGGGCAGGGGAGGCCAGGGTTATATAGGCGTGGACAAGTTCGTGTCTAAGGATATCGGCGTATTCATCTCGAAGTTCGGTCTTGATGATTGCGATATATTTTCCATTAATCGTCACCCCGGCAGCCCCCTCCTGTGCAAATGATGGTCTCAATACTGCGGGCAGCGCGTTTCGTTCGAAAACCTTGACCAGAACAGGGGTAGAGGGAGGCGGAATCCCCACTTTTTCTCTGAGCGTAACAACCGACGAAACATCACACGTGCGCAGGTCTACCTTTTCAGCGCCGACAAACGCCTCTGCCAGCGCGCCATCAGCGGCAGCACACCGCCCCGCACATAGCAGTATCGCCAACAAAAGCCCCGCTAAATATGCTGCAACGCGATTTATGGATAGACCGCCGGCAACATTAGACCGGTTGTTTGTTCGAAGTCGCACATCAAGTTCATATTCTGCACGGCCTGTCCCGCCGCGCCTTTGCCCATGTTATCAATCGCACTGGTGATGATTGCCCTGCCGGTGCGCTGATCCAGGGTGACGGCAATATGGCAGTAGTTGGTCCCAAACACGTTCTTGGTATTCGGCTGCTGCCCCTTTTCGAGGATCACTACAAAAGGTTTATCGAGATAAAAATCGTTATAAAGAGCCGCAAGCTCATCAGTTGACGCCCCGGTATCGACATAAGCAGTCGTCAAAATGCCCCTGTTCTGGGGAATCAAATGCGGCGTAAAGGACACTTTGATATCTTTTTTGGCCAGCGCGCCCAACTCCTGCTCGATTTCGGCAGTATGCCTGTGGCCAGCTACCGCGTATGCCTTAAATCCCTCGTTTACCTCACAAAACAAGCCCGAAACGTCTAATTTCGATCTCCCCGCGCCGGACACGCCGGATTTAGAATCGACGATTATGGAGTCCATGTCGCCAATTCCCGACGCAGCCACAGGAGCCAGTGCAAGTATCGCACCTGTTGCATAGCATCCGCAGTTCGCGATCAATCTGGCCTTCGCGATCTCATCGGCGCGCAGTTCCGGTATCCCATAGACCGCTTCTTCCAGCAGTTCGGGAGCGGTATGTTCCATTTTGTAGTAGTGCGCATACTCGTCGAGGTCTTTGAGCCGAAAATCTGCCGGCACATCGATGAATTTTTTACCGTACTGCAACAGCGCAGGCGCGACCTTCATCCCTATTCCGTTGCCCTGCGCCTGAAAAAACAAATCCGCCTTATCCGCCGCAGAATCAGCGTCATATACCTCACACAAAGGCAGGTCCTGCCCAAGCAAACTAGGATATGCAGCCGACAAATGCTTTCCGGCGTATGTGCCGGATGCCAGATACGTAATCTGAACGCCGGGATGACCAATCAAATATCTGACCAGCTCGCCGCCGGCATAACCAGAAGCTCCGATAACTCCAACTCTTATCATATATCTAAAACCTGAAAACCCGTCCCAGCATCAAGCCATTTGGCGATGACACTGACCACTTTCCTACACCTATACCCAAAGCTGCCCCGCCGATAACATCACCCCATGAATGCGCCCCGGATTCAACCCGGCTCCAGCCTATCAGCGCGGCTCCAGTATAATACAACCACTTATTTTTTGGAAACACTTCCCCCATAGCCGCCGCCGTGCCAAACGCAATGGAAGCGTGGCCGCTGGGGAAGCCATGACGAAACCTGGCCTTGTCTACATTCAAATTCGGTTTAATGACCTCCGCCAGACCCACCGATATGATTGCAGCGTCGGCCACTCTCGCGGCGTTCGCCGTTTTATTCTCATCAGAAGCCAGATAAGTAGCTGCAATTCCAATGGCAACCAAAGGCGCGGTGGCATCACCCACACCCTCGGCAAACGTTTTTGCAGCCACCGGCGAGCACAAAAAGCCCGCCAAAACAACCAAAGCAACCAGAGTCTTCCTGATCGGCATCCCAACCTCCGTGTATCGTAAATAAAGTATACCACGATAATCGGCTGTGCATAAGGTCCCCTGCAGGGTTTGCTCAATGCAGGATTTGCCCAATTGACGCCGGCCTGTTCGCGCGTTAACATGGCTTCAACGCTGAGAAAGGGTAAAAATTACAATGCATAGACTCATTCCAATCGTGTTACTGTCGCTGTTGATCGCAGGTTGTGGCCAGAAAACCGAGCGAACACAGGCGACTCAGGTAGAAAATCAACTCGATAAAACCCCTGCCGCCACAGCGCCCGAAGCAAAAGAGACGGCTCCGGCCCCGGAACCTGATAAAGATGGCGTGGTCACTTTTCCATCCGGACTCAAATATAAGGACAAAAAGACCGGCGAAGGCCCCGTGGTGGTCGATTCCACCCGCGTTACGGTTCAATATAAGGGCTGGCTGGATAATGGCAAGGTCTTTGACACTTCCCGCCAGGCCGGCCGCGGCCCATTCTCATTTACGGTAGGAGGCGGCGAAGTGATCAAGGGCTGGGATGAAGGCCTGAAAGGCATGAAGATCGGAGGAGTGCGGGAGTTGACCATTCCGCCGGACCTCGGATATGGCAGCGATGAGCAAGGCGTGATTCCGCCAAACTCCACTCTGCATTTTGAAGTTGAACTGGTTGATATGGCGAAGTAGAGACCGTCGATCGAGCTTTATGCAGTCGGCAGGCTATGGCTCTGATTATCGAAATTGTACATAGGTGAGGGAAGAGACATGCCCATCTCTTCCCTTCTTTTGTTAGACCTTCTGCCGAGAACTCAGGTGTTTTCGCCGTCAGATTTAGTTGATTTCTGCTCTTTTTCGGCTCGTTTTGCCTGCAAAGAAGACAGCCGAGCCATCACTTGCGCAAAAACCTCTCTATCCGCGGTTCTCCTGGACTCACGCAGGCAGTGCTGCAACGTTCCATTTCCCATGTTGCTCACTCCCCCGGCAGGCGGAACCGGTCTATATTCTGTTTTAAGACGACACAATCAGCCTTACTGTTCCAACAACTCTGCAGCGGGCGCATTCACCTCTACAGGCGCGATCAGTTCGTGATTCGCGGACAGTCGCGATAATGACATCAGTCGAGAGGCTACTGCGCGCTCCGTTTCGACTCCGTCATATAGCGTTGCATACCCCAGCAGCGCCGCCCCAAGCACCGATGCATCAGAAAACGTGGTAGCAAATGTTTTTTTGCCTGTGCGCTGCCGGGTAATCCAATTCCATAGTCGATTTTTTGCAGGACCGCCGGCCAGCAACAGATTATCCGCGCTTACCCGATATCGCCTCTCCATCACATTTATGCACTCAGCCAGGGTATTGGACATGCCCTCCAGAGCCGCCAGGGCGATATCGCCAATCGTGTGCGACTCCGCCAGCCCGACAATCGATCCCGTAGCAGTAGAATCCCACTCCGGCGCGCGCTCCCCTCCCAACGCAGTATCAAATCTCAGAGGAGTTCGCGTGCGTTTTACGGCAGCCTGCAGAGCAAGAGCCTCCAACGCTTCATCGCCTCTGTATTCTTCATCGTCAAACCTCAACCTTCGCACCCAATCCCACACGCGCCCGCTTCTTAGCATCGGCGCAACCACGCACCACGGAGAATCGGTCAGATCGGTCGCGGTCGGCATTGGATAGTGCAGCACGTTTTCACGTGAAACATTTCGATTTATGGGAGATTTTATCAGTATCATCGGGGAATCGCTGGATCCGCGGACATTTATCACGGTCTTTGTGTCATTTGACAACGCCAGCGCTGCAAGGGGACTGTCACCCGCGCCTATCGAAACGCCTTTCAATTCTGCAAGCCCAAACAAATTACGAACAGCGTCAATCGCGGTGCCGGGAATTATATTTCTCCACGAAGGCGCAGCTTTGGGCAGCAGATTTCTCAGGGTAGGGGAGTCAAGCCCGGAGATAACTCCGGTCAGCAGATCATCAACCGCCGGCGGAAGCGGAGAGCCGCTGCGCACGTCATACAGGCCGCCTATCACCGCCTCACTGAAATCCGTTATCCCAACCGACGACGTGAAATCGTTTCCGGACACACGCAGCAACTGAGATGCAAACGCGGTATTCGGCGGCGCTATACCGGCGACCATTTCAAGTGACAAGCCCTGCGATATCATCAGATGCGCAAGCCCAATCGCCATATTGCCCGGCCACATCCGATTCAGCGTTTCGGACTCCGCCCGCCCAAGCTCGACATCAAATTCGCCGCCGCATACGCCATCGTCCGCAGTGTTATCATATAAGCTGACGAAGCGAGGGTCTACGGTTCCATCCCGCAGTATTGCAAAGCAGCCCGGAAAAGTCGTGCTGACCCCGATCGCCTCGGCTTGTTCAGCCTCACCGACTTTGCTCTTCAGCCCTTCGATGCACTCCCTGGCCAACTCCACCCACACTTCAGGGCTTTTGCGGCTTATATTATCCCTGCACGGTCGCGATGCGATCCATTCCTCAGACAGAATCAACTCCGTCGGCAACCCATTGGTTTCCACAACCCCTATCAGCATAGCGGTGATGGTCTGAGTCGATATGTCTAAGCCAAGGGCATATTTCATATTGGAACCGTCAACAGTTTAAGGGCCGATCGCGGGCTGCGTATAGACTGCCATTATCATAGCCCCAACGTAGGCCACAATCAAGCTAAAGCCCTTCCATCTCTGCAGTTCGCCTTTAATCAATACTCCCGAAACGAACACGGTGATCACCGTCATTGCGACGAACATCGGGCTCATAAGGTTTGTCACGGCGTCGTGACCCTTGGCATGAGCAACGAAAGGCATCACCGCAAGCAGAAGGCTGTTGTGATTTACCTTGGAGCCAAGAAAGTTACAGACTGCCAGCTCCGCGTTTCGTCCGTCTTTCAACACGACCAGATACGCCGTCAGCTTCTCCGGCATCTCCGAGGCAAGCGGGCCAAGCACAACGGCGATGACAACCGGGCTGACGTGCAGCGCGCTCGCCAAATGGATCATCGAGTCCACGAACGGCTCCGAACATACAAAGACAAGGGCGCCGCCGATAAGCAGATCAACGATCGCTCGGATCATCTGCTTTCTTGAAAGTTCTTTTTTTTCAGGCTGATCGCTACCGGTGCTGCTCTTGAACACCTGGAACACATAACCCAGCAACACCCCCGTAAGGATGATGCCCTCCCAAAAAGTCAACTTATTGTCACCGGCAATGAACGCAAATGCGATGATCGCCGTAACCAGCAGGTAGACAGCGTCAATGCGGGTGGCCTTGCTCAGCTTGATAAGGCTGACAGGGTGCTTGCTAAACCTGGACATCGCCAGCACAATCACAAGCCCATATCCAAGGGTAATCAGCAGCGTGCAGGAACCGATTGCCGACCCTATCGCCATCTGATACTGGCCTTTCATCGACGCCCAGAACACAAACGCATATTCAGGCAGAGTCGTCAAAAGCGCCAATACTATGCTGCCGACAATGTTGAATCCCCATCTCACCGCAAGCGTCTCTGCCCCGCGGCTCAGCAGATATGCAGCGAACACGATGACGCCAAGCAGACCGATGAACTCGATAACCGCCATCAATTGTTTATATCTCCTTTGCAGGCCAGTCGGCCCGCCGAGTATCCGAACCTGCAGCCTGATACTAAAAAAGACCTTTGTCGGCCGCTGACGGCTCGGACAAAGGTCTTGCATCACGAAATCGCTTTTTATGTTAAGTTGCGATCGTCTAAAGGAACCAGCCTTACGCAGCAACGCAAGACGGTTGTTGATTCCATTAATCCGCTAAAAGCGGCATGCTACTCCCCTTTGAAAGTGCAGGTTTAATATACCATATTTGCCGCCGGCAGGCAAATAAAACCCGATTCTACAAATTATCCCGCCTTACGCCGCATACTTTCCACTCCCTGTCCGGTTTGCACAGCACAATATGCCCATAGCGATATTTGTTGCCACGAAAAACGAACTTCACCTTTACCTCTACGCGGCCATCTGATGTCCGAACGGGAGCGAATACGGTATACCACAAGGCGTCCATTTTTTCGTGATACCTGACATACAACTCCGAGTATTCTCTTGAGGCAAGGTCCCCATTCCACCCCTGCGGCCCCGTGCGCAGGGTATATTTAACTGCATTATCGGGCTTGCCGCGATACAATTGCTGAATCCACTGCCACGCGACTCTGTCCGGAGAAACAGGCTGAGCGTATCTGCAGCCTATCCACCCCAGCAACGCCACCAAACCGGCAATAGATGATAATATAACCATCTTCCTGTGCCACGGCTTCATCCCGCCCCCTACATCCCGACTGCAATTGCGATTGCACATCCACGTAAACGCCATCACAGTGCCGGCCGTCATCAATATCGCGCTCCACCAGAACGGCACATTGTAGTTCACCAATCCGAGCCGCGGAAAACTCAGACGGTCGTTCGAATATATATACGCGCCCAAAGCAGTGCCGATAATCGCAGCGAGACCCTGCACAGCCCCCACCGCGCCGATTATTTCACCCCTCCTTTTGGCGGAGGTCGACGAGGCCACAAGAGCCATCCACGCGGGAAATGCCACGGTAAATCCCAGCCCGATCACAATCCCCGCGCCTGCCGCGATAATTGTACTTCGAAACAACGCCAGCCCCCATAGCGCAATCGCGCTCACCAACAAACCCCAGCAGACCGCCACGCACCTGCCGTATTTATCTCCCAGCCTTCCCATCGGCACTGCAAAGACACCCATCGCGGCCGCTATGGGAGCCACCGCCAGCCCGAACGCGGTCTCGCTGAGATCCAGGTGCTGTATGGCGTATAACTTGACCACAGGCATAAGCATACCGATCCCGAGAAAAACCACGCTCGCCAGCGCCAGCATATCCGGCACATCCCGAAAACTGCGCCAGATATTGGACAGCTTAAACTCCGCCGGTTGCTCTTCCAGAGTGGTCAACTCCACATGGTCGCCGGGAGCAGAATGTTCAGGAAACGTGCCGCCGATCTTTTTCGGCAAAAGCGCCGACATGATAACGACGCTGACAACCAGCAGGATCGACACAAGGTAAAACGAGGCCAAATATGAACGAAACGCCTGATTTACCAGCCCGCCGAAAAGGAAACCCAGCGCGATGCCGCTCATATATGTAACATTGAGCATGCTCATAGCGGCGCTGTGATGCTCCTCCTCCACCACATCCCCCACCGCAGCGAATGCGTTCATCCACAGCGCCCCGCTGCCCAGTCCATCGATCGCCTTGAGAACCAGCAGCCCATAGACTGCATAAGGCCCCTGCAGTTTGATGGTAAGATAAGCGGTGATCGCCGTCACCAAAGGCCCCGCAATGAGCAGCGGCTTGCGCCCTATCCTGTCCCCAAGCGCGCCAAACCACGGCCTGGAAAGGGCTTCTGTGAGAAGAAAAGCGCTTATGACAACGCCCAGAGCCGCCTGTTGTTTGAGGACAAACGAAACATACATTGGCAGCGCGGACAAATTGAGGATGGCATAGGCAAGCTCGGCCAGCAGCGTTGCGACGCCCAGGCTGAGCAGAGAACGATATTTGCGCAGGAAACTCGAAATAACCGACGCGCCGGGAATCAAACTCGCCTCTCAAAGATTAAAGAAGAGCGAGGCTGCGTCAAACCGGCCTGATATTCGGTCGATTCGAGCATCCGCCTCGCCCTGCAGATTAGTCTATTGTTACTTCTTTTCCGGCGTCCCCGGAACGATATATGCCGTCAATGATCTTGATAACGTTCAGCGCCTGCTCACCTGTAACAGGCACATCTGTATCGTCTCGGATCGCGTCGTAGAAAGCCCTGATTTCGCACTCATAAATATTGGGCTGCTTCAACCCCGACGGTGTAGTATCGGTGAGGGTTCCGTGCTGCTCGCCGTATATCTCCAGCGGCGCGGTTTGCGCTCCGCCCTTGGTTCCGATAAACGTAGTGGTGAATTTGTCTTCCTTGATGTTAGCGGCAAAGCTCGACTCTATCACAAGGCTGGCTCCGTTATCCAGTCTGACAAATCCCGCAGCATAGTCTTCGACGGTGTAGTTCTGCCAATCCCACTGGCCGAGATTGCCCACATGCCCCGGCTCTTTGCCGATATTGGTATAGGTATTACCGGATGCCGCGATCGGTTTTGGGTTGCCCAGCAGATACATCGTGAAGTCCAGGATATGCACGCCGATATCGATCAGCGGGCCGCCGCCCTGCTTTTCCTTGTTTATGAACACTCCCCAACCCGGAATGCCCCTGCGCCGCATAGCCCATACACGCGCCATAAAGACATCCCCAAGCTCCCCGGCATCGATGAATCTCTTCAAAGCTACCACGTCCTGGTTCCATCTCCAGCACTGCGCAACCATAAACTTCTTGCCGGATGCCTCGGCCGCATCGACCATAGCCTTTCCTTCTGCAGGATTTCGACCGATCGGTTTCTCGCAAAGCACGTGCTTTCCGGCTTTAAGTGCGTCGACGGTAGGATCCATGTGGACATCATTTGGAGTGCAGATATGCACGGCGTCGATCTCCGGCATCTCCAGCAGTTTTTTATAATCCTCGAACTGGTGCGGCACGTTCCATCGCTCTGCGGAGTTCTTCAGCGCCTCCGGATTAATATCGCATACCGCCAAAACCTTCACGTCCGGCTGTTTTTCCAAAGCCGGCAGATGAGCGCCATTAGCAATGCCGCCCGATCCGATAATGCCTACATTAAAAGTCTTCAAATCCGTTGCCCCTTTCTGGATAGGTTAACCCTTAACCACGCCCAGCGGCCGCATTTTGGCCACCAGCCTGGATATATCCGCACCGGCGCAGGTTTGCACAACGTCGGCTGCATCTTTATAGGCATACGATGCCTCTTCAGCAAGCGTATCGCGTCCCTTCGCCCTTACTACAATTCCGCGTCGAGACAATTCTTCCTGCACATCTTTTCCTTTCATCCGTTTGATTGCGGCGTGTCGGCTCATCAATCTCCCCGAACCATGACATGCCGAACCCCATGTCTGTTCCATCGCCGTCTCCGTGCCAACCAGCAGGAATGAATACCTCGCCATATCCCCCGGCACAATCACCGGCTGTCCGACAGCGCGATATGCCTCCGGAACGTCCGCATGGCCGGGCGCAAACGCTCTCGTCGCCCCTTTCCTGTGAACGCACAACTTCTTGGACTTGCCGTCAATTTTATGCTCCTCTATCTTAGCAATATTATGAGCGACATCATAGACCTGACGCAAGCCCAGTTTGTGCGCTCCCGCACCCATTATCCTCTCAAAACTTTCCCTCACCCAGTGCGCAATCGCCTGTCGATTAGCCCATGCGAAATTGGCCGCGCATGCCATCGATCCCAGATAGTGCTGGCCTTCAGGTGATTTTACCGGCGCGCAGGCAAGCTGTCTGTCCGGCAATTCGATGCGATATTTCGTAACCGCGCCTTGCATGGCCCTGAGGCTGTCTTCGCATACCTGATGACCAAATCCCCGGCTGCCCGTATGAATCATTACCGTGATCTGCCCCTTGCCGGTTATGCCAAACGTTTGGGCTACTGACTCGTTATATATCTCATCGACTACTTGAATTTCCAGAAAATGATTTCCAGATCCAAGCGTTCCGAGCTGCGGTCGGCCTCTTTTAATCGCTTCAGGGGATATATTTTCGGGCGTAGCGTTTTCTATGCAGCCCTGCTGTTCGCATGCCTCCAGGTCCTCCGCCCAGCCGATTCCCCGTTCTACCATCCATTTTGCGCCCTTGCGCATA
>LSQX01097625.1_pt2 | contig 14506 bp, 26 predicted proteins | sample 654561 | NCBI WGS metagenome assembly LSQX01 (sample SAMN04489861, study PRJNA283612) | anaerobic digester metagenome | isolation source: 4 biogas reactors fed with cattle manure at either 37C or 55C with and... | place: Denmark: Kongens Lyngby | collected 2014
GGTGCGGAACTGGATGCCGCCCAGGCGGACGGTGAGGTACAGGCCGGTGCCGAGGAGGAGGGGGATGAGGACGAACGGTCCCCAGACGACACCACCGGCGGTGTCGAAGGCGTTCTGCAGCGATTCCATGCGCTCAAGGTACTACCAGAGTGTGGCGTCGGCCACATCGGGGAGCGGTGTGCTCGTAATGTCATTCAAAGGGTGGAGGGGCACTGCCCCCTGCCGGGGGTGGCAGACGGGCAGGGGGCGGGCGCACCCGTGCGGGGACCGGGGCCGGCGACGACAATGGGAGAGGACTGTTGGCGAACACCGTTTTCAAGGAGAGACATGGCACATGAGCGCGCAGGCCAGCCGGCCCGTCCCGAGGACCTCATCGACATCGCGGAACTGGTCACCGCGTACTACACCCGCGAGGTCGACGTCGACAACCCGGACCAGCAGGTCGCCTTCGGCACCTCCGGTCACCGCGGATCCTCCCTCGACAACGCCTTCAACGAGCAGCACATCTGGGCCACCACGCAGGCGATCGTCGACTACCGCCGTGAGAACTCCATCGGCGGCCCGGTCTTCGTCGGCCGCGACCCGCACGCGCTCTCCGAGCCGGCGATGGTCTCCGCCCTCGAGGTGCTCCTCGCCAACGACGTCGCCGTGCTGGTCGACGACCGGGGCCGCTACACCCCGACCCCGGCCGTCTCCCACGCCATTCTCGCCCACAACGCCGGCCTCGCCGGTGGCGTGACCGGCACCGACCCGAAACGTGCCGACGGCATCGTCATCACCCCGTCCCACAACCCGCCGCGCGACGGTGGTTTCAAGTACAACCCGCCGTCCGGCGGCCCGGCCGACACCGACGCCACCGACTGGATCGCCGAGCGCGCCAACGAGTACCTGCGCGCCGACCTCGAGGGTGTTCGGCGCACCCCGGTCACCGGCGTCCTCGACGAGCGCGCCGAGAAGTACAACTTCATGGACACCTACGTCCGGGATCTGCCGAGCGTCGTCGACATCGAGGCCATCCGCGACTCCGGTCTGTCCATCGGCGCCGACCCGATGGGTGGCGCCTCCGTGGACTACTGGGGTGCCATCGCCGACACCCACAAGATCAACCTCACCGTGGTCAACCCCGAGGTCGACGCCACCTGGCGTTTCATGACCCTGGACACCGACGGCAAGATCCGCATGGACTGCTCCTCCCCGGACGCCATGGCCTCTCTCATCGCCAACCGTGACAAGTACGACATCGCCACGGGCAACGACGCCGACGCCGACCGCCACGGCATCGTCACTCCGGACCACGGCCTGATGAACCCCAACCACTACCTGGCGGTGGCCATCGAGTACCTCTTCGCCAACCGCCCGGAGTGGGCGGCGGACACCGCCGTCGGCAAGACCCTGGTGTCCTCCTCGATGATCGACCGCGTCGTCGCGAAGCTCGGCCGGACGCTGGTCGAGGTGCCGGTCGGCTTCAAGTGGTTCGTCCCGGGCCTCATCGACGGCTCCGTCGGCTTCGGCGGTGAGGAGTCCGCGGGCGCCTCCTTCCTGCGCCGCAACGGCCAGGTGTGGTCCACCGACAAGGACGGCCTCATCCTCGACCTGCTCGCGGCGGAGATCACCGCCGTGACCGGCAAGACCCCGTCGCAGCGTTACGCCGAGCTCGCCGCCGAGTACGGTGCCCCCGCCTACGCGCGTACCGACGCCGAGGCCAACCGCGAGCAGAAGGCGATCCTCAAGGCGCTGTCCCCGGAGCAGGTCACCGCCACCGAGCTGGCCGGCGAGCCGATCACCGCGAAGCTCACCAACGCCCCGGGCAACGACGCCGCGATCGGCGGCCTCAAGGTCACCACCGAGAACGCCTGGTTCGCGGCCCGCCCCTCCGGCACCGAGGACAAGTACAAGATCTACGCCGAGTCGTTCCGGGGTGAGGAGCACCTCCGCCAGGTGCAGGAGGAGGCGCAGGCGCTGGTCAGCGAGGTGCTGGGCGACTAACCCGCCCCACCCTCGCGGCCCCCGCCCGCGGCCTGATCCCCCACAAATCCCCCAAGAGAATCCAGCACCCCACGGACCTTCTCGTCGGCCCCCGCCAGGTGATGCGCGTACACACGTGCAGTCACCGCCGAGTTGGAGTGCCCCAGCAGCCGCGACACCGTCGGCAGGGGCACCCCCGCGGCCAGCAGCCGCGAAGCGTAGAGGTGGCGCAGCGAGTGGAAGTGCACCCGCTCATCCACCCCGGCCGCCCGCCGAAGGTCCGCCATCAGGTGCGACACCCGCGACGAAAAAAGAGGTAGCCCCCGCTCAGACACCAGCAACCGATCCTCGGGGCCGACGTCCCGCCCGTCAAGCTCCGCCGACAGCGCCAGCGCCACCGACGACGAGATGGGCACATCACGCCGCGAATCACGCGACTTCAACGCCACGACCCCACCGGCCTTCCCCGGATCAGCCTGCACCCTCACATGGATCACCCTGCGTAGGAAATCGACGTCCCCGACCCGCAGGCCGCACACCTCGCCGGCGCGTAGCCCGCACTCGGCCCCCAGGCGCAGCGCGACCAGCATCCACCCCGTGGCGTGCGCATAGAGCCGGGCGACCTCCTCCTCGGTGGGCAGGTAGAACTCCGCCTGGTCTCCGGCATCGAAGCGGCGCAGCGCCTCCGCGGGGGACGACGCGATCAGACCGTCCTCGACAGCGCGGCGCATGACGGTCCGCAGCTGCCCGGATTTCACCCGCACGGTCGATGCCGCCAGCGGCCGGCCACCGGCCCAGGGGCGTCCATCCCGCAGTGCCAGGGCCCACGCCTCCACATGGGACGGCCGGATCGACGTGACAGGCATGTCAGCCAGGGGGCCGAGGTCGGCGAGGAGTCGGCCCCGGTCGCGCCGGGTCCCCTCACGCGAGGCCAGCGCCTGATATTCAGTGACGAGGGTGCGGAGGGTGATGGACTGGCTGCGGGGGTCGATCCATTCCCCGCGGCGCAGGGCACGACGCTGCTCCTCCTCCCACGCCACGGCCTCGCGGCGGGTGTCGAAGCTCTTGGAGTGGGCTTTGCCCGCGTGGTCACGGTACCGACCCACCCACCGGATCTTCCCGGTGCTGGTCGTGCGTTTCTGTGCCATTGCTAGAATCGTCCTTGTCTGCTCGATGACCATGCGTGGGGTCGGGTGGGCACTACTCCCAGGGTGGGGTTCCGTAGGTTGCTTGGCGGCGACACGGAACCCCACCCCTTTTTTCGTTTCTACTGCAGGTTGTCGACTGCGTATTGCGCCTCTTCCGGAGTGAAGCCCTCGAACTCACTTGTCAGCTGGTTGTAGACGGCATCGGGAGACATTGCCTGCTGCTCGTAGTACCTCTGACCCTTAGACAGTGCGTTGGCCTGCCAGTCGGCCTCGATGTTGTCGATGGCGTACTGGGCGGCCTCGGGGGTGAAGCCCTCGAACTCACTTGTCAGCTGGTTGTAGACGCCCTGCTTGGACATGTCCTGACTGTTGGCGTATCGCTCACCCTTCTTAAGGGCGTTGCGGAACTCGGTAGGGACGTCGCTGTCGGCGTCACTATCGGCCCCCGGGTCCGTGGCCTCCTGCGGGGCGTCGGCAGGAGCCGTAGCTGTCGTATCCGTCGGGGCGGGGGAGTCGCTGCTGTCGCCGCCGGAGCTTGCTGCGATAGCGATGATGATGATCGCGACGATCGCCAATGGGGTGATGCATCCCGGCCGCTTGAACCACGGCTTCTTCTTCTTAGCCAGCTCGTATCCCTCCGGGATGGGGGTCTGGTCCGGGGGCTGGTGCGCAGTACTCATGCTGCATGTGTCCTTTCTAGAGTGCGAGCGTAGATACTCGCGAGGTGGTGGGTGACTTCGAGGTCGTCGGCGACGGCCCCGAGGTGGTCGTGATGCCAGATGCAGGCGTCGCGGAACTCACTGGGGTCGATGAGGAGGTGGGCGGCGTAAAGGTCGGCGCGGGCCTCCTGCCGGGCAGTGTAGATGCCGTGGACGGCGACGTCCTGGAAATGGGCGTGCCCGAGTTCGTGGGCGAGGACGCTGCGGTACATGGCGATGCCCATGCCTCGCCGGGTGCTGATGGTGCGCCGGTGGTGGTCGTACCAGCCGGGCGTCCCGCCCGAGTGTCGCCGGAGGGTGACGCCCAGGCGTTCGGCGTGGCGGTGTAGGTCGGGAGCTCTAATCGACATCGTCCTCCTGCCTGAGTTGGTCCTCGTCCGGCCCGGAGTAGGCGACCGCCGACTCCGGCATCTCATCATCACCCCGGGGGGCGACATAGGGGGTGGGGAATTCGAACACTTCGGCGTCGTCGGCGAGGCCGATGGTGTCCTCGTCCGCGCCGAACAGGTGGCGGGCCTCGGGGTCGGAGCGGCGCATGATCTCGTCCAGGAGCTGCCGGTTCGTCGCCTGCTCAAGGGCGAAGGGGACAGAGACGCCCTCGGTCTCCCAAGGTTCTATGTAGCCGGTTTCGATGAGTCCGGTGACGGGGGAGCGGCCGTAGGCGCGGCAGAGGGCGATGACCATCTCCGGGCGGAAGGTCTTTCGGGAGATCTGGCGGGACAGGGTGCTTTCTACCAGTCCTGCCTTTTGGGCTGCGACCCTCTGGGTGTCGTCGCCGATGAGGCGGTCGAACCATGTGACGAAGTCGGTTTCATTGTTCATAGTGGTGACTGTATTGCAATTTGCCGGAATGGGCAATAACTGCACTTAGGCCGGGGTGTTGGGGGTGACTTACGGGGGTATTTCGCTTCCTGGTGATTGCATACCGCCGGAATTTACGGCAGACTGCAATTACCGGCGCAGAACGGCACCGGACGAACACTGAAGAACCACAAGGAGGGAATTACATGAACGCCACTTACAAGCCGCGCTACACCTTCCGCCCCGGCGCACTCGACGCGATCATGCGCTCCCGCAACTTGACCAGCGACAGCCAGCTCGCCGCGGTCCTCGGCGTCCGACTCGAGGACGTTCCGAAGCTGCGCGCCGGAGCTGCGGTCAACGCTGCGGTCGCACTCCGCGTCGCCGCCATGCAGGGCGACGACAAGTACCTGGCCGCCTGGTTCGACCTCGTCGACGACCAGATCGCCGCATAACCCACCCCGAAATGAAAGGAGGCCCGACGTGAACAACCACATCGAGCCCCACGCCGACGGCGCAGCATCGCCGTTCGACGTAATCAAGCGTACCACCACCGACGGCCAGGAGTTCTGGTCCGCCCGCGACCTCATGCCCCTCATGGCCTACGCCCGGTGGGAAAACTTCATGGTTCCACTTAATCGGGCGATGGCCACCGCCGAGAACCAGGGCATGGACGTCGAGAACCTTTTCCTGCGATCCCAGGAAAAGACTGCGGGCCGCCCCCGTGAGGACTACCGACTCACCCGCTACGCCGCCTACCTCGTCGCCATGAACGGTGACCCCAACATCCCCGAAGTCGCCGCCGCACAGCACTACTTCGCCGTCCGTACCCGCGAAGCTGAGACTGCTCCCGCTTTCGACCCGGCCACGCTCACCCGCCGCGACATCCTCACGATGGCACTCGAAGCAGAAGAGCGGGCCGACGCACTCGAAACTGAGAACGCGGCCCTCAAGGGCGGCACCGGCATCCGAATCAAGGACTTCATCAAGACCTACTTCGTCGCCCCCAACGAGCGCGCCTTCTTCGAATGGTTCTACTTCCGCGGCCTGCTTATCGACGGCCGCCTGTACGACGACGACGGACGGTCTCTGCGCAACAGCAGCGGCCCGAAACTCCGCTGGGACCACGCTCACCCCACCTACCTGGGACGCAAGTACTTCAAGCTCGTCCCCACCGGCAAGACCCCCACCGGCAACCGTCGCGCCCAGGTCATCCCCGAACGCGCTCTCGATCTGGTTGGCCTTCTCCTCCGAGCTGACGACCTGCCCACCGAGATGACTCGGGCGGGCCGTGAGGCCCTGGACGCGTATCAGCGGCCCGGGCAGCTCCGCCTGGTCACCACCCAGAAAGGGCTTCCAGCATGACCGCCCCGGATCTTGCGGTCGCGGCGCTGCTCCGTGTCCGAGACGACCTCGACGCCGCCCGCGCCCGCTACGAGGTGAAGTCCGCGGAGTCGCACGGCTCGCTCATGGCCTACTACGCCGACCTCGCGTCCGGCCTGCGTGAGGCCATCAACCGGGTCGACAAGGAAATCCGCCTCATCGAGGCGGAGGCACATCGGGCCCGCCTCGGCCTCTAGTACCCAGCCCCGCTCCATGCGGACACGACGCGTCATGGCGTCGACGGGGCACGAGGTCCTGCTGGCAGGTGCACACCGAGAGGTGGCGCAACCGGGCGGTGACCGAGCTGAGTGAGAACTGAATAGTGGAGCATTTTCCTACTAGCTCGCCCACCACTCACTGATGTGGGCGTTAAGGCACTGTGACGAAATGGCGTCGACTGTGGGTTCAAATCCCACCAGTGCCACTAGGGGGTGTCAGGGCAGGTTCGAACATGCCCGCCCCGCAAGCGCGGCCCATGACGCCATCCTGTCTTGCCTCGGCCGAGGCCGACCGCTGCACCCCCACCCCACGAAAAGAATGACCCCCTGCCGGATGCCGCCAGCAGGGGGTCACATCAGTCCCCACGAAAGGAGACACCCATGAAGATTACCCCACAACACATCCTCGACGCCCTAGCCGACGGCCCGGCTGTCGCGGTCACCCACACCGGTGACCGCCTCGCCCTCGTTGGCGTCGCACACGGCCAGGCACTCGTCCGCCGGCCAGCCAGCCCCGGCGACGTCATCCCCCTGACCGACATCGCCTACCTCGAAGCGGGGGAGGCGTCGTGACCACCCCGCTGACCTACACGGTGACCGAGGTCGCGAAGTTGCTGGGCGTGGCCCGCTCCACCCTTTACGAGCAGGTCGCCCGGGGCCGTGCCGACGCCCTCCGTCCCATCCGCGTCGGCAGGACCACCCGCTTCCCCCGCGCGCACATCGACCGCCTCCTGGAAGGAGAAGCAGCATGAAATCCCGCGTCCTCACACATATCCAACAGGCCCTCATGAAGCTGGCCCTGTGGCGCGGCTGGACCACCGCCGATCGCGTCATGCTCCGTCAGATGGCTGACCAGTGCGCGGAGATGAACCGGCGCAACGCCGTGCGGCACACGGCGTTGCGCCGGGAGGGGGGGAGCAAGCATGTCCAGCACCGCTGATCTTGAGGCCCTCGCCGCAGCTGTCGGCGTCCTCACCGACCCCACCAGCCCGGAGGGCATCGGCACCACCATCACCTACCTCGCCGGCGCACTCCTCGGCGCCAGCCCCTACGTCGCCTACCTGGATGGGTGGTGGGTCGGATGAGCGGCGGAGGACGCTTCACCACCAGCACCCGCAGTGCTGATGATGTGGCCGGCTGGTGGACCACCAGCCAGGTCGCGCAGCATCTCGGCTGCTCCGCGTTCACCGTCCAGAAGCTGCTCCGCGACAACATCATCCCGCACGCGGTGGTGCACCAGGGGAAGCTGGCTTACCGCTATGTCCACCCGGATGATGTGCCGTCGCCGGAGTGGTGGAAGCAGCGGAAGGTGGACAAGGCGACGCAGGCGCGGCAGGCCGCTGCGGCTGGGCGGGCCCGGCGTGAGGAGGCCGCCCAGAAACTCCATGCCGTCATCGTGGAGGAGTACGCGCATTTCCGGTCGTGTGGCATCTCCCACGAGAGGACGGTGAGCCGCCTGGCCGCCGTGTACGAGCGTACGGCAGAACATGTCGAGCGGATCCTCAACGAAAACGGGCTGGTGTCCGCATGACGTTGACCTCGTCTGAACGCCGCTACGCCCTCGCCCTCCTGGATCTCCGCACGGAGGAGTGGATGGCCCGCTACGGCGACTATTTCCCCGATCTCCGTGATCTGCTCGCCCAGGTGCAGGACTGCATCGACGCTGAAAGGACCCCTGAATGACACATCTCCACCCCTCGTACGAACCTCACCGCCTCGGCAGGCTGGCCGGGGTGTCCCTCATGACCACCGGCATCCTGATGATCCTGCTGTTCGCCTGCCTCTGGCTCATCTTCGTGCAGCAAGCCGAAATCGCCTCCCTCGGCAAGGCCCTGCGCTACGCCACCGCGCAGCAGCGCCACCCGGCCTACCGAGGGGCGGTCGACGATGAGTGACCCCATCAGTGCCCTCGCCGTCCTGGCCATCGCCACCGGCCTGATCATCGCCACCTACAACCTCCACCGCAGCGTCGCCCACCTCGAGACCGAGGTACGGCGCACCCGCACACTGGCACGCCTCTCCGTCATCGCTCTCGCCGCTCACCTCGACGGCCGAGACGTGACCATCGACATCGGCGAGTGCACCTGCCCCCGCTGCCAACCCATGCCGCTTAGAACGGACGAACACGAATGACCACCTTCATCGAGAAGGGCGTGATCCGCCCACCGAACCCGGACTCCCCGAACGAAATCATCCGCCTGATGCCCCGCGGCGTCCGCGACGCCCTGATCACCACCGCGCCGGCAGGAGAGTGGCCGGCGACGATCCGCGAGTGGTGCGCCCGCCACGGCCTCATTCACGAGTCCACCCGCCGCGGCTACACCGGTCGCCTCACCCGCACCCAGCTCGGCGACAAAGTCACCCGCCAGCTCAACCAACGCATGAAGGGATTCGTCTGATGCACGAACCGACTGTGCCTGCCGAAGCGTCGCGTCAGATGGCGGAGCGCCGCGCCGGCGTCTACTACGTCCTCGGCCAGGAGCCGTGCCCCGACTGCGACTGGACACCCTGCGCCTGCGACGACCTGTACGAGCGCTACCGATGGGAGTTTGACCATGACGAGTACTGACCCACAGCAGGTGCTGACGACGATGTCGCCGGTGATGGTCGCCGCCCTCCACCACGTCCACGACGGTCACGCCCAGGACGTCCACGGCCGTGAGATCGGCTCCCTCAAGCACCGGGGACTGATCGAGCGTGACGTGTACGGCTGCGTCGTCATCACCCACCTCGGCACCCAGATCCTCACCCTCACCAAGGAGAACCAGTGACCCGCTTTGACCCTCTCCCCGACCAGCCGTACGCCCACACCGAGGACGGCGACATCCTCCACAGCCGAGAGGAAGTCGACGCCTACCTGCGCCGCACCCTCACGGAATCCACACCGGATGACCACGGCCATCGCCGCGGCAAGAGCGTCAGGATCCTCAACCCCGACCGCCCCGACCGAATCTGGGNNGTGCTCTCAAGGACGCCCTGGACGAGCTCGTCGAGGACGTCGACGACGGCGACGCCACCGAGGAGGAAATCCTCACCGCGCTGCGTCGCGTGGATGTCGACCTGCCCGATTTGTTCACCGAATGGATGAGAGAATAGTGACCCATCCCACTCCCTCTGACCTGGCTCACCAGTCGCTGCAGAAGGCCCGCGACGCCGCCATCCTCGCCCAGACCACACTCGACAACCTCCCCGAAGGAGTCTGAATGCTCGACCCCCGCACCTTCCGCGCCCTCGCCAAGATCGCCCACGGCAGAGGCCACCACGTCCCCCGCGCCTTCATGACCCACCTCATCGACGAGGGCTACGTCGAAGCCACCGGAGACGACACCTACCAGCTCACCCCGCAGGGCCGTCACGCCCTCAACCAGTAAGGAAAACACCATCATGACCACCTGGATCACCAAGGAACTCACCCTCGACCTCCTCGCCATCACCATCGACGGCCTGAACAAGGTCTTCAACCGCATCAACAACGACACTGCGGTGGACCCGGCGACCGCCCACCCGGCAGACCTCCCCGCCGCACCTGCCCAGGAGGATGCCCCGGCCCCGGCGGTGGCACCTGAGCCGGAGCCTGCTGATGCACCAACTGAAGACACCATCCACACCCCACCGAACCAGGAAGAGGCTGCAGCCCTCCTCGTCGAAGCCCAGAACACACTGCGCCTCATTGCCCAGAAGGGCGGAGTCGAGTGGATCACCGGCACCCTCTTCCCCCACTTCGGCAAGCAGTCACTCACGGACGTACCCGCCGAGCAGCTCCCGGATCTTATCGCCATGGCCACCGAACGCCTGGAGCAGGTGACAGCATGACCCACTGGACCGTGATCACCCCCGACGACGGCGACTACCACATCGACTGCTCATGCGGATGGAGCGCCTACGAAACCACCTGGGACGACGCCAAGGACGCCTCAGACACCCACAAGGACCACACATGACCGAACCACAGTACGTCCCGATCCTTGAAGCCCCCGCCGACGACGGGGGCTTTTCCACTGTCAACGTGGTCACCCTGCAGGAACAGATCCACGCCGCTGAGATCACCCACGTGAAGACGAAGCAAGGCAAGATCTGGAAGATCTTCTCCCTGCTCAACAAGAAGTCCGTGCCCCTGAACAACGGAGGGGACGGCCCACAGCGGGTGAACTTCTCGTCGGTGGAGTCGTTCGGGGTGATGGCCGCGCCAGGGGAGGCAATCATCGTCCTCGAGGGGTATGACGGCGACACGCCGGACGAAGCGCCGTCCCCGCAGGCCACCGACTCCACCGGCCAGACATTCGGCCAGCACCTGCAGGCCGTCATCGACGGCGACGCCACCCCCGGCACCTGGACCCCCACGGACGGCGACACCACGCCCGCCGCGGCCGGTCACGCCGGGCGGGCCCACGCCCTCCTCTCCGCCAGTGGTGCTCACCGGTGGATCAACTGCACCCCCTCCGCCCGCCTCGAAGACGCCCTGCCCGACACCACGTCAGAAGCGGCGGAGGAGGGCACCGCGGCGCACGAACTCGCCGAACACAAACTCCGCTCCCTCGCCGGCCTGGACCCCGGCCCCCGCCCCGTATCCGACTGGCAGGACGNNTGCCCGCCGTCCGCCCGGCTCTGCGAGCGGTATGAGGACAAAGGCAGCGACTACGCCGCAGAGGGTACGGACGCGCACACGCTATGTGAGTACAAACTGCGCTGCGCCCTCGGCGAGGACTTATCCCATGTCGCCGACATCAGGGAGACGCTCAAATTCTACTCCGAGGAGATGGAGGAATGCGCAAGCGGCTACGCCGCCTACATCCTCGAACTGCTCGAGTCGGCGAAGCAGATCTGCGTCGATCCCGTGGTGCTGATCGAGCAGCGGCTCGACTTCTCCGGGTATGTGGAGGACGGCTTCGGCACCGGCGACGCCCTCATCGTCGGCGACGGCACCATGACCCTCGCGGATTTGAAATACGGCAAGGGCGTCGAAGTCAGCGCGGTGGAGAATCCGCAGATGATGCTCTACGCCCTCGGCGCACTCAACACCTACGGCATGATCTACGACATCCACACCGTCCGCATGGTCATCTACCAGCCGCGACGCAACAACATCAGCGTCTGGGAAACCGGCGTCGCCGAGCTCCTCGACTGGGCCGACAGCATCGTCCGCCCCGCCGCCCAACTGGCCTACGACGGCGAAGGTGAACTACGGGCAGGGGACTGGTGCCAGTTCTGCCGGCACGCACCGCAGTGCGCGGCTCTCGCGGCCCGGCATTTCGAGGTCATCCCGACCAGCGGGGACGGTCTGGCACCTGCTGCGCCGCCGCCTGAGACCCTCTCAGCCGAGCAGATCGCCCAGATCATCACCCACGCCGGAGCCATCAAGAAGTGGCTCACCGCCGTCGAAACGTACGCCCTCAATGAAGCCAACCAGGGCAAGACGTTCGAGGGGCTGAAGCTGGTCGAGGGCAGGTCGGTGCGCCGCTACGGGGATGAGGACGCTGTCGCCCAGGCCGTCACCGACGCCGGCCACGACCCCTATGAGAAGAAGCTCCTCGGCATCACCGCCATGACAAAGCTCCTCGGCAAGAAACAGTTCGACGAGCTCGTCGGTGAGCACCTCACCAAGCCCGCGGGCAAGCCCACGTTGGTACCGGAGTCGGACAAGCGCCCCGCCCTGACAGTCGCCAGTGCCGAAACCGTATTCCAGACCATCGACCACACCAACTAACCCCATCCCCGCCGCTAGTCGCGACGATCAACCGGCACCCCAACCCCGTTTTCCAAAAAGGAAACAGTTCACCATGGCCATCTCCGACCGCAACGTCACCGTCTACGGACGCCTCTCCTACCCCGACCTCTTCATCCCCCGAGCCGTCACCGAAGACTCCGACACCAAGAAGTACGGCGCCACCATCCTCATCCCCAAGACCGACACCGACACCATCCAGCGCGTCCAGGCCGCCATCCAGGCCGCCGTCGCCCACGGCGTCGACACCGGCAAATTCAAGCAGCCCATCGACCCGGCGCACACCAAGTACCCGCCGCTGCGCGACGGCGACGCCCCCAACGCCAACGGCGAGTCCCGCGGCCCCGAATACGCCGGCCACTGGTTCATCTCCGCCAAGGCCCCCGAATCGAAGCCCCCGCTCGTCGTCGACGGCCAGCGCCAGCCCATCATCGACCAGAACGACGTCTACGCAGGCTGCTACGTCCACATGGCCATCGAGTTCTTCCCCTACTCCCACGCCACCGGCGGCAAGGGCATCACCGCCAGCCTCATCGGCGTGCAGAAGGTCAAGGACGGCGAACCCCTCGGCGGCGGGAAGGTCGACGTCAACGACGTCTTCGGGGTCGTCCCCACCACCCCGGCAGCACCCGCCGCCCAGCCGGCCGTGAGCCCCAACCTCGGTTTCTAAACCACACCCCGAGATCTAAACCCCCTGGCCCCGCCCGCGCATTGCGGCCGGGGCCCTATTCCTCAAATCCCCACCCCCACCATCCCCGCGAGCAGGAAGAAAAACCATGTCACCACCCTGGTATGATCGAGAATGAAAGCGGCCCGGTACGGAAGTTGGAGCTTCCTCGCGGGCCTAACCACAACACACGTTGGAGCGTGACTGTTATGGCTGAAAACCAGCCTACCCATACCCCGCCCGAAGAGTGGCGCCCGGTCCTCGGCCACGAAGGGGCCTACGAAGTCAGCAACCACGGCCGGGTTCGCAGCCTCGACCGGACGATCATTTACAAGAATGGCCGGGTACAGCAATACCCGGGAAGAATTCTAAAGCTCCTTCCTGCCAGTAACGCCTACCTGCAGGTGAAAGTCGACAGCAAGAAATAAGAGACAGGCTTGGTACTGGAGGCATTCGTTGGCCCTCCGAGGGAGGGGGAGGAATGTCGCCACCTTGACGGAAACCCGAAGAACAACCACCTCACTAATCTCCGGTGGGGCTCGCGCAGAGAGAACAGCTTAGATCGCACTCGACACGGCACCGACCGCAACGCGTCCAAGACACATTGCCCACGCGGGCACAGGCTGGAAGGTCCAAATCTGATCCTCGCTCATTTGAAGCGAGGTCGGCGAGGGTGTCTCGCTTGCGACCGCGCACTAAAGCATGCAAAGTACCACGGCATCACCTCCGAGTTCCTTATCCAGAACCTCGCAGATCAAAAACACCACATCATCATGGGCGGATAACGACACCGCCCCGCCTTGACCCCCTTCGTGCAATGCGAAGGGGGTCTCACTTTTGCCAAAAACAGATCACCACCCAGAGAAAGGCCCGCACATGGCACGCCGCCACAGAGAGCTCACCATCGCCACCGCCCCCACCCGGCGTGCCACCACCTGGACCAACGCCCTCACCGACAAGCAAGCCCTCATCGCCCGCCTCTCCGACCCCACCCTCATCGACACCACCACCGCCGAATACCACGCCCTCCCCAAGGCACAGCGTGACGAACTCAAGGACGTCGGCGGCTACGTCGGAGGCCACCTCAAAGGCGGGAAACGGCGCAAGGACAGCGTCCACGGACGCTCCTTCATCACCCTCGACCTCGACGACGCCCCCACCGACCTCATCGACCGCCTCCACGCGGCGTTCGCCTGCGACTGGTTCGCCACCACCACCGCCAGCCACACCCCGCAGGCACCCCGCTGGCGCATCATCATCTGGCTCTCACGCGACGTCCACCCCGACGAGTACACCGCCATCGCCCGCCGCCTCGCAGAGGACCTCAACCCCGGGCTGACCTGGATCGACCCCACCACCTTCGAGGCATCCCGCTTCATGTACTGGTCCGCCGTCACCCTCGACGGCGAGTTCCTCACGGCCACCAGCAAAATCAAGGACGACCTCAACCCCGACCTAGTGCTCCGCCGCTACCAGGACTGGCGCGACGTCACCACCTGGCCCGGCATCACCCCAGATGATGCCCGCCGCCACACCCATGCCGGCACCAAAGTCGAAGACCCGAGGAGCAAGCCCGGCATCATCGGCGCCTTCAACCGCGCATGGCCGATCGAAGCGGCCATCACCCGGTTCCTGCCTGAGGTGTACCGGCCCGGCACGCAGAAGGGCCGCTGGACCTACACCGCAGGTTCCTCCGCGAACGGCTTGATCATCTACGACGGCGGCCTCCACTGCTACTCCCAGCTCGCTACCGACCCCGCCAGTGAGCGCATGCTCAACGCCTTCGACCTCGTCAGAGTGCACCTCTACGGAGACCAGGACCACGACACCAGCCCAGGCACCCCCACGAACAAGCTCCCCTCCTACACCTCGATGGTCGACCT
>LSQX01039074.1_pt1 | contig 14504 bp, 16 predicted proteins | sample 654561 | NCBI WGS metagenome assembly LSQX01 (sample SAMN04489861, study PRJNA283612) | anaerobic digester metagenome | isolation source: 4 biogas reactors fed with cattle manure at either 37C or 55C with and... | place: Denmark: Kongens Lyngby | collected 2014
GATATGGATTGGGAATTGATAATATTCAAAATATTGAACGTATAATTGAAACTATAGGCAGGGAAAACCCGGATGTAATAGCATTAAATGAGGTTGATAGTATTATGCCTCGTTCTAACTTAACAAGGCAAGACCGATTAATAGCTGACAAATTAGGTTATGAATATATTTATGGATATAATATAAATCTAGGAAGTAAATATGGGAATGTTCTTTTAAGTAAATATCCTATTAACTCTTGGAAAAACCACAAGCTTCCCAGTTCAGGAACTGTATTTGCTGAACCTAGGGGATTACTTGAGAGTGAAATAGATATAGACGGCAAATCAATTACTGTACTTGTCACTCATCTTTCAATAAACACAAAAGAACGTAAAAAACAAGTTGATTTTATTGTAGATATATTAGATGAAATTTCGAACCCTAAGATTTTGATGGGTGATTTTAACGATATTCCCGAGTCTGAAGATATGAATAAGATATTTTTGAGGATTAATGATACGGTAGAATATGAATATAATACTTTTCCGACCGATGACCCAAAATCAAGAATTGACTACATTCTTGTATCTGATGATATAGGTGTAATTGAAAACAAACCTATAAATAGTGATGCCTCAGATCATTTGCCGGTAGTAGCTAAAATAAAGCTGTAGAGCCGCGTCTCTCCTGAGCCACAGGGGACAGTTCCATCGNNTCATTCGCTCCGCTCATGAAACGCTAGAACCGTCCCCATGGCTCAGGGAGCACAAGGTGTCCCGCGGGTATGGAGACCCACCTACAAAATACAAAGGTGCCGGCAATGGGACAGGGTCATCCGCCACTTCAAATCCGCATAGATGTTCAAGTTGACATAGAGCCGCATAGATGTTCGAACCGTTGTAAAAGTACTGAGATTAAAGGGTTCGATGAATCGAGCCCCTACAAATCTCACAAACCAACACATAAAATAAACACAAGAATAATTAAAAGCATTTGGTCGGGGACTTTTTCTTGTAATAGGAGTAGGATTACAGCTATAAGCAATATATCCTCTATCCTTATTTTCCCGAATAATGCAAGAGAGCTAAATTGTTGTGTTTGGGTTATTTTAATCTTATCAGCCCTACCATCAGAAGGTTCTTTAGGAGTAATTATTTCAGGAGAATCGATTTGTTCTTCTTCAATGAATTTATCTTCTTCAATAATTTCTTCTTGTGCATTGTTTTCGTTGATTTCATCTATGGGTCCGTGGGTTTCATTATTAAATCTTTCGTACGGCTGGTAGTAACGCCTATACATATGTATCACTCCTATCTAATTAATCTAATTCATTAATAACACCGGATAACCTTGTGATATTAACAATTTTTATTGCATTATCGATATGTGTTTTTCGCTGTGAGTTTAAATAAGGCTTTAATGCTAACAGCAGATTTGTCCTTGGGTCATCGTGATCGTTTATTTTTTCGTATATCTTTTTAATTTTTATCATCAAATCCATGTTATCTGCCATGTTCCTTTCCGGGTTTAAGTTATTCGGATAATTTTCTTTCTCATTTGAAACAACCGGCGCGCGGTTTAACTCAGTGGTACTATTATTCATATTTTGATTTTTTTCTTTAGAATCATCTTTCTTATCCATCATATTCATAATGGATTTAATTGCGTTTGATACATTTTCATTTTCCAAGAGATTTTTTAATTGTTCCATTGTTTTATCATTATTCTCGCCCATATATTACCCTCCATTCGTCTTATTTTAGCAATTCACGTAGTTTCTTCATGAGTTCGGGATTATTTGTTATTTCTTTTATCAGTGCATCCTTTTGTGTATTATTTATTTTTTCTGAGATTCTTTCTATATCAATAGTATCCAATTGTTCAAATAATTCTTTTTCGTCCATACCCTTTATTTTTTCAAGTAAATTCTTTTCGTCTGCAGTATTTAATTGTTCTACGATTCTTTTACCTTCTTCGGTATCCATTATTTCTCGTATTGTATTTATGCTTTTTTCAAATGTTTCAGGATCCATATTATCCAACATGTTTTGTAACCTCTTGTTAAAACTCATAAACATTGCATTACCTCCTTATTCATGGAAAAAACCATACATTAATATGTATGGAATATCATGTATTATTATCACTGAAATATTTAAATTGTTCAGTTACGATAAAAAAGTAATAGAAACAATATAATAAAAAATAAAATAGAGTTATCTTTTTTTTCGCATTTTATATTTTTATAATATCGTATTGCACTATCATCATAGAATAAAAGCAAAAATATCAGTATAAAGAATAAAATGCTACTATCGTTATAATATGAATCCATATCGCACCCCCCTTTACAATAAATAGTGCCGCTTATCTCCCGTATCCATAGATAATCCAAAGCGAGAGTGTTAGCGGTGGTAGTCATCGGATAAAAAATTATGGTGTTCGAAGTATTTGCATAAAAAATCTTTTTTGTAACATATTACATAGTATGAGGAAGTTGGCTATAGTGTTACAAAAAAAGGAGAGGAGTGTTAATGGTGAGAATAATAAAAAAAGGTGATAAAAATAATGCTGCCGCTCCGGAAGAAGTGGTTAATTCTGATTTTGAAAAAAACTTCGAAAAAAATTTAAGTAAGTTTAAGAATTATTTAGAAGATTGCGACGATATTCTTTTTAGGGAATTTACATCGGCATTTTGGGAAAAAAAGTGTGCGGTTATTGCTGTAGATGGGCTTACAGATAAAGAACTGGTGCAAAGGCATATAATAGAACCTTTAGCATTTGGTACTGCTAATATAAAAAAGGAGGACGAACGTTACAAGGCAACTCTTAATGAAAAAAATACTGAGGTTATTGTAGAAAATCTTATTACTGCTGTAGAAATAAAGGAAGAGGATAACTTGGACAAGGCTATGCTCGCACTATTATCAGGGCAGACTATATTAATAAATGGAGATTATGATAAAGTAATAAAAATAGATACTCGCAAGTGGGAAGCCAGAGCAGTTCAAGAACCTGAGACAGAGTATGTGGTGAGGGGTCCGAGGGATGGGTTTACTGAAACCGTAAAGTTTAATACTGCACTTATAAGGCGCAGAATCAGAGATGTTAATCTGGCTATGAAGTTTATGTCAGTAGGCAGGCGTTCAAAAACTGATGTAGTAATCACTTACATAAAAGGAATAGCTCGTCAGGGATTGGTTGATGAGATAGTAAAGCGAATAGAAAAAATAGATATTGATGATATTAATGCTGAAGGGGAATTGGAGCAATTAATCGAAGAGAATAGTTTTACTCCTTTTCCCCAGATGCAGAATACCGAAAGACCTGATAAAACAGTTGCGGCTTTAACTGAGGGACGTGTGGTAATATTAGTTGATGGTACACCTTTTGCACTAATCGTACCGGTGAGCTTGTACCAATTCTTCCAAAGCCCTGAGGACCACTATGAACGATGGATAATAGGAAGTGCTATCAGAATATTAAGATTAATAGGCTCCTTTTTTGCTACGTTTGCACCGGGCTTGTATATCGCAATAGCATCATATCATCCCGGGATGCTGCCTACAGATTTGGCATTATCGATTGCAGCAAGCAGGGAGACGGTGCCTTTTCCGGCATTTGTAGAAGCTTTACTTATGGAGATAACAATAGAATTATTAAGGGAAGCAGGAGCGAGACTTCCTAAGGGAATAGGGGAAACCATAGGAATAGTCGGAGGTATAATAATAGGAGATGCTGCGGTCAGAGCAGGGTTGGTAAGTCCATTTATGGTAATAGTCGTAGCGATAACAGCGATATCATCTTTTATTGTACCCTCATATAATCTAGCAATTTCCTTTAGAATTATGAGGTTTCCCGTAATGATATTGGCAGGTGTTTTAGGGCTATATGGTGTTATGTTTGCATTTATATTGATTAATATTCATCTTGTAATCCTAAAAAGCTTTAGTGTAAATTATCTTTCACCCATAGCACCTATACAAATAAAGGATTGGAAAGACTTTTTTATAAGATTACCTATATGGATGATGAAGAGAAGACCTGAATATATTAATCCTATTGATATAGACAGGCAAAGCTAAAGGGGGAGTTAAGAATAATGAGTATAAAAGCAGGAGAAAGGTTAAGCGGAATCCAAGTTTCGATACTGATTGCTTCCTCTATGATTGGTATAGGCTTATTGACATTTCCAAGACGTGTAGCGGAAGCCGGCGAAGTAGCAGGGATAACATATGTTGTAGTGGCAGGGGCTGTTATAGTCTTTTTTGCTGTTCTTTCTGCATGGCTAAGTAAAGTATTTCCCGATAAGACGGTTATTGAATATAGCGAGATTTTACTAGGTAAGTTTATATCAAAGATTATAACTATATTTTTCATGCTATATTTTTTATTAATATCTGCTGTAGTATTAAGGAATTTTGCAGATATTATAAAGGTATTTTTGCTCAAGGATACGCCTATAGAAATAATCATTATAGGAATGTTACTTCTTGCTGCTTACATTTCAAAAAATGGAATTAATCCTGTCGCAAGGTTGTGTGAGGTGTTTTTTCCGGTATTTAGTTTGTCCATATTGATATTTCTCGTACTTGCGTTTCAGAATTTTGAAGCAAGGCAATTGTATTCATTTTGGCGAATTGATTTACATGATATGTATACAACGGCAAAGGAGACATTTGATGCCTTTTTGGGGTTTGAGGTGGTATTATTTGTCGGAGCTTTTGCACTTAATAAAAAAAACCTAATAAAAGCTAGCACCGTAGGAACGATATTTGCTATTCTCCTACATATAGTTTCAGTGGTAATTGCAATAGGCGTATTTGCGGTAGAAGGTTTAAGATATCAAATGTATCCGTTGCTCGAACTGGCAAAGTCAGTGGTATTTCCGGGCGCATTTGCAGAGAGATTCGATTTGTTTTTTGCATTCTTTTGGGTTTTGGCTATTTTCACTATGATAGCTATTGTGTATTACTTAGCGGCTTTTAATATTACAAGAGCTATGGGATTGAGAAATTACAGACCTATGTGTATCCTTTTAATGCCGGTTATATATTTTATATCACTGACACCACAAAACATTAGCCAGGCAATGCTTTTGAGCAAGACAGCTTTTTCATTGGGGGGAATGATAGTATTGGGCATAATTACAATATTAGTTTTTATGACAATTATAAGAAAACCGTTGAAGAAAGGGCACAAAGAATGAAAAACAAGTATAAAATTACTTTATTAATAATAATATCTATTTTTATTAGCTGTGGGTGCTGGGATAGAATTGAAATAGAAGACAGAGCGTTTGTATTGGGGATCGGATTGGACAAGGGTGATAAATCAGGTGAAATAGCTCTTACATATCAGATTGCATTGCCGTCTGCAATGTATGGGGAAAATGGAGGGAGCGGACCCCAAGTAATAAATTTGACAACTACATCTTCGTCAGTATTAAAAGCCAGCCAACAATTATTTATGATGTTAGATAAAGTTATAGATTTAGAACATGTCCGGGTATTGGTAATAAGTGAAGAGTTGAGCAAGGGAGGCATAAAGGAATATATCGATTACTTTTTAAGAGAAATAGATATGAGAAGAAGGGTAGAGGTATTGGTTTCCAGGAAAAAAGCAAGTGAACTATTAGAGGTATCCCCGCCTACGGCAAACAGTTCTTCTGATTTTCTGGCAGATATTATTACTCAAAATGAGAAGCGTTCCGCGCGCATTAGTTCAAAAGTCGATTTGTTGCAAATAACCAGAGATTTGAGAACGGGAAATGATTTTATGCTTGCCGGTGTAATGATAGGAGATGACAAAGATTTAAAGATGTCAGGAGCCGCGATTTTTAAAGGTGATGAATTGGTTGCCAATATGCCCCACGAAGAGGTAAGGATGGCTAAGTGGTTAAAGAATGATATTTCAAAAGGTATAATATTATTTGAGGATATCAAAGAAGCTGGTGGGCATATTGTATTTAGCATAAATGAAGAAAAAACTGAAGTAAAACCCAAAATAAAAGGAAATAACGTAAATTTTCATACCTCCATAAGGGTTGAAGGTGATATAGGGGAAATTGAAAACTTAGAGTTTAATCAGACACTGACCTTAGATTTTTTAGACAAATTTGAACGAATAATAGAAGAAAAAATAAAGAGTGAATGTATGGAGATATTTTATAAAGCTCAAAATGAGTATGAAGCAGAAATCTTTGATTTTAAGCATATTGTTGCAGGATACAATTATAGATGGATAAACGATAATGAAGAAGAATGGATAGAAATATTTAAGAGATCACAAATGTTTGTAGATGTCAATGTAAATATAAGAAGAATTGGACTTGTAAAGTAATCTAGTAAAGGAGTTATAATAATTATGATAGGTGAGATTATTAAAATAGTAAAAGGCATTGTTTCAATCTATTTTTTAGGATTGGTAATAATTTCTGCATTAATAAGTATTGTATACACCGGACCATATGTAAAAAAAGGTGGTTACGAAAAAGAAGCAAAACTATCAAAGTATGCCGGAATCAGTTATATTATAAGTGGAATGGCTTTGTTTATTATTGTGAAATTGTTTTTATAATTGTTATTAACATGTTAAGCATTTTAGAATATTGGAAAAGAAGAAATTGGAAGAATACTTTTTAGGTATATAAAGAACAATATTATTGGAGCGAATTATAAAAAAGCAATTTGAAAGGAAGGGAAAAATGGATACCAGAGAACATGCTGAAGGGCAACAAACAGGAAGTGCATTTGGTTCTATTGTTGGAAGATTGATAGCAGCCGCAGTTATATTAGGGATAACAGCATTTTTCACACCGGGGTTTACCATTGCAAATATATGGACGCTTATTATTGCAGCGATAGTACTGACGGTGCTTGATTACGGCGCAGCCAGATTATTTAAGACTGATGCTACTCCTTTTGGTAGAGGGATAATGGGATTTATACTTGCAGCTGCAGTTATTTATGTAACAAGGTTTATAGTTCCGGGATATGAAGTAACTATTTTTGGTGCTATCCTTGCTGCAATAATATTTGGGATAGTAGATGCTATTATCCCGGGTGAAGCATTATAAGTAAAAAGCAAAAGGCAAAAATAACAAATCAGACCTAGGGACAGAAACTCCTGTCCCTAGGTCTGATTTTTACATAAACATGAACAGGAAAATTCAAAATTCAATTCTTGACATAAAGATAATATATGATAGAATTTTTATGTAAAGATTAACATATTAATTGATTAGAGGAAGATAATCATGTCAGACCTTGAAATTATACATATAAAAACAATATCTGAAGCAGAAAATGAGCTTAGAAAAATAGGGGTAGATAAGGGCGGATACAAGTTTTTAATTCCCAAAGCCCTTTCTTTTGCAATAAAAATAAAAGAGGTTAAATCCATACCTGCTAACATATTAAAACAAGAAATGCTTGCTATAGGTGGGGATGCTGCTGTAAATAGAGGGGTAATAACGCATAAGGCTGAAAAGTCTGACATATTACTTATCGGAAATCTGGAACAATATCGTAAACTAATATATAAATTGAAGATGCAACAATTTGGATTACCTGATATTGCAGATAATATACAAGAGATTTTAAAGCGGAGTGTGCTATGAAGCTTGAGATTTTAAAACAATTTAAAAAATCCTTTGGCAAATATCTTTCAGGGGAAGAAATAAGCAATGTTTTAAATGTTACGCGGGCGGCAATATGGAAGCATATAGCTACGTTAAGAGACGAAGGATATGTCATTGAATCTTCTTCGGGAAAAGGATACAAACTCATTTCTGTTCCCGATGTACTTTATGCAGATGAAATAAAAAGTGAGCTCCAAACGCGGCTAATAGGTCAAAATATTGAGTATTATAATACCGTGGACTCAACCAATATTTTAGCGGGAAAATTAGCATTTAATGATTGTCCGGAGGGAACTGTAGTTATAGCGGAAAAACAAGAAACCGGTAGAGGACGCAGGGGCAGGAAGTGGCATTCACCTTCGTCAAAAGGAATCTGGATGTCTATTGTGCTTAGGCCGGATATTATGCCTGAGCAAGCTCCATTTATTACAATTATTGCAGCACTTTCGATATATCTTTCATTAGAGCAAAAATACAACCTAAAGGTAGGGATAAAGTGGCCCAATGATATTGTTTTTGATAATAAAAAGTTATGTGGGATACTTACCGAAATGAATGCTGAGCCTGAAAGAGTCAATCATATTATTGTGGGGATAGGGATTAATGCAAATTTTAATCATAATGATTTTCCATCCGATTTAAAAAACATAGCGACATCAATAAGGATTTTAAGGGGACATGAAATACAACGAAGGGAATTGATTACATCCGTCTTGTCAAATTTTGAGGCGTTATACTATAATGCTTTTAAAGATGAAAAAAGAAATGAATTGATAGAGTTATATAAAAATAAATCTATAACTTTAGGTAATAACGTGAAAGCAATATATAATGGAGAAACAATCGAAGGAAAGGCAATTGATATTACTAACTCAGGTGAATTACTTATTGAAAAACACGGCGGGAAAACAAAAAAAATATTATCCGGAGAAGTTGAACATTGTAGATGAAGGGAGATAAAATGATATGTTATTTGTCATTGATATAGGAAACACTAACATTGTAATGGGGACATATAAGGGCAATGAATTAACAACCTTTTGTAGAATGGAAACCCTTGAGGGTAGAACAGCTGATGAAATAGGTTTATTTATTACGCAGTTTTTGGCTCATGAGAAAATACAAACGGAAGAGATAGAAGATGTTATAATCTCAACGGTTGTTCCTCCAATAATGTATTCATTTCAACGTGCAATCCGGAAATACCTAAAGCTCGAGCCGATTATTGTTGGACCGGGAATAAAGACAGGAATTAACATTAAATATGACAATCCCAAAGAAGTTGGTGCAGATAGAATAGTAAATGCTGTTGCTGCACATGAAATATATGGTGGTCCTGTTATTATAGTAGATTTTGGGACCGCTATTACGTTTTGTGCAATTTCTAAAAATGCTGATTATCTTGGGGGAGTAATAAGCCCGGGTATCAAGATTGCTGTTGAAGCATTATTTCAGAGAGCGGCAAAGCTTCCGAGGATAGAATTGTCAAAGCCCAATAATGTAATAGGGAAAAACACTGTGGCAAGTATGCAGTCCGGTGTTATATTCGGTTATGCCGGTATGATAGATAGTATAGTGAATAGAATTAAAAAAGAGTTGGGGGACAAAAATATTAAGGTTATAGCAACGGGGGGATTGGCAAGAATGATAGCCGAAGAGACAGAAAGCATTGATAAAATCAATCCGTTCCTTACACTTGAAGGACTAAGAATTATTTATTATAAAAATAAAGGAGGGTGCTGATGAGTAATCAAGAAGAAGCAATAAAATTACACAAACAGTGGAAAGGGAAAATAGAAGTAACAAGTAAAGTAAGTGTAAATAATACAGAGGACTTATCTGTTGCTTATACACCAGGTGTTGCTGAACCCTGTAAAGAAATAAATAAAGATAAGAATAAGGTATATGATTATACAAGTAAGTGGAATCTTATAGCGGTTGTGACTGATGGAACAGCAGTATTAGGGCTCGGTGATATAGGACCCGAAGCGGGGCTGCCGGTTATGGAGGGAAAAGCTGTACTATTTAAAACCTTTGCAGGAGTTGATGCATTTCCGATATGCTTAGATACAAAGGATACCGATGAAATAGTAAAAACAGTTAAGTATATGGCACCTACATTTGGTGGTATTAATTTAGAAGATATATCGGCACCGAGATGTTTTGAAATTGAAAGGAGATTGAAGGAAGAACTGGATATACCTGTTTTCCATGACGACCAGCATGGGACTGCCGTTATTACATTGTCAGGAATGATTAATGCATTAAAAATAGCAAATAAAAAGCTTGAGGATATATCCGTTGTTATTAATGGCTCCGGGGCTGCAGGGATAGCAATAACGAGATTACTTATAAAAATGGGTCTTAAAAGCGTAGTTTTATGTGATAGAAAAGGTGCAATATATAAAGGAAGAGAAGGACTAAATAAAGAAAAAGCTTTAATAGCTGAAATAACAAATCAGGGACGAAGAAAAGGTACATTAGAGCAAGTAATGGAAGGAAGCGATGTTTTTATTGGCGTTTCCGCACCCGGTACGGTTACAAAGGAAATGATTTCTTCAATGAATTCTGACCCTATAGTATTTGCTATGGCCAATCCTGACCCTGAAATATATCCTGAAGAAGCAAAGAAAGCAGGTGCGAGGGTTATCGGAACCGGTCGTTCTGATTTCCCGAATCAAATAAATAATGTACTGGCGTTTCCGGGAATATTTAGAGGAGCATTAGACGTTAGGGCGAAGGATATTAATGATGAGATGAAAATTGCAGCCGCTTATGCCATTGCAAACTTAATAAGTGATAGTGAGCTTAATGAAGACTATATAATTCCCAAAGCCTTTGACAAAAGAGTTGCGAATGCAGTAGCCGAAGCAGTAAAGAAAGCTGCAAGAAAGACAGGTGTTGCAAGGCTTATGTAATTAAAAAAGAATAATCTCATTTTCTATACTGTTATTTAAATGGCAGTACAGAATTTTATATTTAGTACGGTGCAGGAGATCCTTCGCTCCACTTCGTTCTGCTCAGGATGACAGTGGATCCCTGTCTCCTGTCTCATGACGCCTGACGCCTGACCAACTGAAACCTGACCAACTAACCTGAAAGGTGAAGTAAAAATGAGTTATGATTTACCTCTTTATAAAGCACTTCAAAATTACGCAAAAGAGAATAAAATATCTTTTCATATGCCGGGGCATAAGCACGGGAAAACTATTCCAAACAATCTAAAAAAAGAAGATATATTTAAGATAGACCTTACCGAGCTTGATGATACCGATAATCTTCATGCGCCCAAACATTCTATAATGAGGGCACAGGAAAAAGCGGCACAAGCATTTAATTCGAAAGAAACTTTTTTTCTGGTTAACGGTTCGACTTGTGGTGTACAGGCAATGATAGCATCTACATGTAATCCGGGGGACGAAATCATAGTGGATAGAAATTGCCATAGCTCTTTGATTTCATCACTTATTTTATGTGGAATCATACCGAGATACGTATATCCTAAATATATGAATGAGTATGGTTTTCCCGGAGGAATAAATCCGCAAGATATAGAAAAGGCATTAAATAATTGCCCCAAGACAAAAGCTGTGTTTATCACGTATCCGAATTATTATGGGATATGTTCGGATATTAAAAATATAAGTGATATTGTACACAGGCATGGGAAAATACTTTTAGTAGATGAGGCACACGGAGCACATTTATATTTTAATAATGAACTCCCGATAGGTTCTTTGGAAGCCGGAGCAGATATGTGTGTTCAAAGTGCACATAAAACAATGCCTGCACTTACACAGAGTTCATTTTTGCATGTAAATTCAGATGAAATTGATATTGATAGACTAAAAAGTTCCCTAAGGATGTTTCAGACAAGCAGCCCTTCCTTTGTTTTAATGGCGTATCTCGATGTAGCAAGGGGAATCATGCAAAAAGAAGGTCAACATTTACTTGATGAATTAATAAAAGAAGTAAATTATATCAGAGAATATATTAATACGTCTTCTTATGCAATTTGCCCTACAAAGGAATTAATCGGGCGGTTTAGCATAAAAGATATTGATATCACCCGTTTAACAATTAACTTTTCACAGACCGGGGCAACAGGCTTTGAAATTGCTAAGCTATTAAATGAAGAGTACGATATTCAGGTTGAAATGGCAGATAATACGAATATAGTTTGCATCATATCTCCCGGAAACACTAAAGAGGAAATATCAACATTGGGAGAAGTGGTCGTAAAAATAGCTCAAACAAAAATACCTAATAAATCTTTTCAAGCATTATATCCTTCTACATATCAGTCGTTGACACCCAGAGAAGCCTTTTTTAGTAAAAGTGAATTTATCGAAGTTGAAAAAACTGCAGGAAAAGTGTGCGCAGAAACTATTGTAAGCTATCCCCCCGGAGTACCTGTTTTGTGTCCGGGTGAAATAATAACAGATGAGATAATTCGTCATATATTGAGTATTAAATCTTCCGGTGGTTTAATAATGGGCATAAAAGACAAAAACCTATTAAGGGTATTAAAAGATGTTAGTGGTTGACATCTTAAAACTCAAAGAATATAATTAAATTAGGGAAGAAATAAAAATTCAAGCGAGGAGGGGTCGTCTATGATGAAAATGGTTGTTGCTATAGTACACAATGAGGATGGCGGTCGTGTAATGGGTGAGCTTAATAAAAAAGGTTACAGTGTTACCAAACTGGCTACTACCGGGGGATTTTTAAGATCAGGCAATACCACCTTACTTGTTGTAGTAGAAGGCGAAAAGGTTTCTGACGTTATTGATGTAATTAAAGAAAGATGTAGGAGCAGGAAGCAAATAACAACGACACCAACACCGTCTATGGGTGGTGCAGATGTGTTTGTACCTTATCCTGTAGAGGTAGAGGTCGGAGGAGCAACTATTTTTGTGCTAAATGTTGAGAACTTTGAAAAAGTATGATTTGGAGAAGAAAGTAAATGAACTTTAGTGATATTATAGGGCAGGAGACTGTAGTTTCGGGCTTGAAGAATATAATAGAGAATAAAACTGTCGGACATGCGTATATATTTATAGGTCCGGAAGGCGTTGGGAAAAAGATGACAGCATCGATATTTGTAAATACACTTATGTGCGAAGAGGCAACTTCTAAACCTTGCGGAACATGTTCAGGTTGCAAAAAAATTGAAACAGGGAATCATCCTGATGTATATATTGTTGAAGGTGATTCAAGTACCATAGGTGTAGAGGAAATTAGAAACTTAAAAAAAGATATATATATTAAGCCTTATGAAGCTGAACGTAAAATATATATTATACAGGAAGCTCAAAAGCTTACGGAACAGGCCCAAAACACTTTATTAAAAGTTCTAGAAGAACCTCCTAAGTATGGGACTATAATATTGATATCAACAAATGCGGGGGTTTTTTTAGATACTATTTTATCAAGAGCTCTGGTGATTACATTTCGACCACACCCCTATGATATAATAGAGAGGTATCTGAGTATAAACTATCCTGAATTAAAAGAAGAATTGCCATTCATTGCAGGATTTTCAGGAGGTATTATAGGTAAAGCTAAGGAAATAGCGGTGTCACTGGAATACTCGGAGATGAGAAGAGCTATAACTAAGTCTCTTATGAGCCTGTTAAGCAATAATGAACTTGATGTGCTAAATACTATTGAGAATTTTGAAAAGTATAAGAGTATGACCGATTCCGTATTTGAATTTTTATTGCTTTGGGTGAGGGATGTTATTTTTATCAAAGGGTTAAAGAGTACCGATATGATAATTAATATTGATATGATTGATAAGGTTAAAGATTTCTCAAAGAATGTGACGACGAAATCTATTTACAAAATAGCTAAGCATATCATTGACACTAAGAGAAAAGTAGATCAATACGCTAATTTTAATCTGGCTGTGGAAGCAATGCTTATAAATAGTTGGGAGGAAGTACATGGTAACTATAGTGGGTATAAGGTTTAAGAAAACAGGTAAAATATATTACTTTGCCCCCGGCAACTTAGATATCAAAAAGGGGGATAAAGTAATTGTAGAGACATCCAGAGGGGTTGAAATGGGGGATGTCGTAATAGGCATGAAAGAATTGGATGATAATCAGATAGTACATCCTTTAAAGATGCTTATTCGTATAGCGACCCTGCAGGACATTAAGCAGGCAGGGGAAAACATCCAAAAGGAAAAGGATGCATATATTACTTGCACACAAAAAATAAAGGAACATAAGCTTTCAATGAAATTAATTGATGTTGAATATACATTTGACAGAAATAAAATTTTATTTTATTTTACTGCGGATGGGCGTATTGATTTTAGGGAACTGGTAAAGGATTTAGCTGGTATTTTCAGAACAAGAATTGAGTTGCGCCAAATTGGTGTGCGTGATGAAGCTAAAATGATAGGCGGACTAGGAATATGTGGGAAAAAGTTATGTTGCTCGTCATTTCTGGGTGAATTCGAACCCGTTTCAATAAAAATGGCTAAAGAGCAAAACTTATCCCTTAATCCAAGTAAAATTTCCGGAACATGCGGAAGGTTGATGTGCTGCCTTAGGTATGAACAGAATGCTTATGAAGAACTTATTAAAAGAATGCCTAAAGTAAATGCAATCGTTTCTACGCCCCAAGGCAAAGGGGTGGTTGTTGATGTGAGTTTAATAAAAGAAATGGTTAAGGTCAAGCTTGATAAGGGTGATGAAAAAGATTTGCAAGAGTTTAAGGCAAGTGAAATAAAAGTTATTAAGGATGGTGAAAAAAATAATAATAATGATGAAGATTTAGAAGACTAATGATTAAATTTTAAAAAAAATATTGAAATAAATAATTATAGTGATAAAATGTTTATGATTACTTTTAGGAGGTGTTGTAT
>LSQX01093374.1_pt2 | contig 14503 bp, 14 predicted proteins | sample 654561 | NCBI WGS metagenome assembly LSQX01 (sample SAMN04489861, study PRJNA283612) | anaerobic digester metagenome | isolation source: 4 biogas reactors fed with cattle manure at either 37C or 55C with and... | place: Denmark: Kongens Lyngby | collected 2014
CCGATTCGGGCGATGACGCCGTCTTCAATCAGGATGCTGGTGTGTTTGAAAACGCGGTCTTCTTCGTCACAGGTGACGGCCGCGCCGATGTTCTTAATGAGAAGTGAAGACACGGTTGATACTCCAATCGGCTGTAGTCGTGCTAAGCATACCATGTTGCAGCGGGCGCTTGCAGCGTGCAACTGGCCAGCATCTGCTGCTGGCTTGCGGCGATTCGCCGGCTTGCGCCGATTCGCCGGCTTCGCTACACTCTGGGAATGAAACTTGTCAGCTGGAATGTGAACGGACTGCGCGCCGTGGCGCGCAAAGGAAATCTGGACGATGTCTTCGCGCTCGATCCGGATGTGCTCTGCCTGCAGGAAATCAAGGCCATGCCGGAGCAGTTGCCCGCCGAAGTCCGCGATGTGGACGGCTATCATGCGGATTTCAATCCGGCGCTGACCCGCAAAGGATACAGCGGCACCGCCATCTACAGCCGCCGCGAGACCACCGTCATCCGCGGCATCGGGATCCCGCGGTTCGATGACGAAGGGCGCATTCAGATCGCCGATTACGGTGATTTCCTTCTCTACAATATTTACTATCCGAACGGCAAGGCAAGCAAGGAGCGGCTCGACTACAAAATGCAATTCTATGATGCCTTTTTCGAGCATGTCACAGCGGCTGTGCGAAACGGGCGCAATGTGGTCATCTGCGGCGATGTGAACACCGCACACAAACCGATCGATCTGGCGCGGCCGAATGAAAATCAGAATACATCCGGCTTCCTGCCGATCGAGCGTGCCTTTCTCGACCGCTTTCTGGACGCCGGCTTCTGCGACACATTCCGCCTGTTCAATGCAGACGGCGAACAATACACCTGGTGGGACCAGATTACGCGGGCACGCGACCGCAATGTCGGCTGGAGAATTGACTATTTCTTCGTCAGCCAGGCCTTTCTGCCGCACGTTTCGCATGCGTCGATTCACCCCGGCATCATGGGCTCCGATCATTGCCCTGTAAGCTTGACGCTGGACCTGTAATCGCGCACAATGAGCGGCAATTGCACTGCATAATATGCGGCGATCAAGACTAAAAATGAACGGAGCATCAATATGCAGATTTCCTCGCTGATCAAGCGGCTGCCGGCTTCACCGATTCGAAAACTCAGCCCGCTGGCCGATCTCGCCATCCGGAATGGCATCGATGTCATTCACCTGAACATCGGCCAGCCCGACATCGAAACACCAGGCATCTTTCATGACGCCATGCGTCAGGCTTTGAACCGGACACCGATCGTCGGATACATGGAATCGGCAGGATACCGGCCGCTCAGAGAAGCGATGGCTGCATATTTCATCAGTCTTGGCTTTCCCTTCTCGTCCGACGACATTCTGGTTACGTACGGAGGCAGTGAAGCCCTGCAGATCGCCCTCCTGACCTGCCTTGACCCCGGCTCTGAAATTCTTGTGCCCGAACCGCTGTACCCGAATTACCTGACCTTTGCCATGCCGTACGGCCTCAGCATTATCCCGATACCGACTTCGCGCGAGCAGGATTTCGCCCTGCCGCCGTACGAGCAGCTGGAATCTCTTGTGACCGAGAAAACAGGTGCCATTTTGCTCTCCAATCCGGGTAATCCGACCGGCGCCGTGCTGTCAGAAGACGAACTGGATCGCCTGACGCGACTGGCCAAGGCACACGATCTGTTCATCATTGCCGACGAGCTGTACCGCGAACTCACGTACGACGGCCGCCGGCCGACCAGCTTTGCGGCCCGCAGCGACATCGCCGACCGCCTCATATTTATTGACAGCATTTCCAAGCGCTATTCAGCCTGCGGTGTCAGGATCGGCTGCCTGGCCACGAAGAACGAGGACATCATGGCCGGAGCGCTCAAGTATTGCCAGGGACGGCTGGCTGCCAGCTCTCTGGAGATGATCGCCGCCACTTCCCTCTACCGCCTCGGCTCAGACTATTTTGATACGATCAGGCAGACGTATCAGGCACGTCGCGACATGCTGGTGGCCAGACTGAACACGATTCCCGGCGTCTCCTGCTTTCTGCCCGGCGGCGCATTCTATACGATCTGCAAGCTGCCGGTTGACAGCTCAGAAACGTTTGCCGCCTGGCTTCTGGAGCATTTTTCGCAAAACGGCCGAACCCTCATGGTTGCGCCCGCTTCGTCGTTCTATATCACGCCGGGACTGGGTGACCAGGAAGTGCGAATTGCCTACGTCCGCGACATTCCCGATCTAAGAGACGCCTGCGACATTCTCCAGGCCGCGCTGCTGCAGTATTCGGAAAAAGCACAAGGCTGAACCGACACCTCACTTGCATCGCTACGCTAAGTAGCGTTACTTTACTCACTATGTGAATAAAAATAAGATGGATTAAAGATTATGCATTGAGGTGGACATTCTTGACATTGCGGCATGCGAAACCACAGGATTTGAACCTGATTCGTCACGCCCTGAGGCATGTGCATCCGCACCTGATCCATACGATTGAACGCAGCGACACCATGCCCGAATCGCATCTCTTTCGCATCATCGACAAGTCCGGCGATGCGCATCAGTTCTATCTTGTGCCGCTTCAGGAAAAGCACTGTCTCGACCTCGGCATTCGCTGCTGGCAAAGTGTGTGCGAACAGCTGGCACCCGTGCCCGAGCCGGTCAGGAACGTGACGGTGGAATCAGGTGCTGACGGCAGACACGTCTATATCCGAACACCGTTTCGAAAATATTATTCGTTCGCAGAGGCTAAAAAGCGCATGACACAAGAACAGCGATTCTGCCTTGCCGTCGATCTCTGCAACACGCTCTACTGGCTGCACCGACAGCCCCTTGACATGAACTGCCGTACCGCTGAAGCTGAGCCGTTTGTCCACGAACAGCTACTCTGGCAGATGTGCGACCGGCACCGCACGCTGAGAAGTGCCGTAAACAAGCTTATGCGCATTGCGGACACGGCCGAACCGAAGTATCTGTCAGGAAGCGAAACGCCCGTCTTTTCGCGCCACGCCGCCGACAATCTGACGGTCGATCTGCATCACGTGCTGTATTTTATGCATCCGCCCTATATCTGCAAGGGAGATCCCTGGCTTGATCTGGCCCGCCACCTACTCGTGATCAACGGAAAACGCCCCCTGCTCCGCGAGCTGATCATCAACACGTATTTCAACCTCACACCGCCCATCGCCTTCTTCAACACGCTGTTTCTGGTTGAACTGGAGAAAATCTGCCTTATGTGGAAGAAACGAAGTGCCGGAGAACCGACGATGACAAATACCATCCTCGAGTTCGCCGCACAATACGACGCACCGTCTCCGATTCCGGTCTGGTATACGCAGCCTGTGCCTGATTAAGCGAGAAACGTATCGTACATGACCTTGAAAAACAAAAGGGCGAGTACGGCTACTATCACCGGACGCACGATCTTCTGGCCGTCTTTCAGGACGAGACGTGCACCGACATACTGTCCGGCTATCGAAAAGATGACGGCTGCGCCGGCGAGCGGAATATACACTTTCCCGTTGATCAGAAACACGACAAGCGACGATACGTTTGAGGACAGATTAATGACTTTGGTGTAGCCGACCGCATGATTCAGGGCATAGCCGGCCGCACCGGACAAGGCAAGAATAAGGAAGGTGCCTGTGCCGGGGCCATAAAATCCATCATACAGTCCGATGGCAAAGGCAAAGAACGTCGCCAGCAGAAAGCGCGGCGGTGTCGTTTCGACTTCGGTCAGGGCGGCATCCTTTTTTTTGAAGATGGCCAATGCCACAACCGGCAGGACCACGAGCAGCCCGTATTCCAGAATGCGGTCGGGCACCAGAAGCGTGATGCGCGCACCGATCGCCGCACCGATCAGGGCTGACACCACAAATGAAAGGGCTGTCTTCCATTCAACGAATCCGCGCCGGACAAACATGGCCGTCGACACGGCCGTGCCGACGGATGACGACAGCTTGTTGGATCCGATCGCGAGCTGCGGCGGAAGCCCCGCCAAGAGGTAGGCCGGAAGTGAAATAATGCCTCCGCCGCCGCCGATGGCATCGACTACGCCGCTCAGAAAAATGAGCGGACAGACAATGAAATAGGCGGTCAGGCCGAGGCTCAAGTAATGTCTCTAAGCACGTCCTGTGCGTGCTCAACCGGCTTCACTTTGTGGTAGACGCGTTCGACCACGCCGTCTTCATTCACAACGAATGTCGAGCGCGCGACGCCGTAGTATGTCTTCCCGAAGTTTTTCTTTTCCTGCCACATACCCATTTTTTCGATAAACGTGCCCTCGATGTCCGACAGCAGCGTAAAACGCAGATGATATTTCTCCTTGAATTGCCGGTGCAATTCCGGCGTGTCCTTATTTATACCATAAATTTCGTAGCCCTCAGCCCTGAAGCCGTCCAGCATTTCATCAAAGCACACCGCTTCATTCGTGCAGCCGGGTGTCAGGTCCTTGGGGTAGAAATAGAGCACATATTTCCTGCCATCGAAGTCATGGTTCGTCACAACATTGTCCTGATCGTCCAAAAGCGAAAATTCAGGTATTTTGTCACCAACGTCAATCATGAGCGGCGCACCTCACTTTCATTACCATTTGAGAGATTCAGCGTAACGAAAATCCCCGTTAATCTCGGTAACCCAGGCGCCTCATCGGTGGCGCGCGGTACCTACTTCTCTTCGAGGAACGCTCTGGCGGCCGAAACAAAGCCGCGAAACAGCGGATGCGGCCGGTTCGGTCTCGACTTGAACTCCGGATGAAACTGGCAGCCGACGAACCAGCGATGCTCCGGGATTTCAACAGCTTCCACAATATGCCCGTCCGGGGACGTACCGGCGATCAGGAGACCATGTTCAGCCAACACATCCCGGAAGGCGTTGTTAAACTCATAGCGGTGGCGGTGCCGCTCGTCAATGTCGGCTTTGCCGTAGAGCGAAAACGCCTTGCTCTTTTCATTCAGGCTGCAGGGATAACTGCCGAGCCGCATGGTGCCGCCCAGCCTTTCTATGTCCGTCTGGTCCGCCATCAGATCGATGACGGGATGCGTCGTACCCGTATCAAATTCCGTGCTGTGTGCATCCGCCATGCCAGCCACCTGGCGGGCGAACTCGATCACCGCAACGTGCATGCCGAGACAGAGCCCCAGAAACGGAATGTTGTTTTCCCTCGCATAACGCGTCGCCGCCACTTTTCCCTCAACGCCGCGGATGCCGAATCCGCCCGGCACCAATATGCCGTGGCACCCGGCCAGATGTGCCGGCGCCGACTCATCGTCCAGCGTCTCGGCATCGATCCAGATCAGGCGGACATCGGTCTTGCTCTCGATGCCGCCGTGCTTCAGCGCTTCGATTACGGAGAGATACGAATCGCGCAGTGACGCATATTTTCCAACGATCGCGATTTTCACCGTTTTTTCCGGGTGCAGGAGGGACCAGACCATGTGCTGCCAGTCGGCAAGATCCGGTACGCTGTCTTCCATGCGCAGCCGGTTCAGCACCACTTTGTCGAGCTCTTCCCTTTGCATCGAGAAGACGACGTCGTACAAGAGCGGGCGATTCCCGTTTTCAATGACATGTGCAATCGGCACGTTGCAGAACAGCGCAATCTTCTGCTTCAGTTCCTCCTCGAGCGGCACATCGGTGCGGCACACCACGATATCCGGCTGAATGCCGAGGCTGAGAAGATCCTTGACGCTGCGCTGAGTCGGTTTGCTCTTGGCCTCTCCCGACGATTCCAGATACGGGACGAGTGTCACATGAATGAAAAGACAGTCGTCCCGCCCGACCTCCGTGGCAAATTGCCTTGTGGCTTCGAGAATCGGCAGGCCTTCAATGTCCCCGACGGTTCCGCCGATCTCGATAATGGCGACGTCGTACCCGTCCTTGCCGGCACGGATGCGTTCCTTGATTTCATCCGTGACGTGCGGAATAACCTGAACGGTTCCGCCGTTGTAGTCACCGTGGCGCTCCTTGTCAAGCACCGCACTGTAGATGCTCCCTGAGGACACGCTCGCGTTTCGCGTCAGGCTTTCATCGATGAATCGCTCGTAGTGTCCGAGATCCAAATCCGTCTCGGCACCGTCATCTGTGACAAACACTTCACCGTGCTGCAGCGGGTTCATGGTGCCGGGATCAACATTGAGATACGGATCGATCTTCTGCATCGTCACCTTGATGCCGCGCGCCTTCAAAAGACGGCCGAGCGATGCCGCCGTAATGCCTTTACCCAGGCCGGACACCACGCCGCCTGTCACAAATATGTACTTCATCAACCTACCTCGATCTTCTCAAAAAGTGACCTGATCAGCGGCATGCTGACAAAACAGTAACGTAAGAGAGCGCTGCGGCACCCTCGTTGCCTGCTTGTTCAAATGGATGATATCAGGCCGCATACTGCAACAGTATACCACCCTGATTCAAAGCCTCAACGCTTGAACAGATCTCCCAGATCGTCCATGATGCTGCCGTCTTTGTCCTTGTCGAGAAAACCGGTCAGGCTGCCCAGAATGCCGCCGCCGCTGCCGCCGCCGAAGATCGAGCCAAGATCGGAGATGCCGACATTTTGCTCGGCTGTCTTCTGGCCGAGCGCGCTCATCAGGATCGGTGCAAGCATCGAAAGGATGCCGCCCTTTTTCTGATCAAAGATGCCGGCTTTCTGGGCCAGCGGTTCGTTGCTGCCGCTGAAGATGTGGCCGAGAATCTTGCGGCCGTCATCCACGTCGACGTCCCTTACGCTGCGGACATCGTCCCTGGCATGGTCCGCCAGTGCCTTGGCCAGACTAGCTGCGCCTTCCGTACCGGATTCGGCATTGCGGCGCATGCCTTCCATCATAGCCGGGAGCCCTTCTCTGGCGGTTTGTTCAACTTCCCTTTGCTCGAGGCCGAGTGATGACGCTATCTCACCCAAGAGATCGCCTTCGCCGAGTTTTCCCTGCAACATACTGAGAATATCCATGATATCTCCTTCCACATGCGGTCGCATGTTCTGCCTGCATTTTACTGCAGTTGCGCCCGCCTGTTATGATCATCATTCTACTTTGCTTTCAATGCAGGCGTCTGCCGAACGATCTTTCGTACCACAAGTACCGATTCAGCATGCTATCCCCCAATCAGGCTGGAGCACAAAAATATTACGCTAAGATATCGTATGGATAAAAACAGTCTTACCCGGCAGCTGAACCTGCTCGATGCAACCGGTATCGGTGTCGGTGCCGTCGTCGGCGCCGGCATTTTTGTCATTACCGGCGTGGCCGCCGCTGTGACGGGGCCGTCCCTTATTCTTGCGCTCGTTCTGGCGGCTGTCGCCGCCACCTGCAACGGGCTTTCCTCCGCTCAGCTGGCGGCCGAAATGCCGGCGTCCGGAGGCACCTATGCGTACGCGTCGGAAAAACTTTCGCCCCATGCCGGATTTGCCGCCGGCTTCATGTTTCTTGTCAGCAAACTTTCTGCCGGATCCGTCGTCGCACTTGGATTCGGCAATGCCTTTGCCGCTTTTGTCCCGGGTACATCGCCATTTCTCGTCACCTCGCTCCTCGTTTTGCTCCTGACCGTACTGAATCTGTTCGGGATCAAAAAGGCGGGGCGCATCAATGTGGTCATTGTCGCCCTGACCGTGACGGCACTCATACTCTTTTCCGGACGCGGTCTGGCTGCGATCGATCCGCAAAACTTTTCGCCCTTTTTTACGAACGGTGTGCCGGGACTTCTGGAGGGGGCTGCCCTCATGTTCTTTGCCTTTACGGGCTACGCCCGCATCACGACGCTCGGCGAGGAAGTCATCAACCCGAAAAAAACGATTCCTCAGGCCGTCATTATCACCCTGGCGATCACGTCACTGCTTTATCTGGCGGTGGCAATTGTTTCGGTCGGCGTGCTCGGCAGCAGTGAACTCGGCCTGTCGCCGGCACCGCTCTTTTTTGCAGCCGAGCGAATCGGTGCGGGATGGCTCGTGACGCTGCTCAGCCTTGCGTCTCTGACGGCACTGTTCGGCGTACTGCTGTCACAAATTGCCGGCATCAGCCGGATGACCTTTGCGATGGCAAAAGGCGGCGATCTGCCGCGAATTTTTGAACGGGTCCGGCGTCAGGTTCCGGCGATCGGTGTCGTCACGTCCGGCGTCGCCATCTGGCTTCTCAGCTTGGTCGGATCAATTCCATTCATTGCCAAAACGGCTTCGTTCTCGATTTTGCTTTACTATTCGCTCGCCAATTTAGCGGCGCTGCGTCAGACCAAAACACACCGGATTGTGCCGAAAGCCGTTTCTGTGATCGGCCTGATCACGTGTCTCGTGCTGGCCGCATCGCTGCCTCCGGACACCATCCTGCTCGGCCTCGCCGTGCTCGCGGGCGGCTTCATCCTGCGCACGGCGTATCGGGCCTTCGCCAGACAGAGGGCTGAATCAGATGCGGGCGAGCAGTGATTTGACTGCCTGAGCGCTCTCCGCCTTGATGCGTTCGGCATCGAGTGTCTTGAATTCGCCGTTTTCGTAAAGGATTTTGCCGGCCGCCATGGTCAGGCAGACGTCACTCGCCTGCGCTGAATGAAAGAGCAGGGCCAGAGGATCGTCCGCCGGAATGAGATGGGGACGGTCCAGATCGAGGACAAACAGATCGGCCGGCAGGTCCGGCAGAATCTGTCCGCCTGCCCGCCCCTGCACGCGATAGCCGTTCTCAAATGCCGCGGACATCAGTGCCTCAACATCGAGCTGAAGCGGATCGAAGCGATATCCCTTCTGGATCATGGAGGCCAGATGGAGCTCCTCCAGCTGGTTCAGATTGTTGTTTGAGGCAGCACCGTCCGTTCCGACGGCAAACGGCAGACCGGCTGCCTGCCAGGCCGGAATATCGGCGATGCCGCTGCCCAGCTTCAGGTTGCTGCCGGGGCAGTGCACCGGCACAACGTTCCGCGTTTGCATCAGTGCGATATCGTCCGCTGAAACGTGCACAGCGTGTGCCACCTGGGTCTTGTTGTGCAGAAGACCGCAATGTTCGAACCAGGCTAACGGCGTCATGCCGTGGCGCTCCAGCGACTGTTCATGTTCAAAGCGGGTTTCGGACAGATGGGTGTGAACCGACAGATTGTGCTCGGCGGCGAAAGCCGCAACGGCACGCACCGTCTCTTCGTCCGACGTGTATTCGGCATGGAGTCCGGCGTCGACGGTGATATAGTCTGCCCGGTTGTCCTTCTGGACCCAGTCCAGCAAGGCGAGCGTTTCCTGCACGCCGCGGCGGTTTTCAAACGGTTCGTCCCCGCTGCCGATGCCGTAGCAGAGATTGGCCCGGATGCCGGCATTGAGGCACTCGTCGGCGATGTCCACGATGTACATGTACATATCCGAAAACGACGTGACACCACCGGCAATCATTTCGAGGAGGCCGAGTTTCGTGCCGATCCGCATGTCGTTTGCCGTCATTTTCGCTTCGAACGGGAAAATGGCTTCTGTCAGCCAGCGCTGCAGGTTAAGCCCGTGACCGCGGCTTCTCAGCAGCGTCATCGGGATGTGGCAGTGTGCATTGACAAGACCCGGCAGCAAAAGTTTATCCTGCCCGTCGTAAATGCGCGTCCCGGCAGGGACATCCAGCCGCTCTGACGAGACGGCGGCAATGCTGCCATTCTGAATGAGGACATCGGCAGCCGTTGTCCCCCTGCCTTCTGGTATCCGAATCTGTCGAAACAGCATGCTAACCCTCGCTTTTTTGGCTGGCATCAGGTGAACCCCGGTCCGCCGCCGGTTTTGTGGTCGATTGTGGAGACGAACGCGCCGCCCAGCACATTGCCGAACGTGACAAAAGCCAGATTCTTCAATACATTCCATATCGTCAGCTGTCCGATCGGCGTGCCCGCCGCTTCAGCCGCCTGTCTTGCACCGGCATCGGCAGCCGCCAGCAGTCCGGCAGGCAGCGTGTACATGTTGGCGATGCTGTTCTCAAATCCAAGCAGAACAAAAAGAAAGATCGGAAAGTAAATGACCAGCGCCTTATCCGTAATGCGTTTGCACCTGGCAGCCACCAGCACGCCGATGCAGACGAGAATGTTGCAGGCAGTGCCGAGCACAATCAGGCGCAGAATGCCGTATCCCGCCTTGTTTGCAGCCGCTTCGATGAGGAAGAGACTGTAACGTCCGGAGAGATACTGAAACAGACCGCCCGCATGCATCATCAGGACGATGATGATCGATCCGAGCAAATTGCCGCTCCAGACGACCACCCAGTAGCGGAGTGTGCAGCGAATCGAATTCAGCTGGGCCAGAATCGGCGTCAGGAGCAGGATACGGCCGGTAAACACTTCCGCCCCCGTGACCGCTGCGAGAATGACGCCGGCCGGGAAAATGGCGGCGGACAAGATGCGCCTGATACCGGGTTCCGGCGAAAAGGCACCTAACGCAATCGAGGCGGCGCCGGCAAAGGATATCAGCATCCCCGCCAGCACCGCCAGTAAAAACAAGTTGATCCACTCGGGTCGCGCCCGTTCTCCCTTTGCTATCCGGCAGTAGAATTCAGTGATGCCGGACGCGGGGCTCACGCCATTGCGGCACGCTTCTCCGCCGCCTGCACGACATGTTCGACCAGCACGGACGTCGTGACGGTACCGACACCACCCGGCACCGGTGTCAGCGCCGCTACGATCGGGTCGACCTCAGCCTGACGGACGTCGCCGACCAGTTTGCCTTCATCCGTGACATGGATGCCGACATCGACCACAATCTGTCCCGGAGTGAAAAATTCGGGGCCGAGCATCTCGGCCTGTCCGGCGGCAACAAAGACAATCTCGGCCTCGCGCACGCGCGCCGCCAGATCGACGGTGCGCGTATGGCAGACCGTCACCGTGGCATGTCTCGCCAGACAGAGCATGGCGAGGGGTTTGCCGACGACCAGGGAGCGGCCGACGATGACGACGCGCTTCCCCTTCAGGTCGTATCCGTAATGGTCCAGGATACGGATGCACGCCTGGGGCGTGCAGGGCGAAAAGCCGCGTCCGCTGAGATTATAAACGGCAGCCATGCTCTCATCCGTTATCCCGTCGACATCCTTGTCGGACGACAGGACATTCCGCACGTGATCTTCATCGAGATGGTCCGGCAAAGGGCGAAACAGGAGACAGCCGGCGATCGTGTCATCGGCGTTGATCTCCTCCAGCTTTGCTTCAAGCGTCTCGCCTGTCACATCCTCCGGGAAGGCAAATACTTCGACGTCGACACCGACGGATTGCATGCGTTTCGTGGCACCGCGCTCATACGACAGATCGTCCTCCCGCTCACCCACCCGCACTATTGCAAGTTTCGGTGCACGTCCCTGTTTTTCCAAAAGGCGCGCTACTCTGGCTTGAAGGTCCTCCTTCATAGCCGCTACTACTTCCTTGCCGGTCAACAACATCGTCTCAAATTCTCCTTCTTACTTGTGTTCAACGAGGCCGTCTTCAACGGCGTTGAACAACGTCTCCGTGCGGCGTCTGTACTGTCTCAGCAGTGCGTGAGCGTGCTCGTTCAGTTGATCCGCCTTCTCACGGTCCTTCATCAGCTTGGTGTTGATAAACACGTTGAGGCTGGCAGCCCGGAGCGCGGCCTGGCAGAAAATAACGCCGCAGCCGACATCGGAAATGGCCAGCTTCGTGCCTTTCTCGAAAAATTTCTCCAGAAGCGTGACCGCTTCGCCGACCGTTTCCATAATCTGCATCGGCACGGAGCACGCCACGTTCAAAGCTTCTTCGAGGACTTTCGCTTTTTCCGCCCGCTCTTCGTCCGTTCCGGAAGGAAGGCCGTAGGCGCGCGAGAGCGGTTCAAATACCTGTGCGTCTTCTTCGACAAGCTCGAGGAGACGATTCTGCAGTTTCGTCGATTGCGCTTTCAGGGCATGGATATCGGCCTCGACATCGGCATACTTTTTCTTGCCGACGGTCAGACTGCCGACCATGTTGCCAAGCGCCACACCGAGGGCACCGACCAGTGCGCTGGCACCGCCGCCGCCCGGAACGGGCGCCTTCGAGGCAAGCTCCTCGACAAACGTCTCAATGGATAATGATTTCATGTCGTCACCTCACTTCAGAATTGCTTTAGAACAGCCCTGAGATCCTGCCATCATTGTCCACGTCAATGCGCTCGGCCGCCGGCACTTTCGGCAGACCCGGCATGGTCATGATGTCACCCGTCAGGGCAACGATAAACCCGGCACCGGCCGATATTTTAAGGTTTCTCACCGTGATCGTGAAGTCGCGGGGTGCACCGAGGAGCGTCGCGTCATCGGAGAAGCTGTACTGGGTCTTCGCAACACAGATCGGCAAGTTGCCGTAGCCCATTTCAACGATTTTTTCCGCCTGCTTTTTCGCGCCCGGTGTCAGTTCCACGCCGTCGGCCCGGTAAATGCGGGTCGCGATGGCATTCAGCTTCTCTTCGATCGTCGTATCGTCTTCATAAGTGAAAGAGAATCCGTTCGAGCCGCCTTCGGCCAGCCGAACCACTTCCTCGGCCAGGGCGACGCCGCCTTCGCTGCCTTTGCCCCAGACTTCGGACAGCGCCACGTTGACGCCCAGTTCCTTGCATTTTGTCTCGATCAGGCTGAGTTCGGCTTCCGAGTCGGTCGGGAAACGGTTGATCGCGACCACGGCCGGCAGGTTGAACACCGTTTTGATGTTTTCAATATGCTGCAGCAGGTTCGGCAATCCGGCGGCCAGGGCATCCAGATTTTCCGTTCCCAGATCGGCTTTTTTCACGCCGCCGTGATGCTTCAGTGCACGCACGGTCGCCACGACGACCACCGCATCCGGCTGCAGTTCAGCCATGCGGCACTTGATGTCAATGAATTTTTCGGCGCCGAGGTCACCGCCGAAACCGGCTTCGGTGACGCAGTAATCGCCCAGTTTGAGTGCAAGCTGGGTCGCCGCGACCGAGTTGCAGCCGTGTGCGATATTGGCAAACGGTCCGCCGTGAATGAATGCCGGGGTGCCTTCCAGTGTCTGCACCAGGTTCGGCTTCATCGCATCCTTCAGAAGCGCAGCCATCGCGCCTTCGGCTTTCAGCTCTTTCGCCGTGACCGGCTCATTGGCGTTCGTATAGGCGACGACGATATTGCCGAGGCGGTTTTTCAGGTCTGTCAGATCCTTGGACAGGCAGAGCACGGCCATGACTTCGGACGCAACCGTGATGTCAAAGCCATCTTCGCGCGGTACGCCGTTCCCTCTGGCGCCGAGCCCGTTTACGATGCTGCGCAGCTGGCGGTCGTTCATGTCGACGGCGCGGCGCCAGATGATGCGGCGTACGTCGATGCCGAGCTGATTGCCCTGATGAATGTGGTTGTCCATCATGGCTGCCAGCAGGTTGTTGGCTGCACCGATCGCATGAAAATCACCGGTAAAGTGCAGGTTGATGTCTTCCATCGGGACGACCTGCGCATATCCGCCGCCCGCGGCTCCGCCCTTGATGCCGAACACGGGACCGAGGCTCGGTTCGCGCAAGGCGATGAACGCGTTCTTGCCGATCCGGTGCAGCGCGTCAGCGAGGCCGACGGTGGTCGTTGTCTTGCCTTCGCCCGCCGGCGTCGGTGTAATGGCGGTAACCAGGATCAGTTTGCCGTTCGGTCTGGCATAAACATCCTTCAGCTCGGATACGTTGATCTTGGCTTTGTAATGGCCGTACGGCTCAATCGCTTCAGTCGGAAGTCCAATTTTCTCGGCGATCTTTACAATCGGTTGAATCGTGGTTGCCTGGGCAATTTCAATATCGGTTTTCATTCGTGTGCAGCCTCCATGCAAAATTTGCAAATAAAAAAATAGCGAGGGCAAAAGTACCCCTCGTTTCATACTATCATAAACTGGCCGGCAGACCGGCACGGACGGTTGTGGATTATTACAAGGCTTGAGTGCGGCCGTGCTGAATTTTCGTGCGATCCGTGATCGTGCCGCCGCCCGCAACGTCGTCCCCATCATAGAAGACAACGGCCTGCCCCGGTGAGACAGCCCGCACCGCCTCGTCAAAAACGACCTCGGCCGTTTCGTCCGGGAGCAGTGTAACCCGAGCCGGCGCCGGCGTGTGAGCGGCCCGGATTTTGGCGTTCACGCGCATCGACTGGCCCTGTGTCAGCGGCCGGATCCAGTTCAGATGATCCGCCTGAAGCGCTTCTGAAAAGAGCGCCGACGGTGGCCCCAGCACCACCTGATTTTTCTCGTGCCGGATATCGACCACATAGAGCGGTTCGGTCAGCCCGCCGAGTCCGAGGCCGCGCCGCTGACCGATCGTGTAGTGCCAGATGCCGCGGTGCGTCCCCAGCCGGTTCCCCTCGGCATCAACAAAATCGCCGCCGGCGCCGTCCGTCATCGCATCGATGAACCGTCCGTGGTCACCGTCAGGGATAAAGCAGATATCCTGGCTGTCGCGCTTTCTGGCGGTAATCAGGCCGTGGGCTGCGGCCAGCCGGCGCGCCTCCCCCTTGATCAGCGCATGAAGCGGAAAGAGCGTGCCCTCCAGCTGTTCCTGAGTCATGGCGTAAAGAAAGTACGTCTGGTCCTTGGCCAGATCCTTCGGTTTG
>LSQX01380500.1_pt1 | contig 14503 bp, 6 predicted proteins | sample 654561 | NCBI WGS metagenome assembly LSQX01 (sample SAMN04489861, study PRJNA283612) | anaerobic digester metagenome | isolation source: 4 biogas reactors fed with cattle manure at either 37C or 55C with and... | place: Denmark: Kongens Lyngby | collected 2014
CATTTTGCACATTTTAATGTCTACGATAGCCGGACAAACACATGCCCAAAAGCGCACGGTTAACATCTTTTTCGAGGTTGTGAGCTCTGGAACTTCGGTTTAAGGGGGGCGGAGTGAAAACCGCACACCTCAACGGATACCTCGCCTATGCTGATCAGGGGCAAGCCTGTCCGCGAAGGAAGCGCCCGAATCCGTCAACCAACTGATCGGACGAGGGCGGTTCGTTGCGGGGCTCGCTGTGAAAAACGGGCTCAGTTTTCGATCGTCCGTCTTCCTCCGAAGGGCCGTTCAGAGGTGCCGTTGAGCTCGAGTCCTTTGCTGAATTGCTGATGAAACAGACGGCTGTAGAGGCCAGTCTCTTGTAACAACTGAGCATGAGATCCTTGCTCGATGATTCGCCCGTTATGGAGAACAAGGATCAGATCAGCGGACAGAATGGTTGAAAGACGGTGGGCGATGACAATACTCGTTCGGCCGACCATAAGCCGCTCCAGGGCCGCTTGAACCTGAGCTTCGGATTCAGAGTCCAGGGAGGAGGTGGCCTCATCGAGGATCAGAATGCGCGGTTGTTTGAGAATGACCCGGGCAATCGCCAGCCGTTGTTTTTCCCCTCCTGAGAGTTTGTAGCCTCTTTCACCGACCACGGTATCGTAGCCGTCCGGCAGGGCCATGATCCGGTCATGGATGTCAGCTTGGCGGCAGGCCTCCATGATCTGTTCATCCGTGGCATTGGGATTGGCAAAAAGCAGGTTTTCACGCACTGTGGTATGAAACAAGAAGGTCTCCTGTGTGACCACGCCGATATGTCGCCGCAAAGAAGAGAGGGTCAGCTCGCGCACATCCGTCCCGTCGATGAGCACATGGCCGACGGTCGGATCATACAGTCGCGGGATGAGATAGGTGATCGTGGTCTTGCCTGCGCCGCTAGGCCCCACCAAAGCGACCATTTGTCCCGGTTCGACGCGGAAACTGACGTCTTCGAGGACCGGCTTTTCACCGGGCTGATAGGAAAAAGTGACGTTGACGAATTCCACGCTGCCTTTGGGCTGGATGAGTTCTTTGTGGCCTCCGACTATTTCGAGTTCGGCATCCAGGTATTCGAAAAGGCGCTCGAAGTGGGCCATGCTTCGCACGAATTCCACGCGCACGTTGGCCAGGTTGCCCACCGGGCCGTACAACCGTCCCAGATACGCCGTAAAGGCGACTATGGTCCCCAAAGAAAGGCCGTATCTGAAATGCAGATGACCGCCGAACCACCAAATGACGGCGCTCCCGAAGGCGCCCAACACGCTCAACATGGCAAAAAACCAACGGCCGACCATGGCCTGCCGTATGGAAAGCTCCATTAAATCCAGGTTCTTCTCGGTGAAACGTAGCTTTTGGAGATCCTCGCGCCCAAAGACCTTGGTGAGCAGATAACCGCTGATTCCTAACGTCTCATTGATGAAACTGTTGAGATCCGATCTTTTTTCTTGTGTCATCCGGGTCAGGGCGCGCCGAATGCGTCCGACTCTGCGGACCGGTAAGACGAAGAGAGGAATGAGGACTACGGCCAACAGAGCCAGCCGCCAATCCATGGCGAAGATCATGACTGACGCCGTGGCTAATGTGATCACATTGGTGAAAATGGTGACCACTATGACGTTGATCAGCCCTTGCACGCCGCTGACATCATTGTTGAGTCGGGTGATGATGTCTCCGGGCCGTGTTGTGGTATAAAAACGCAGCGACATATGGGACAAATGCTCATACAGCTGAGCGCGCAGATCGAGCATGATGCGCTGGGACGTCGAAGTAATAAGATACGTCCGGCCCACTTGCAAAAGAGCGCTGGCCACGGCCAAGCCCAGGCTGCCCAGGGAAAGCAGGTTCAAAAGGTAGGGATTGCGCTCAGGAAGGGCGATGTCTATGATGGCCCGGATCAGCAAAGGAGGTAGCAAAGAGAGTATGCTGCTTACGGCTATGCTGAGCAGGATCAAGGCTATCTGCCAAATATACGGCTTCAAAAAGGCGAGGACGCGGCGCACTTCGTGCCAGTGTACGTCGGTTTTTTGCTCATCGGTGCGGTCATGACCGTCGCGGTGGGAAAAACGTCCGGACCCCCTCCCGTAATCGCCCAATCCTCCGGGGCCGCCAAATCGTCCCATGTATATTGCACCTCCTTTAGGGGAGTCTCATTTAACAATATAGTACATCATATGACAATTTAGCCATTATTGACGTGAGAATGTTGGGTCGGAACCGATGTTCAGCGTCTCGGATCACTTCGTTGGGCACCGGCAAGGATCCCGGTGCGTCGGACAATGGCCATGCTATCCATGTCTTATTAGGCGAGAGGAAGGTGATTTCCTTCGCACAGGATCGATGAATTGATTCATGTGCAAGGAATTCAGACTGCCGAGTTTGCGCCGTGATCCGTATCCCAAAGCCCGACGGGTGGCTTGGCTGCGCCGTTTCTTGGATGCCCGCACACTTCGGGATTGTGGGTGTTTTAGGTTGTGCGCGGATTGAGATCATCGACGCGGTAGCCGGTTGAGGCTCGGAAGATTGCGGTCGATGGCCGGGTTACAACCTTCTGCCGAGGGGTCATAGTCTTTCCGACCGGTTCCGATCCGAGGTGCCCTTTGTCTGATGTCTTGGCCGACTTTGGCAACTGTTGGGAAGCATCGAAGCCGAGGTCTCATCCGGATGGACATGTCCTATGAGGTCGTTTGATTCGGCGCCTATCATCCCTTCGACTGCACCCGTTAACGCCGAGACCTGCCGGCGCATCCGGGCTGTCTGCGCGGGGTGCATGCTCGGCTTCGTCCTGTGAGAAGGCCTTCCTTTTTGGGCCAAAACGAATTGGCCTTTTTCTGTGAAATCCTGACCGCCGCTCCGGTGATTCCCGGAAACGGAGGGCCCCGCGGGCAGTCCGTCCCTCCTTTCGTCATCTTAGTAGCCTGAGTGCCGGGGAATTAACGATAATAGAAAGAAAGAAGGAGCAAGGACATAAAAGGTTGAAAATATGAGTGTAGCTAAAAACTAAGAGTAAAGCGAGGTGTGGTCCTTTGAAATCTAGGTTGCTGAGGCTTGCAGCGGTCTTGATTATGGTCGGTTTGGCCGGAATCGTATCTGCGGCGCCGCGGACGACGGTGACGATAGCCACGTATTCGTTGCCCCGGTATGAGATTCTGCGCGACTACCTGGTTCCTAAGTGGCAACCTAACCACCCGGATATCGACATTCAGGTCGTCAACTTCCCGGATTTTTGGAACAAACTACTGGTCTTGATGTGTACTGATCAAGCTCCTGATATCGTCGATACGGCGGGTACGTATGTTTTCGGACACGTGATACGCGGCGGAGCTGTTGATCTGGCTCCCTTGATCGCCAAAGATCCGACGATCAACGAGAACAGCTTCTGGCCGGGGCCTTGGAACGAGGTTCGCTGGCCGCAGCCTGACGGCAAAGGCATCTACGGCTTGCCTTGGGACACGGTCGGATCGGTATTGTGGTACAACAACGAGCTTTTGCGCAACGCCGGTGTCGATCCGCCGACCTCTTCGTGGACTTGGTTTGATTTGCGGGCGGCGGCCAAGAAGGTGGCCCGGGATACAGACGGCGACGGTGAAAACGATATCTGGGGCTTTGTCGCGGCCACGACGCACGAGATCTATGATCCGTTGGTGAAGTCTTTCGGTGGTGCCATTCTCAGTCCGGATCGCAAGTCAGCGGCCATCAACAGCCCCGAGGCCATTCAGGCCACACAGTTTCTTGCCGACATGGTCCTGGAGGAACGCTCGGCTCGGACGGGGCTGAGTCTGATCAACGGAAACGTAGGCTTTCATATAGGCGGGACCTTCCTCATTCAGAACATCGCTCGAGTCGAAGGCCTGGACTGGGGTGTCTGTACGGTACCCAGGGGCCCGGTGGCACACAACACCTACGGCGGCTCGAACATGTTTGAGGTCATGGTTCCCCCGGGCCAGGATCTCGAGGCCGTATGGCGCATTCTCAAGCTGTTGTTGACACAGGAGACCATAGAGGCGTTCTGGGCGTCGTATTCCGCGCCCTACAGCATCCCTTCCGTGCGCTCCGTAGCGGCTCGGATCAGGATGAACGAGATACAGCAGGTGTTGGCTCAGTCGGTAGGCTTCATGAGTGACGCCGACTGGAGTCCCGACTGGGCGATTTGGCAGACCGGAAAGCGTTCTGGAATTGATCCGGTGCTGCGAGGTGAGCGGTCTGCTGCGGAAGGTGTTTTGAGGGCGGCGGAAGAGATTAACAAAGTCCTCGATCTGGCCTACGGGATTGGCAATTAGTGATGTTCCCGAGATGAAAATCCAAAGTTTGCGTCGAGAAATGTAAGATGGTAAACTAAGAACCAGGTCTGTCCACAACTGTTCATTTCCGGTTGAGCGCTTGACTTGATCGACCTAATCAGGCCTTGTCGGTTCGGGAAGGTCGATCATGTGCGATGACAGTCGCTGGCGGGCTGAGTGAACCTTGGCAATCGGATGCTACTCAAGGACTGCTATCTTGTCGATGGATTCAGCAGGACGATGACACACGCCGCTTGGACGAGTCGATCCAAAACCCGTTGGAATGCCCAACGGGCGGACCGTTTCCCTGATGATCGATAAGGTCGGCCGGATGTGTTTCGTAGCCGACGCCGATGCCGTTGGCCGGAGGTGGTCTTGGGTATATTCGATCACCCCTTTCGGACCAGTGAAAAGCTGCGGGGTCTCCCCGGGCGAGCCCACGGGCTTAATCGGGGAGGCCCCGCCGTTTTATCAACTCAAAAGACATCACCGGCTTCGTAAGGGTAAAGAAAAAGCATTCAGTAAGAGGGGGAAACATGGTGAGATCACACAGGAAGCGTCTCCTACTTGCGCCGTTGGGAATCGTCATGTCAGTCGTCTTGATCAGTCTCCTCGTGCCGACCGCTACGGGCTCACCGGTTGTGATTCAGATGCAGCGCTCCATTCGCGAAGCTGACAGGAACTGGCAGGAAGCAGTCGTCCAGGAGTTCAACCGGGAACACGATCACATCAAGATCGAGTTGGCCGGAGGCGGAGAAGGCATCGGTTACGGTAAGCTACAAGTACTCATCATCGCCGGAGAAGCGCCGCATATCATCTACCAGGATCCAAACAACCTTCTCAACATGGCACGACAGGGCGCTCTTGTGGATCTGAAGCCCTATCTCGACCGGGAGCCGAGCAACAGCCCGTTCAGGGATTTCTTCGAGGTTACCTGGTCGTTTTACACCCTTGGCAACAGCATCTACGGGGTGGCACTCGATTTGCAGACCCAAGCCCTGATGTATAACCTCGATGCTTTTAACGAGGCCGGACAAGTCGAGCCCTGGCCCGGCTGGACCTGGGACGATCTAACGGCGATGGCCAAGAAACTGACCAAGCGTCCCTCGCCCGATGCGCCGCCGAGCAGATGGGGTATACGGGAGCCGCAGTGGTATCACTGGTGGTCGACCATGTGGCACTTCGGCGGTGAGCTGGTCGATAATTGGTCCGATCCTCAGGCCTTTACCGGCGATACGGAAGAGGTGCGTCGGGCCCTGCGGGTCTACCAGGAGTTGGTCCGCGCAGGTGCTATGTCTCCTCCGGGGACGTTTGGAACCAGCGGAACAGGCGGAACCTCGATTAACGTAGTGGGATACGGTCTCAGCGCCATGGGACTGGCTAACTCTTTGTATATGCAAACAGCCATTCCCTACGGCATAGAGTTTAAGACGAATTGGAATGTGGCCTCCCTGCCCAGCGGTCCGGCAGGCAATACGGCGATCACCAATGCCCTGGGTTGGGGACTGGTCAAGGATTCAGGTGATACCAAGGAAGCCTTCGACGTCTTGCGTTATTTCAGCGGTCCCACATCGATGGAGTTGGCGGTTCAGCATCGCCGGGGCGCGGTGTTGCCGCATCGTCCGACCATGCTCAGGTCTTGGCTGCGCTTCAATACCATCCCGAGCAACTGTCGCGTCTTGCTCGATGCGCTGCCCACATCGCGGCCGCTGCCTTTGATCGAGGACTCCCACAAGAATATCGTCAACCGCGCCGCCCAGGACTTCTGGCGTGACCGGATCTCGGAGAATCAGGCCATTGAGAATATGAGAATCGGCATCATCAGCGGTATCGAAGCCAACCGCTCCGCCGTGATCAAATAAGGAGAAGGCTAACACCTGTCGCCGGAGTTGGGCGAAAAACCGTTTTAAGGGGGCTGTCAGGCCCCCTTCGCCATTTGACGGAACCTTCTTTGGGCGAAGAGACCGACTGCATTCGCATGTTGGACGATGATATCTGTCTTGATGATAAAAAGGAAAATAGAAGCAGAAGACAAATATAAGCTTACAGGATCGGATTCGGGAGGGAGGTTAACGGCTCTTATTCGAATAAAGCAAATGACTTGTATCAGCTTCGGAGAAGCCTGACCGGTTCGCGTTGAGCCAAGTCAAGTTCATTAAGAAACGGGAGGGAAAACAAAGTGAGATCGCCCAAGAGGCGTATCCGAGTTGCGCCGTTGAGAATCATGCTGGCGGTGGTTTTGGTCAGCCTTTTCGCCTCCGCCGCTATGGGAGCTCCGGTCGTCATTCAGATGCAGCGCTCCATTCGCGAGGCTGACAGGAGTTGGCAGGAAGCTGTGGTCGAGGAATTCAACCAAGAGCATGATCACATCAAAGTAGAGTTGGCCGGCGGCGGAGAAGGCATCGGTTACGGTAAGTTGCAAGTTCTCATTATCGCCGCAGAAGCACCGCACATCATCTACCAGGATCCGAACAACCTGCTGAACATGGCGCGACAGGGCGCTTTGGTGGATCTGAAACCCTACCTCGATCGGGAACCGAACGACAGCCCGTTTAGGGATTTCTTTGAGGTCACCTGGTCGTTTTATACCCTGGCGGGAAGGATCTACGGGGTGGCCATGGATCTTCAGACCCAGGCTCTGATGTACAACGTGGATGCCTTCAATGAGGCCGGGCAAGTGGAACCTTGGTCTGGCTGGACCTGGACGGATCTGACGGCGATGGCCAAGAAACTGACCAAACGTCCCTCACCGGATGCACCGCCGAGCAGATGGGGTATTCGGGAGCCCCAGTGGTTCCACTGGTGGTCAACCATCTGGCACTTCGGCGGTGAGCTGGTCGATGATTGGTCCGATCCTCAAGCCTTTACCGGCGATACGGAAGAAGTGCGCCGGGCTTTGCGAGTCTATCAGGAGTTGGTCCGCGCAGGTGCTATGTCGCCTCCGGGGACATTCGGAACCAGCGGAAGCGGCGGAACGTCAGCCAACGTGGTGGGCTACGGCCTGAGCGCCATGGGGCTGGCCAACTCGTTGTACATGCAAAGCGCCATTCCGCTCGGTCTGGAGTTTAAGACCAATTGGAACATAGCCTCTCTGCCCAGCGGACCGGCAGGCAATACGGCGATCACCAATGCCATCGGTTGGGCACTGGTCAGGGATTCGGGTGATACCAAAGAAGCGTTCGACGTCTTGCGGTACTTCAGCGGTCCCACGGCCATGGAGTTGGCGGTTCAGCATCGCCGGGGCGCGGTGTTGCCGCATCGTCCGACCATGCTCAGGTCTTGGTTACGCTACAACACCATTCCGAGCAACTGCCGCGTCTTGCTTGATGCACTGCCCACATCGCGGCCGTTGCCTTTGATCGAGGACTCCTACAAGAACACGGTCTCGCGAGCGGCCTATGAATTCTGGCGTGACCAGATCTCAGAGGAGCAAGCTATTGAGAATATGAGAATCGGCATTATCAGCGGCATTGAGGCCAATCGAGCCGGGATCAAAAACTGAGGCATAACCTCGTCTGCCGGACGAGAACCGTTCGAAGGGGCCGTCAGGCCCCTTCGCTGTCGGACGGAGTGCTTCTTGTCGATCGGTAGATAGCCGGACTACCGGGATGCTGATATCTGTCTTATTGATAAAAAGGAATATAGCTCTACAAGACAAATATAAGCCCAGGGTATGAATCCCAAATCTTGCATTGGAAAAAGGAAGTGTTGATCAATGTGCTTCATGCGGAGAGCATCTCGCGTTCGTCGGATCGTGGCGTGGCTGTGTGTGAGTGCCATCATGCTCTTGTCGACTGTGGTCGGACAGGCGTCGAAGGCCAAGCTGGCGGTCTGGGACTGGTGGGATATCGCCAATCCGTCGATCAAAGCCTACTACGATTGGGTGACGACCACTTTTGAGGCGGCCAACCCCGATATTGAGCTTGAGTACCAGTTCATCCCTGAAAGTCAGTATTACACAAGGATCATCACCGCCGTCGCGGCAGGCGTCGCGCCCGATGTGGTGCAGCTATCCATCACCCGGGCCAGGGATTTCTTTAACGAAGGGTTGCTGATGGTCCTCAACGACTTTGTGGCCAAGACCCCGTCCATGGCTCCGCGCGAGTTTGTACCTCCCACTCAGATCTACAACCAAAAGGACGGCCAAATCTACGGCATCACTTTTGTCATGGACGCTTCCGCTTTGTTGTACAATCGCCAACACTTCCGTGAGGCAGGGCTGGATGATTCTCCGGAGGGCATTGCTTCATGGGATGAGTTCGTTCAGGCGGCAAAGAAACTGGTCCGCAGACACGGGGGCGAGACGACCCGATTTGCCTACACTTTCTATGGCAACCCCATCGAGGAGTTTTGCAGCTGGATGCGCACCAACGGCGGTTCTTTCTACAACACCGACTTCACCCAGGCCGGTTTCAACACCAAATCCGGGGTGGAGACTCTGCGCTTTTTGCAGAGTTTGTCGCTTGATCAACTGGCAGGCGGGAACTTCAACGCTGAAACGGCTTCCACGAGATACTGGGGGACCTGGGCCGGTTCGTATATCCGCAACGCCAATCCCTCCCTGGATTTCGGTATGACTACGTTCCCTCAAGGTCCTTCGGGCAATCAAAGGGGCAGCACCACGTGGGGCAACATGATGACTGTCCTGTCCACCACACAAAAGCCTGAGGCCTCTTGGCGCTACATCACCTTTGTTTGCGGTCTGGAATCCGGTATCCAGCTGCTTAGACTGATGGATCGTCCTACCTGTCCGCGCTTGGAGTTCTACCGGACGAGTGCTTGGCGGGAGGCGGTACGGGCCAATCCGTGGATGGAACAGATCCCGGCCATAGTCAATGCCGGAGGAGCCTATCCGTTTATCCGCTTTGCGGATGTCAATGCCCAAGTGGGGCCTTTGATCCGCGCCGCCATCCAGTCGGCTACCATGTCGCCTGAAGAGGCGCTTTTGAGATCGGAGGAGATCGTCAATCGTTTCTTGAGCGAGACGGAGTGATTGATGGAGGATCGACTGTGCCGAGCTTGAAGTTCCTTATGTGAGCGAAAGAGGCAATTTGAAGGAGCTGAACCATGGAACGACGTCGGCTAACAATCTGTCTGTGGGGGCTGTTATTCATCATCTTTTCGATATTCCTCTTCGGCGCGCTGGGTCCAGCTGTGGCCTCATCGGCATCGGTGCGCTACGCACCCGATAAATGGGCCGTCGTGCCGAAACTCAAACCGGACGCGACGGTACGGATTGACGGGCGGCTGCAGGAGTCGTGGTGGCAGGAGGCGGCTACGGTCACCGGCTTTCAGACCGCCTACTACGAGTATGTCCGCTCTCATGAGACGGTTCACTACCTGCTGGCCTATGATGATCAACATCTGTTGGTCGGCGGGAGAGTGTCTCGCGATGAGGCGGAATCGCTGCATAAGATTGAGGTCGTTCTGCGGCATGAAGGGCGCGCCGGGAACTACTTCGTCGCCAGCATCCCCGTCAAGACCCGGCATCCGGCCAGTGCCGCGCAGTTGAACACGATCTGGAACCCGTCGCTCAATGAGCTGTCTTCCGATGAGGGACGGGTCGAGGTGCGCGGTTTCAGCTACGCCACATCGGAACAGGATGATCGGTTCACCGTCGAGGCGGCGATTCCGTTTACCGCCTTGTCGGCCGCGGGCGTAGAGCCAGGAGATGAGTGGCAGGTGAACATCATCCATGTGCATCACTTGTACACCAAACCTCTCACATCGTGGATTCCCATCCGCCAGTCTAACCACTGGGACAACGGCCACAGCCTGACCGGAGCCAGGACGTCATTGTACGGAAACGTCATCGGTCAGGGTCGTCTGGGCAGTGTCTTTTTCAGCCGACTGCCCGATGCGGCTGATTCTGAGCCCGGAGCAATCGAGGATGCGGATTTGAGCTATGTCGGCTTTACGAAAAAGAAGCTGCAGTTCAGCTTGTCCGCTGATCAGGCGAGGTTAAAAGATGTCTCCTTGCGGTGGCAGTCTCCCGGGCGAGCCTGGCAGACGCTGCGGGATTACGAGATAACGCAGGACGGCGGCAAGCTATCCGTGGTCTTCGATCATCCCGGCCCGGTGAGCGACGGGACGTACAAGCTGTTGATCACGTGCCGGCTCGATGATGACAGCTCATTGGTCTCTCTCATGACCTTTGACCGGGAGCATATGATCGAAGCCGGATTGGCCACCACGCCCTCTCGGCCTCCCAAAGAGGTGGTCACTACCGTGCCCTGGGCGGAAGCCTCCGAGGAAGTGCGGGCCGTTATCGATCTGATTCCGCCTCAGCCCGGTTTTCGCTACACCGGATTGCCTGAAATGCCCGATCTGTTCCCGGACGGAACGCATCTGTACCGCCTGAATCCCGACAAAAAGAGCCTGACGGCCACTCCGACGGGGACGATCTATCCCAGCACCGATCCGCGCTGGAGCGAGAGCCACACGTTGGTCATGAAGAACAGAATGGGTGAGGAGATCGAGATTCCCTACTACCAAGATGCCAAAGGCAAGCGCTATTACGTCACCGGGCATCTGTGGTATGTGCAGCGCCAAGAGGCCATTAAGGAGACCTCACGCATCGCGGCCAGGGATCCTCTCGGAGCGGCGCGCATTTTGTACGCTTTCGCTCAAGCCTACAAGCGCTGGCATCCGACGGTCGATCGCGACGGAATCACGGAGTTCATTCCCGCTCATTCAGGGCCGCCCTATGCCTACTGGGGCGGAACCTGGAGTCGCTGGTGGTGGGGAGATCTTTCATCACTTGCTCCTTTGGCCACGGTTTATGCACAACTCAAGCAGACCAATGCCTTTGAACTTTTGAGTGCCGAAGTGGGAGAAGATGTCGAAAGAGTCCTCGTTGAGGAGATGTTTAGGCCTTCAGTCGATTTCGCGCTGACGTATGTCCCCTCACAGGGGAACATGGCCAACAGCTTCTGGCGGGGCCTGATTGAGATCGGACGGGCGCTCGATGATTCGGATATGATTCACCGGGCCGTGGAGCTGGTGCGCAATTTCGTGACCGAAGGCAAGTTCCTGTCCGACGGTTTTTGGTCCGAGGTCACGCTGAGCTATCACGTCCAGACGATCAATGGACTGGTCAGTGCCATCGGACTGCTCAACGGCTGGAGTGACCCCGAAGGCTATGTCTCGCCCCGGACTGGTCTGCACTTGGAAGATCTCGATATGGCCAGTGAATTCCCCATCATCGCCAAGGCGCTGGAGATCAACCGGAAGGTGGTCTATCCGGATGGGAAGTATCTGCCCATCCAGGACACCTGGGCCAATGGCACAGCCCGACAGCCGGACCTAACAGCGGGTTCGTTCTATCTTCCGGCGGCCAGGATCGGACGTTTGGTGAGAGGGGGAGGTCGGCAACAGACCCAGCTTTATCTCAACTTCCAGCCCAAATACGGTCACGTCCATCGCGACGGGTTGAACATCACGCTGTTTGCCAACGGAACGGAGCTTCTGCCCGATTTGGGCTATTCGCACAGCTCGAAGTACCGCTGGTTTACCACATCGACGATGGGACACAACACCGTAGTGGTGGACGGCAGGAACATGGCCGGGACTGAGTCGGCCAATCACGGAGGCAACATCGAGGCCTTTGTCATCGCTGAGCCGTTCCAACTGATGCGAGCCTCGTACACCGAGGCCTATGACTCCGTTGACGAGTATTCCCGCGAACTGTGGATGGTGCCCTTGACGGACGACGGGCAGCAGGTCTACGTCCTCGACATCTTCAGGGTCGCCGGAGGACAGCGCCATGAGTACACACTGCAGGGTGACGCCAACAGGGATGCTTTCTTCGAGGTGGATAAGCCCACTAAAGACTACGGGCCTTATCTCTTGCCGCCGGGGGTAAGAGTGACGCAACCTACCGGACCGTCGACGTCAGGCAGTGCCCAGGGTCATTACGCCGGATACATCTATCTGCGGGACGTTGAGCAGGCGGAGCTGAATGACGATCAATTCGTAATCACACTGTTCACGGAACAAAGCGGCACGACCCGGCCTCAGCTGAAAGTGACGGGTATGTTGGATGCCGGCGCAAACGAGCTTTTCCTGGCGCGCTCGCCTTCGATGCGCCCGGTGCGGCTAAACGGAATCGCATCGGATAACAATCACCTGGTCGATTTGCACACTATGCCGAAGATGCTTCTGCGGCGTGAAGGCCAGAATCTGCGCAGCGATTTCGTCACTGTGCTGGAGCCGCGCTTTGACGATACCGGTTTCCGGATCGAGGCCGTTGAAAGACTGCCGATCACAGACGGTCCGAGAGGATCGGTGGCGGTGCGGGTCATCTACGACGATACCATCGACATCCTGCTCAGCAATCCCTTCTATGATGAAGGAGCGCTGGTCGTCGGTGATATAACCCTGGAGGGCGAGTTCGGCTTTGTCCGGCTGAAAGACGGCGCCGTCCGGGAGATGTCGCTGGTGGGCGGTACCCGTCTGTGCAAGGGAGAGATGACGTTAGAGGGCAGCGGAAGATTGCAAGGCCGTATCGTCGGCACGTTGCGTCGGGCCGACGGTGACGAAGCGGACGCCTTGATCACCGACACGGCGCTGCCGACCGATGTCACGGACGGCTACGTCATCGTCAGGCATCCCGACGGTCGGACCGCCGGTTTCAAGATCGGGCGCATTGAAAGCCGCGGCGAGGGTTCGTCGATCGTCCTGGCCGAGCACGACCCCGGATTTGTCATCGATTCCGACGGGGCGTCCCGCCAAGTGTTCCACCCGCGGCTTGAGTGGCAGGGAACGCACACTTTTGATATCGCCCTGATCGATCACGCTGCCGAGCTGAGGGGCACACGGCCTCTCCAAGAGACGGTCGGACTGATCTCGGGGACGGTGTACGATCCGAAAGGTCAGCCGGTGGAGGGAGCCGTGGTTCATGTGGCGGGTTACCCAACGCCTGCGGCGACTACCGATGCTTCCGGACGTTTCCGGCTGAGCGGGATTCCAATCGGCAAACAGTGGGTGAAGGCGAACCACAAGCTGTATGCATCGTCGGTGTCATCGGCGTTGGAGATCACTCAGGATGAGAGTGCGCAGGTCACCTTGATTCTCGGTGATCGATTGCCGCCGCAGCTGTCAGGTGTGCCTTCGGAAGTGGAGTCCGGTGAGCCGATACCCGTCATATGTTCAGTGGACGCTACGGTGTATCTGGTGGAGGGCTCCAGCACGCGCAGAATTCCTGACGCCGACAGAGTGCGGGCCAGTGCCGTCAGCCAAGTGAGGGTCTTGGCGGAGCAACCCGCATTGCTGCCGACTCCAAAAGAGCTCTTCGGTGCGTATGTCTTGTACGCCATTGATGACGAAGGGCGTATCTCGGCGGGAACATCGGTCTATCTGGAAAACCAAGAGGAGCTGGAAAGACTCTTTCAGTTCTTTGAGAGCTGGCAGTGGTGAGTGTTCATAGTAACGACGAAGCGGACCGGGGTTACACCTCGGTCCGCTTCGCGGGAAACCCCTTGATCGTCGGTTGGGATGCTCATTGGGCCAAGATGGCGTTGATCAGCGCATCGGCGCGAGCCGCAGCCGAGCTTAAAGCCTCCCGGCCGCGCACGGCGGGCACTATCACATCACTGATAGCTTTCAGTATATCAGCCACGCGCGGATGCTTGATGGTCTGTGGACGGGCTGAAAGAGCTCCTTCGACGAAAGCCGCTCGGTTGTAGTCAGCAGGCACGGACACAAAGGGCCAGCGGGTTGAGCGAGCCATGGGCAGATAGGACGGAACGGTATTGTAGCTGAAAACGCCCTTCTGGCAGAAGAATTTCATGGATTTCCAGGCTTCTTCTTTATGTTTGCTACGGCCCATGACCAGACCTCCGGGCACCATGGCGTTGATGGCTCCGGCCGGTCCTGCCGGCAGCCGGGCCACATTGTAGTCGAAGATGGCAAAGCTGGCCATTCGTTGGGCCACGGCGTAGTAGGAATACATGCCGACCCGACCTTCATAGAAAGGCGTGGCGTTACCGTAGCCCGGATCCACGACCCCGTCTTGGGTCAACAATTCGTATAGGAACTGCAGACCTTTCAAGGTGGCCGGTTCACTGACCGCCGAGCGGGTGGGATGGTCGCTGTCATCGACCCAATCGCCGCCGGCGGAAAAAACCCAGGGAGTCATGGTTTCGGCATTATGGGGCAATACCAAGCCCCATTGGTCGTGCGCCCGGCATGTCTGCCGA
>LSQX01056378.1_pt1 | contig 14502 bp, 12 predicted proteins | sample 654561 | NCBI WGS metagenome assembly LSQX01 (sample SAMN04489861, study PRJNA283612) | anaerobic digester metagenome | isolation source: 4 biogas reactors fed with cattle manure at either 37C or 55C with and... | place: Denmark: Kongens Lyngby | collected 2014
GCTAATCATTTTATCCGCATTATATGATATCTCTCCATAATTGCTTAAGAAAAAACTTATTTTACTTTTATATTTATTCATTACTTCAAGCATTTCTTCATTTGGAAGAATTGTTCCATTTGAAAATATCATTAATTTATCAAAACGTTCAGAAAATTGCATTGCCTTTTCTATCATTTTAGGAAGGTCTTTGTTTAAAAATGGCTCTCCGCCGCTGAATTGAAGCCATTCAACATAATCTACTACTTCGAAATATTTTTCTATCTCATTAGCTATAAAATCATAGCTATAGTGAGGAGGATTATCATAGTTAATTACATCAGCTGAACATAACCTGCATCTTAAGGTGCATCTTAAAGTAACTGTGATGGTTGTTCTTCTAAGTTTAACATATGGAATTTCTACATCTTTTTTGTTATTCATTTTAATCTTTCTCCTAAATAATTTTGCTAATTATATCTTTCAATTTTTCATGACTGTTAAAAGAATTAAAAAATAAATCTCTTTTTTCACTTTGTATAAATGAAGGCTTTACAATACATGGATTATACAACAATGCTTCTTCTATTTTTCTTTTACTTTTATATATTTTATCTTCTATGCTTTTAAAGTAAGCTTCTCCCTTTTGTGAATGAATCATAATTAAGGACACACCCATATATATGTCGTCAATAATATCGTCAATATTAATCCCCCAAAAATCAGCTAATGTTATATCCGAAAACCTTGGAAATGCCTTATATTGACAATTATAGCAAGATGGACGCAAATACAAATTTTTAATAAATCCTCTATAAAAAAGCTCTGTTTTCTGGCTGCAAAAATATTCTTTTCCGTTTTCAAACACAACACATGTACCAAAATTTTTCCAACCATTTCTTTTGTCACGAAAATTTATTTTCTTAATTTTACTTTTATATTCTTCTTCTATTTCATTAAAATACTTTGAATAAACCATTGGTGAATTAACACCATGACATACAATATCGCATAAAAGCAGATTATCATATTTTTTATTGAGATATTGTATTAATCCTGCAATTTGACAAGGTGTTCCCGTAAACATTACAGTCTTGTCTTCTTCTAACAACCTTTTTATATCCTTATAAATTAATCCTATTTCGCTTTGAACATATTTTGACTGCCTTAACTCATGAAGCTGCTCTCTACTATTTATTAGACAATGTTCAACTAAATTATTTGTTTTATATCTGGCCCCTGAAACAAAACCTCCATTATCAAGTACCTTGTGAGCTAATTCTGTAAATATTCCTCCGGACGAACTAGAAGTCCTTACTTCATCATCAAGGCTCCAAGCAGCATATACTTTAGGCTCTTTTAAATTATCGCTTACAGAATTATTAATTGCCGGACATAAGCTTTCACATAAACCGCATTCCGTNNTACATTTACACATACGGCACAACCTGTACAGCAACTTTTTCCCAATGCCAAAAAAGAATTAATATTATTCATCCCTTAGAATTACTCCGTCCTTTATTATTTGACATAACTCTGCATCCAGACTTTTTCAAACTCCAAAATATATTTACCGTTATAAAAATCATCCCAATGTGCTCGTAATTTATCACGCATAAACTCAAGTAGCTCAACACAATTGTTTAGACCATATCTATGAATCTTTTCTATCATTGAAATCATATAGGACCATTCACTGTAAAGAGCCAGCTCACTTAACTGAGGCAATATCTTGCTTATATATTCGGTACGCTCATGAAATGCAGCTAAGTATTCATTTAATTGAACCGAATTGAGCAAATGGTGCTTCGTTGCTGCACCTGAGTTGTTACCGGGATGGCGATAAAAGCAATACTTCGGCAAACCATGAGCTACCACTATTTCTGCGTTGGCGAAATAGCGATAGGTCGTGGTTATATCGTCATAGCTGCCTTCATCAAAAAAACGAATGTTATCAAATAGCTCTCTGCGAACAAGCTTCGTTGGCATAGCTGCATTATATAACTTTCTCCATAAAAAATTTACCGTTGCCTGTTCCGCATCCATGATATGTTTCTCATCATATTGATAAATACCATTTGGCACTTGATGACCATTTTCTTCTTTTGTTGAACCACATACAGAAATATCAGCATTATGTGTTTTTGCCAAATTATATAAAAATTCTAAGAAATCAGTTTCAGCATAGTCATCATCATCTATGAAAGCTATATACTTGCCTATGGCAGCATCTAAGCCTGCGTTGCGTCCACTCCCGATATTTCCTTGTTCCTTATGAATTACTCGAATTCGTGAATCTTTTAATGCGTATTCATCAGCAATTGCTCCACTTCTGTCAGTGGAGCCGTTGTCAACAATTATAAACTCAAAATCTTTAAAAGTCTGATTTAATATACTTTCAATTGCTCTTGCTACAAGCTCTTGACGATTATATGTAAGCATGATTACACTTATTTTCATATCTACCATACTTTCCATGGTGCATTTCCCTCTCTCCACACATTTTCTAAATATCCTTTATCCCTTTGTGTATCCATGCACTGCCAGAATCCATAATGCTTGTACACGCCAAGTCTTCCTTCTGTACTAAGATTTTCAAGAGGTTCTCTTTCAAAAATCGTTTTATCTTCTTCTATATAATTAAATATAGTTGGATTCATAACCATAAATCCTGCATTTATCCATCCGGCGTCTTCAGTCGCCTTTTCTCTAAATCCTATTACTTTTCTGTCACTTTCATCTATATCCAAAACACCGAATCTACCGCCGGGCTGTATGGCGGATAATGTAACAATATTATTAGTTGACTTATGTTGTTCCACTAATTTACTTATGTCTATATTACTGACTCCGTCGCCATATGTCATCATAAAAGCTTCATTACAGGTATATTTTTGGATGCGTTTTATACGACCTCCTGTTTGGGTATGTAGTCCTGTATCAACTACCGTAACCCGCCAAGGTTCAGCAACATTATTATGTATAATCATATCATTCCCGTTAGAAAAGTCAAAAGTAATATCTGACCTATGCAAATAGTAATCAGCAAAATATTCTTTTATAACATAACCTTTGTAGCCGCAACAAATAATAAAGTCATTAAACCCGAAGCATGAATAATATTTCATAATATGCCATAGTATCGGAGCATCTCCGATTTCTATCATTGGCTTTGGTTTTAAATGACTTTCCTCACTTATCCTTGTGCCAAATCCGCCTGCTAATATTACAACCTTCATCACTCTTCTCCTAAGGATAATAAATGTGTTGTTCTTTAAAATTTCTTTATTGTCTGCCTTACTATAACGTACAAATATAATATCGACAAAATATGATATATATTTTAGTATTGTATCACATTTTGGTCTAAAGCTGAATCCTAATAACCACCCATCATATCCATAAGCCAAGAGCTTTGTGCATTTAATTTATTAAGGCTTTGTTCCAATGATGAAAATTGATTCCAGTACCTTTGCCTTTCTTTTTCAAGACTCTTTTTTAACTCTGCCATTTTTTCATCATAATCTTTAATTTTTAACGAGATGTTATTTTGATCAGATGTACGACCACTGTCTGAGCCGGCTTCTTCGATTAGCTTTCCGGATGTGCCCAAAGCCCCTATGTTTTCTTTAATTATATCTAAAATTTGGCTTGAAATACCGGACCTTGCATATTCATCCGATTCATCTGCAATACCTGTAAATAAGCTTGCTATTTCATCTGGAGCTTCTATTAACTTTTCTCTAAACTTATCTTCATTAAAAACTAACTTTCCGCTTGTATCCATTGATGCTGCAGCAATTCCAACATTAGACAAAGCTAGCTCGCTTACAGAGGTCATACCTGTCATGCTTGCTCTCAATTTATTTAATAGAGTATTAATATTATTATCACCGAACAGAACTCCTTTTTTAGCTTCTATTAACCAATTTTCTATTTCTTTTTCTTCCATTTCATCCTGTTGCTCAGGAGTTAAAGGAGGATAATCCCTTCTTGGTTTTTCTTTTGTTTTAGTGCTTAGTAAATCGATTATTTCGTTATAATCATCTATAAACTGCTTCACTCTTTCAATCACTTCATCAGTATTATTTATTACATCAAAGGTTATGGGTGTATCTTCCGGTGGAAGTATTGCGTTTTTATTCAATTCAATGTTTATGCCATCAATTGAGAAATTGGCAGTGCTTCGTGTAATATCTATATCTTGTCCATGAACAGTTACATTCATTACTGTGTCTTCGCCGGTTATTTCAATGTCATCGCCTATACTTCCACCGAAAAGATTATCAGCTAATTCTCCTGTAATCTCAATTTTTGATGCTTTCCCTGTATCTTTAGACACAATAACAAATTTATCCGTAATATTAGAATATGTAATGTCAACATCTGAATCTTTGTTAATTTTTTTGAGTACTTCAGAAATGGACATGTCCTTATTAATTCCATCAATTAATTTTCCATTAATATTAATAGAGAGCCCTACATCTTCCCCGTATAAACTGCCAATGCTTTTAGAAATGTTTAACCTGTTACTGTCTCCTGATTTAATTCCCGTCAGTATACTTAAGTCACTGCTTAGATTGCTTACACCAAAAACATTGGTGCTTCCGGATGCAGAAAATATAATTGTTTCAGCATCAAGTACTGCATTAACATTTCCGGCTCCATAAGCTTCAGTGAGTTTTGTATTAAGAAAATCTGACAATCCTTCAGCATCATAGGTGTAAGAAGTTCCATCAAATTTACCCTCACTCATTTCAGAAAGAGCTATTGTTTTTCTGACTCCGTTAAAATCAAATGTAATGCTGCTATCTAAAAATACATCTTCTGCTGTTCTGATTAAATTTGAATTGACTACCTGTCCATTTGAAGAAGCGGATGTATCTTCTGTTATATTATCTATATTAAAAGTTTTTAGTATATCATTACTTGCTGCAATCAGTTTGGCTTCTCCCGTTTCAAACACAATTTCACCGTTAACCGCACTATATTGCAAGCTTTCACTTAAATTGTTACCATCTGCATCTTTCATAGAATCAATTTGATTGTTTAATTCTGCGACTATATCATTTAATCGAATGTTTAGCTCTTCTCCGGTATATTTAAAGTCACTGCTTATTTTAAAATCATATCTTTTTCCCTCTACCTCAATTGTCATGGTATCTCCCGCAATTGAAGGCATGTAACCGGGTATTGCATCACTTGAAAAGCTTTGTGATGAAGCAGGATTTGTTGTAGTATATGTTGCAGCTTTAGCCACTGAAGTTATACTATTGATTTTAAAATTACTGATTTCACTTGCATTTCCGGTCACATTCACATAATCAGATGAGGGTTTATATGTATATGATTCGAAAAATTTCGAGCTTAGAATATTAGTTTTGGAACTTGATGAATAAGAGAAGTATTTATTGTTAAATGTCTGAAGTTTTGAACTTATTTCTCTGTATGCTTCTTGTTTGTATAACAATTTTTGTTTTGCCTGATATTGCCTGTTTATTTTATTTCTGGTGCCGGCTGTCATTTGATTAACTAAGTCATCAGTATCCAATCCTGACATTAAGCCGCCCATTCCTTTGTTTATTGATGAGCCGTATAGGTTAGTTGAAAGTATTGACATATCTTTCTCCTTTTCTTCTATTTATATATTTCCATATCTTCATAATCTATCTGTTAATTTATATATCGTCAATATTTCCAATAAGTTAAATGTTTTATGAAAAAAGTAATAATTTGATATCTGCAATTATTGTAGTCCCGTGGAAGTCTTCATTTTTTTGTTTTTTTGACGATATATTATTGAGGAGGTGATAGATTTGATAAATGAAACTAATCCTATTACATCAAAGCCGAATATTACAACTAAAAAGACATATGTAGAAGAATCTCAGACTGAAGATATAAAAAAGTCAAACTCATTGAGAAGTAATAGAAAATATGACAGTATAGAGGTAAATAAGCTTATTGCTGAAAATGAAAAAAGAATAAACGACTTTAAAGAAACAATCCGGAGCATGATTGTAAAACAAGGAGAAGCATCAAACTTAACCTTGTTTGGGCGAAAATTGAATGTTTCAGTTGAGGATTCTCAAAAGGCAGCTGCATCTATTGCAGAAGGCGGAGAATATTCGGTTGATGCTGTTGCAACAAGGATTATGGATATGGCTAAGGCACTATCCGGCGGTGATAAAACTAAAATTTCCTTGCTGAGAGATTCAGTTATCAAAGGTTTTGAAGCGGCAGGATTGGAGTTTAACGGCGGTGCAGGACTGCCGGAAATATGCAGCCGGACTTACGACGAAATTATGATACGCTTCGATGAATGGGAAAAAGAATAAAAAATATGTAAATTAAAATACAACCATTGCTTTATGGTTGTATTTTATATTGTATAGAAAGTAAGGTTATAGGGTAAATTGTTTTACTAAATCGTTAAGAATTAATACTTGTGCTGATAATTCTTCGCTGTTGGCTGCACTTGCTTCTGCTGTTGCCGCATTCTCCTGAACTACCGATGATATTTGCTCAATGCCGCTTCTTATTTGATTTACTGAAACAGTCTGCTGTGATGATGCTTTTACAATTTCATTTATCAACTCATTGGTTTCATTTGTTTTATCAACTATCCCTGCTAATGATTTACCTGCTTCGCCTGCTAACGTTGTTCCTTTGTTGATTGCATTTATGGAATTTTCTATCAATGCGGTAGTTTGTTTGGCAGCTTCCGCTGATTTGCCGGCCAAATTTCTTACTTCATCCGCAACAACCGCAAATCCCTTGCCTGCCGCTCCTGCTCTTGCAGCTTCTACAGCTGCATTTAATGCAAGTATGTTAGTTTGGAATGCTATATCATCTATAACTTTTATTATCTTTCCTATTTCGCTTGATGAATTACTTATTTCATCCATAGCTGAAAGCATATCGCGCATTTGCATGTTGCCATGCTCAACTTCCTTGGAAGCTTGCATTGCCTTGCTCCCTGCATTTTCTGCATACTCTGCATTGTTTACGATAGTTGTGTAGATTTCGTTGATTTCTGCTGATAATTCCTCTATTGCGCTTGCCTGCTCTGTTGTTCCTTGAGCCAATGTTTGTGCTCCTGTAGAAACCTGTTCAGCATTCATATTGATTGAAATAGAGGATTGTTGTATTTTCCCTATTGCATCTTTTAACGTATTGGACATATTTAGCAAGGAGCTTTTTAATTTGGCAAATTCACCTTTATAATCTTTTTTAAGCTCAGTGTTCAAATGTCCTTCAGCCATTTTATCAATAACTCCGACGCTTTCTTCAATATATATAATATATAATTTTAATCGCTCTGTTAGTTTCCCTATGGAATCTGCCAGTACGCCTATTTCATCGTCGCTGTTTATATCAATACTTACATCTAATTCGCCTTCAGCTAATTTGTTGGTTATATTTGTAATATCCTTTATGGGCTTTGTCATTTTATTAATTACAACATATATTACGCCAATGAGTACAACCAATAATATTACAAATACTGCTATGATGATTAAAACCAACTGATTTGTATTTAGCATGAATTCTTCTCTTGGAAGTGAAGATACTATCTGCCAACCTGTATCTCCAATTTCCACACTGTTTCCAATGAACCGGTCATTATTATATGTGAATTCTACAACAGACCTATCCTTATTAATAACTGATTGAACTATATTATCGCTTAAGTTTATTTTATCAATTCTTTTTAACAAGTTATCCTTATCTTTATGGGCTATAATAATGTTATTTTTTGCTAACAATGTAAAATATCCTGTGTCTCCCAGCTCATATTCATCAACCATTTTTATTAATTTATCAATAGCTATATCGACAGCCGTCAAGCCTATGATTTCATCGTCTACACTAACAGGTGCAGATATGGTTATTACTATTTCACCTGTAATAGCATCAATATAAGGGTCGGTAATGCATACTTTATTTTCTGTGACTGCTTGATAATATTCTTTGGAAATAACATCATATTCAGCTTCCGTATAGACGGTTGGAGATGCTAAATAATAATCACCTTCTGCAATATAAGCAGTAAGAATTATTTCCGAGTCTGCTTTTTGAATAGCATCAGTTGTTGCAGTAGCTATCTCAAACCCTTCTGTCACAGGTAATGTTAGGTATCCGTCTGCATTAAGCATAAAATCCTGTAGGTTTTTGTCATGAGCCATTTGCTCTACAACAGTAATATACTTTCGGAAAAAAACTTCTGCCTTATTGCTTACACTTGATACTGTTTCGTTCAGTATTTGCCTTTTGTTATCTTTAAACCTTGTACTGACAGTTCTACCGATAATTATTCCTGTTACTAGCAGTGCTGTAAAACATACTATTAAAATAGTTGTTGTTATCTTTTTGGAAATGCTTTTATTTGTTTTCATAATCCCCTCCACAGATATGATATAAAATTTTATTATATGGTTGTCCTATATTGTTATATCTTAATATTTACAACTACTTTTGTTTCTGCGTGAGCTAATTTTTCCTTAACTGCCTTTAGCTCAGTATTTATATTTTTACGAATAAGGTTATCCATTTCATAGATTTCTGTAAAAATCCTGCTAAGCTCTTTATTAATTTTTCTCATTTCATCTGTTTCAATATAGTTTGTATTGCTTTTTGCTTTGTTTATTTTGTCATTTATTATATTTACTTTATCAATATACTGCTGTCTTTCATCAATCAGTAAATTAACCTTGTTATAATCAATTATTAAGGATAATTCATTGACAACCGATGTTAATTTCTTTAATTCTTTAGCTGCTTTTAGTTTGGTTTTTAATAACTCTTCCATAGTACACCCTTAATTCTTTTTTCTGGCAAGTATATCTGCTTCAGCCCAAGTATTTCGAAGCTCTTTAATTATCGGCAAAATATCATCGATATGTTTTGTTGAGCTTAATGATGATGCTTTCATAATTTCTCCATTGAAAAATAGGTACAAATCAGATAGCTCCCTGGATATCTGATATTTATCATCCAATGTAGCTGTTAGATAATAAAATATATGCCTTGCTTTTGTTAAGCAAATGTTTGCATTAGCATTGTCTTCATGCTCCATTAACAATTTGCTTTGATTAAGTTTTTTGATTGCTTCATCGAACAAAAGTATCAGCAGTTCACCTCTCGTCATTGTATTTACTGAGGTTTTTTTGTATTGTTCCAATGAATTTAACATATTTTCTCCCTTTCGCTTAATGTCCTCTGCCCTATATAGTTCCGCATGGTTCTCCTTTTTCTTTTCTTACTTATATTATCGTCAGAAATTTTATATTGTTAAATATTTTGTTAAAATTTCAAAAATATCTTCTATCGGTGCCTGCACCATGACAGCCCCGATATTAAATGCAGCCATTGGCATTCCGTAAACAGCAGATGTTCTTTCATCTTGCCCGATTGTATATGCTCCTGCCTTTTTCATATTTAGAAGACCTTCTGCTCCATCTTTACCCATACCCGTAAGAATAATTCCTACTGATTTTTTTCCGGCAATTTCCGCCGCCGAATTAAAAAGCAAATCTATTGAAGGACAATGTCCGTTTATTTTCTCGCCATTTCTGCAAGTTACATAGTAACCCTCATCGTCCTTTTTAAGCATCATATGCTTGTCCCCGGGAGCAATTAATACGCTCCCAGGTTTTATTCTGTCCCCGTTAAGGGCTTCTCTTACTTCCATTTTGCATAATGTATTAAGTCTGTCAGCATACAATTTTGTAAATCCGAAAGGCATGTGCTGAGCTATAAGAATTGGAGGAAAATTCTCCGGCAATTCCTTAAGTATCTTGATAATTGCCTCGATACCTCCTGTTGAAGCTCCTATTATGATTATTTTATTTATTAACATATTATTCCTTTTTGTATATGGCTGGTTTTACATATTGGTATTTTGATTGAGCCCTTTGAATTATTTCTGCATGTCCAATCATCAAACATCCCCCCGACCTAGTTGCACTGTATAATTTGTTTACAATATTATTTTTAGTTTCCGGATCGAAATAAATCATTACATTTCTTAAAAATATTATATGGTACCTGTTTTTTTCCAACACCGGAGACATTAAATTAAATATCTTAAATTTAACATGTTTCTTGATTTCAGGTGTTACCTGATATTTATTATCGCCAAGCTTTATGAAATACCTTTTTATATATGATTCAGGAAGCTTACTAATGGTATCTTTCGAATATATTCCTTCACGTGCCTTCGAAAGAACATTCTCAGATATATCTGTGGCATTGATGCGTATTTTCCACTGAGTAATTCTATATTTGAAATAATCATCTAATATCATTGCTATAGTATATGGTTCTTCTCCCGATGAACAGCCGGCACTCCATATATTTAATATCTTGACTTTATTATTTTTTTCTTCATATGGAAGTATTGTTTCCGTTAAATATTGAAAATGCTTTTCTTCTCTGTAAAAATATGTGTAGTTTGTTGTCAGCTTGTTTACAAGCATTGTTTCTTCTTCATTGTTGTTTTTTACACTTTTCAAATACTGGCTGAAACTGTTCATTCCCTTTTTTTCAATTAAATTAGATAATCTCCCCTCAATTAATACTCTTTTCTTTGAAAGGTTTATTCCGTAATTTTTATTCATATATTTTACGAAATCTAAAAATTCATTGTCAGTTATCTTCACCATATCTATCGCTTTCTATTAAATTACCTACATCCAAGATTAAATTGATGCTTCCATCGCCTAATATTGAACAACCGTAAATTCCTGATTCCTTAAGATTATACTTGTTTAATATTATTGGAAGGGGTTTAACAACAACTTGCTGCTCTCCAATAATTTTGTCAACAAACAAGCAGGCACTGTTGTCACCTGATTCTACAAATATCAATATACCATCTTCAATATTTGTAATATTTGTATTAATGTTGAAGTATTCATGTATTCTTATTATTTTGCAGCATTTTTCCCTTATTAGTATCATTTCTCCATGTTCAGGGTTATGAATAATTTCATTTTCTTTGGTTTTAAAGGATTGATGGATACTCTTAATTGGTATTATGAATTCAGAGCTTCCTGCAACTACCTGCATACCTGATACTATTGTTAACGTAAGAGGAATTTTAAATGTTATCTTACTCCCTTTTCCTTCATTGCTTTCTAAAACAACCGTTCCTCCCACCTTTTCCACATTTGCTTTAACAACATCCATTCCAACGCCCCTGCCTGAATATTCAGTAATATCTTCATTGGTGGAAAATCCCGGAAGCATTAACAATTGAAATGCTTCTTTTTGAGTATATTCGCTAAGGGGTTTGTTCAGCAAGCCTTTGGCTTCTGCTTTTTCTAATATTTTTTCAGAATCAAAACCTTTTCCATCATCTTCTACAGTCATGTGTATTTCACCTCCTGTATTAAATGCGGATAATGTTATTTTTCCTACCTTATCCTTTCCTGCACTTATTCTTTTTTCCTCTGATTCTATACCATGATCCATTGCATTCCTGACAAGGTGCATAATCGGGTCTGAAATACAATCTGCTATTGTTTTGTCAATTTCGGTATCCTCGCCATTTAGTAACAGCTCAACATCTTTATTTAATTCCTTTCCCATATCTCTTACTATTCTATGCATTTTATTAAATGTGCCGGAAATGGGGACCATCCTCAAAGACATTACAATATCTTGCAGCTCGTCAGTAAGCTTTCTCATTTGTCTTGTAGATTTTTTAAAGCTATCTGAATTTAATCTTTTTATTTCTACATCTGATTCAACCATGGATTCTGCAATAACAAGTTCTCCCACAATATCTACCAGATTGTCAAGCTTTGAAAGATTAACTGTTATTAAGCTTTGCCTGCAATGTTTTGAATCTGTTGATGAGATTGAATTGTTTGATTCAGTTGAGCACATTGTTGTTTGTCTGCCAATTGTTTCATTTTCTTTTTTATTCTGTACATCATCATTGTATTCTAATACGGTATAGTTCTTAACATTTAATGCTTTACTGACTACTCCTATTGCCGCATTTAGAGACTCTTTATTCACATATACAAAAAATCCATTTTTAATTATCTCTCGAGATGTTTCAGGAATGTTTTCAATATTTTCAGGTTTATATTCAAATTCAATACCCGTTTCTCTCAATTGATTGACTATAATGAAAGCCCTTAAATTTTCCATGCTAACTTCGTCATCAAACATTATTTTTATTGCGTATTTGCATTCTTTTGTTTGGTTATCTTCTTCATTATCTTCAGTTATTGCAATCTTTGAAGTCAGGTTCTCAATTTCGAATGTTTCTTCTTTAGCTTCTTCTTTAATTGTGTCTAATAAAAACATTATTTCATTTTTTAAAAAGTCTAAATCTGTCTCAAGTTCATGTCCTTCTTCTACCTTGACAATTTCTCCTTTTATAAAATCAGTAATTTTAAAAACTAAATTCACAAGCTCCTCATTATACTTTTGGTCTATTCCATTTTCCCTGATATAATAAAACAAATCTTCAATTTTGTGAGAAATAGTCATTATACTATCAAATTGCATCATGGCAGATGAGCCTTTTATTGTATGCATAGCTCTAAATATTTCGTCCATGCATTCTTTATCAAAGCTTAAATTGCTTTCTGCCTTTAACAAAATATTATCTAATTGTTCCAATAATGAATTTGTTTCAAAAAGATACATATCAAGAACAGAATCTAAATTATTATCCATATTACACTCCTTGTTGGTTTCCTATCTCTATATCGTCCCTTTTTATGAATTGTTAAGCTATAATAATTAAAAAAATTTTTTAATTTTTGAATAATACTCTTATTTAATTTGTTATTTTGCCGATATAATCAGTAGGAGATATACCGACATAGAGCGTCATTTCTATAAATAAACTACGTGTCATTCTGAGAGCTTTAGCTCAAAGAATCTCATCTTTTAAAACTGAGATTCTTCACTGCGTTCAGAATGACGCTACGCGGGTTATTCCGTCGCAATGACAACCCAATTGGGATAGAATATAGTTTACAGGAGAGCATATTGAATAATAATATAAGTGTCAAAACCAATAATCATATAAGCGAAAACCCTATCAATAAGCCTAAAATTAAAAACGAAGTGCCTTTTGATATTGCTGATCCGACTAAGGTTACAAAGACGCCTAAGAAAGATTATGAAAATCAAATTAGGCAAGAGCTTTTCAATTACAATCCTGATTCTGTTTTTGACAAGTTTATTAAATCATTGCAAAATTCTCCTATTTTATATGAAGAAGTTAAAAAGCTCCTTTTAAGTAAGCAGTTTGTTAACAATAATATTAAAAACGACCCTGTATTAAGTGTGTTTTTTGATTCCTTTCTTAGCAATATTAAAATGAATGATACGGAAATATTGGATTTTCTTAAGTTTCAACAAGGAACATACACAAAATTTCAAGGTGAATTTTTTGATATGTTGAGGACTCTTATAAGCAATAATCCCGACAACAAAGGACTTCAAAGGGTTCTAAAAAATTTCTTAAGAAGCTATGACTGCTTTGTATCAGTGAAGGAAATAAACAGCTCAATTAACGCAACCTTTAAAAACATTGAAAAAAACATCCCGGAAATGTTAAAAACCCCTTTTAATGAACTTACGGGAAAATTTATTTACGATAATACAAATGCAATGGACTTAAACTTGGAGCTGTTGAAAAATGAAATCCTGCCATTCATTGGAAGATATGTTTCTAAAATGAATGATTTTGGTATTATAAGGGACTATGTGTCTGTGTTGGTTCACAACCTGGTAAGATTAGAATATGGCTCGAAAATTAATTTTTCTGATGAATTAGAAAGCTTGTTTGAGTATTTAAAGTATAATTTTCGATTTGATGAAAAACAAATGGAATTATTAAAAACGTCTTTAATAAGCACTTATGAAACAAAATCGAATATTAAAAACAATTCTATAGAATCATTTTTAAAGCTCCTTGATAAGGGAGTAAGTGATAGTGAAAATGCGGTAACTAAAGGGTTGATGAGAGATATGACTGAGTCGCTTTTATTTAGTCAAAATGTTAATATACCCCTACTCCACATGTTTTTACCTTTAAATTACAAGGGAATGTTTATGTTTTCCGAAATATGGATAGACAAGGATGATGATAGCTCTGATAATAAAGGAAACTACGAATATCACAAATCTTATAAAGTATTTATCACCTTTGACATTCAAGATTTAGGATATTTTGAAACTACTTTAAAATTAAAGGACTCCGAACTATCGCTTGACATTTATATACCCGGCAGTTTATCTGGTTTCACTGACAAAATCAAAAGTGATTTGGACTTTCTATTAAGTAAGAATAATGTTATAATAGAAAGCATAACAGTGCAGGAATGCGTTAAGGCCAGACGATTTAGCGAGGTTTTTACAAATCTGACTGAAAGGAAAAATGGTGTAGATGTCACAATTTAATAATAAACCAAATCAAGCTGTTGCCCTTAAATATGCAGCTAAAAATAACGCTCCTGTGGTAATTGCTTCAGGCTCAGGTTATATTGC
>LSQX01381975.1_pt2 | contig 14502 bp, 16 predicted proteins | sample 654561 | NCBI WGS metagenome assembly LSQX01 (sample SAMN04489861, study PRJNA283612) | anaerobic digester metagenome | isolation source: 4 biogas reactors fed with cattle manure at either 37C or 55C with and... | place: Denmark: Kongens Lyngby | collected 2014
ACGCCCACGCTTTTGAAGGCAATTTTGCCGAACAGGATTTTCTTCCCAAAGAGATAAAGGACGAACGGATTTACCATCCGCAAAAAAATCCGGCTGAAATGAAAATTCTGGAGCGATTGCAGCAATGGTGGGGAAAACGATTTGGAAATTAACATGATACAACAGATTGAATTCACTTTGCCCCGGATGAAACGGGGCTATCATCTCATCACATCAGTCATTGAAAACCAACTGCCGGAACTGCCCGAAAAAGGGCTGGTGCACATTCTGGTTAAGCACACATCGGCAGGAATAACCATCAACGAAAATGCAGATCCGTCGGTGCGCACCGATTTTGAGTCGTTCATCAACAAAATGATTCCGGAAAACGATCCGGTTTACACGCATACCTACGAAGGGTCTGACGATATGCCGGCGCATCTGAAATCGTCGGTCATTGGTTCGGAAATAACCATTCCCGTTACCAATCACCGTCTGAATTTAGGGACATGGCAGGGTATCTACTTCTGTGAATTCCGCAATTTCGGCGGAGTACGAAAAATTGTACTCACTGTTTTTTCCTGAGTTCTATGTAAAAAAAACTGTTTGTTGTCATGTGTATTAAAAAGACACAAGACATAAGTATCAGAAATAAATATTAAGAAAATCTCCCTCAAACTCTCCCAAAGCTTGCCTACCTCTGGTAGGGAAGAGAAAAGCCTGAAACAAAAAAACTTTATAAATTACCGGATAATCAACAATTTTTACCATCCAGTAAAAATTACATTGCAAGTGAGCCAAACATTGCTTACTTTTATACGGCAATAATGCAAAAACAGATAAAATTTTTAGAGATGAAAAAGAATATGGGGTCCACAGACAGGATTATCAGGGTAATACTCGCTGTAATCATCGGAATTCTCTATTTTACAGGAATAATAAAAGGAACATTGGGAATAGTATTGTTGGTCCTCGCAATTATATTCCTGTTAACCAGTATGATCAGTTTTTGTCCGATATATACACTTTTCGGGATAAATTCATGTTCGGTCAAAGAAAAGAAAGACAAGGAATAAACAACAGAACATTCCGGGCAAAAGACCATCAGGCAATCACTGTTAGCTTAAAATCGACAGCATTATTGACTATTAGTGTAAATATCTGTCAGATATTTACCTGAATCAACTCTTTTTTCAGTCGGAACCTGAAAATGAGTGCAGTTTTTTAACAGGAATTTTCAATATCATGGGATTAGTTCCATAAATTCCATTTGTTTTTTTATTTTGCGGAAAGAATTATTTTTTATAGAAATTATGAATTTATCAACATTATTAAACAGTCCGATTGGACAGGGAATGATACAGAGTGTATCTTCACAATTGGGAATGAATCAAAAGGAAGCATCTTCCGCAGTAAATTTAGCCGTGCCGGCAATTCTTGCAGGGCTGACAAAAAATGCACAATCGCCCAAAGGTGCCGAAAGTTTGAACAATGCACTCGAATCGAAACATGACGGCGCACTGCTTGACAATCTGTCATCTATGCTGAAATCGCAATCAGGTGCCATTCAGCAGGACGGGAGCAGTATTCTCGACCATGTATTTGGGCAAAACAAAGCTGCTGTAGCAAAGGGAATCTCTCAGAAATCGGGATTGAGCCTTGACAAAGTAGGTCCCCTTCTTTCCATGCTGGCGCCCATTGTAATGGCTTATGTAGGAAAGCAAAAGCGTCAGACCAATACCTCTTCCGGCGGGTTGGGTAATTTACTGGGCGACTTATTAGGAGCAGGAGCATCCGCGCAAAAATCAACCGGTGGCGGTTTGTTGGATGTGGTTTCCGGTATGCTGGGAGGCGGTCAGAAAAAAGCGGGCGGCAGCCTTGTGGATGATATTCTGGGCGGACTGCTGAAATAGTACTGAAATACATCACAACAAGCCGGTTTTTGTTACTCGAAACGAAGTTTTGACCGTTTCTCACGATAAAGTCAAATCTTTTTGAAAATATCCCCAAAAATTTAAGGGGATTTTTTTGTTATCATAATCCGTATAAAATTTTATTTGGCATAATCAACCATCTGTCAGGAGTTTAGTTAAACACACTCAACACTTACCTTGCTCATTCTCAAATAACTATCAACATTTTTCATAAAATTTTGTTAAACTAAGATAGAATACAATGAAAATTTTACAGGAAAATGAATCCATTAGTAAAACTCAATGAATTGGGGCAAAGCATCTGGTTAGATTTCTTTGACCGTGAGATTATGAATAGCGGAAAGCTGCAAAAGTTGATTGATAACGACAAGCTTTCCGGCATCACCAGTAATCCTTCTATTTTTGAAAAAGCAATTTTAGGCGGTTCAGATTACGATGAAGATATAAAGGCATTAGCCACTGAAGAATCCGATTTCGAAAGCCTGTTTTTCAAATTTGCCGTTCAGGATATCCGGAGGGCTGCGGGCTTTTTAAAGCCTGTTTTTGATGCCACTTCCGGTAATGATGGTTTTGTAAGTATTGAAGTGTCACCTTTTCTGGCAAATGATGAGGAGGAAACCGTAAAACAAGCTATTGAACTCTGGCAAGAAGTAAATTGCCAAAATGTGATGATTAAAATTCCGGCTACAAAAGAAGGAATCGGAGCAATCAGGAGAGTTACTGCAAAAGGTATCAATGTGAATGTTACCTTATTGTTTGGGCTTGAGCAATACAAAGAGGTTTTAGACGCTTATCTGAGTGGCTTGGAAGAGCGCGTGAATGCAGGGAAGCCAATTAACCAAATCCGTTCGGTTGCCAGCTTTTTTCTGAGCCGAATTGATGTTCTGCTGGATCCGTCATTGATTAAACAGAATTTAAAAAGTCTGACAGGCGAAATAGCCATAGCCAGTGCAAAAATAGCTTATCAAATTTATCTTGATTTTTTTAAAAGCGAAAGATTTAAAAAGCTGATAACGGCAGGCGCAACGCCGCAAAGATTACTTTGGGCAAGCACAGGCACCAAGAATCCCGAATACAGCGATGTTAAATATGTGGAGCCGCTGATTGGACATAATACCGTCAATACGCTGCCACTAAATACAATAAATGCTTTCCGTGATCACGGAAGAGCAAAACTTACCATTCAGGAAGATTTTACCAAAGCGGCTGAAAATCTGAAACTTCTGAAAAAAAATGGTTTCGATATGAACGCTATCAGCAATCAGTTGGAAGCAGAAGGAATTGAAAAATTCAACAAATCATTCAGGTCGTTGCTGAAAGCCATTGATGAAAAGGCAACATCGGCATAAATACAAGCTTTTCGGAAGCATACCGACTGTTTAATATCATTTTGCCCGAAAAAGATTAAGAAATTTATTCACTGTGAATCATTTCACTATTTATCAACCATTTAAATATATAAAGACATGAGTGAAAAAAGTTTATATCCGGCTTATACCGCAGAGAAAAAAAGGAGAAGAAACGAGCTGGCTCCCAAACAAGCTGAAGCATGGGAAAATTTCAGCAAAACCGTCTTTCAGGCAGGAGCGCTTGACGAAAAAACCAAGCAGCTGATTGCAGTTGCTGTTGCCCATGTAACACAGTGCCCCTATTGCATCAGAGGGCATGTGTCTGAGGCACTGAAAAAAGGTGCCACAAAGGAAGAAATCATGGAAGCTATTTGGGTGGCTGCCGAAATGCGAGCCGGCGGCGCGTCTGCCCATTCAATGATTGCAATTGATGAAATGGAAGAGTTATCCAATCTATAACAATTCAATTTTGCTGCTATAAGCACTGCTGTATCAGTACTTTGTTACAAACCAGAGGACTCTTTTAAAAATCATTCGGTAGAATAAGAAAGATAAGCAGTCAAGTACTTTTTATGAAGATTACATGGGGCTCAGTATGTATGCCTCCTGAATCCGGTATCTAAATACTTCTTTCTGTCAAATGATTGTTCGAGAAAAATTTGCGAACCCATGAATGACATACTGATAATAATTTCTTTACCAGACCAATTTTATTGGTCTGAACCACATTCACGAATTCGCAAATTCAAAAAATCCGGGAGATTAACGAAAGCTAATCAACGGCAGGGGTAATTATAATTTTGCTGAATTCAACCGGACCGTGGTCTCCCTGCAACATAATCGGACCGGGATTTCCCTCTTTGCTGTCAAGCGAACCCCCGGTGATTCCCGGGATAGGTCGATTGGAGATAATTTCAACACCGTTGTGCACAATGGTTACGTGGCGTCCGACAAGCGTGATTTCAAAAGTCTGCCATTCGCCGGCTTTTTTGGTAACGTTCACCGAGGGCTCAACAAAACCGTAAACACCACCGGTTATCATGCTGCCAATATCCAGTCCGTAGCTGTCTTCAATCTGCACTTCATAGCGCCCGCGAAGATAAACACCGCTGTTGCTTCCTTCGGGATACCTGAACTCCATGCTGAGCTTGAAATCATTGAACTTCTCCTTTGTTACCAGATTCCCGCCCGCTTCCGGATTGACCAAAACACCGTTTTCCATGCGGAACTTGTTGTTTGCCGGAATAACCCAGCGTGACATGTTATCATCCAGCAGATTTTTTGGGTCTCCCCAAACCGGCGGCTTCTCCCTTTTCAAATCCGGCGCACGGACACCGGTCCACTGGAGCTTGTGCCCGTCAAGAATTTTGTAACCGGTCAGCTTGTTCTCTTTGAGCGAAAACTCAAAATAGATATCATCCACATCCATCCACTGGGGCGGAATGGTGAAATTGTATTTTCCCTCCTGCGGGGAGTAGTGAACCTCCGAAATGGGACGCGCACTCCCTTCATAACCGACATAAGAACCCACAAAAGTTGAGAATCCGGAAAGCTTTATTTCCAGCCAGCCGGGGAAACCCTCGGCATCCATCAGTCCGTGGCGAAACAAGCCCAGCTCTTTCATTGCATTATCTTCAATGGAAAACGTAAGGTCCCAGCGGCCAATCACTTCCGACCCCTCAACCGGAGATTGTGCAAAAGCATTCCCCTGAACAAACAGTGCAAACACAAACAGTAAAATTGTATTTTTCATTTTTCTCATACGATTAAAATTTTATAAATGATTTCTTACAAGTCAAAATAAATTCAGCCTGACAAAATTAATTAAAAACCCGCATACGCGAACTCTCTTTTCAGGCAGATTCGGTACGCTCCACATAGAGTTGCGCAGTACTCACTTTAACAACCACAACTTCTTCATCCTTTGCAATAAAGCCTCCTTCGGTTACGGCATCATATACTTCGCCGTCAATCAGGACTTTACCTCCCGGACGAAGAACTGTCTGCGCAATGCCGGTTCTTCCTTTCAGTGCAAGAAATGAAGACTCCACGTTCAGATATCCCTCATCCACATCCTGAACGGTCTTCAGCGCAAGATTTCTGAATGGACCTGACCGGGCTGAAAAAACCCTGTTCCCTAAATAAAGTGAAAGTATAAAGCCGCCAAAAATTCCAAGAGTAACCGTCATCAACGCCACTCCTAATTTTTGTCCGTTTACCGGTGCAAAATCGAAAACAATATTTTCTATCAGGCTCAGAACCAATCCGGTGAAGGCAAATATAATTCCCAAAACTCCGGTGATTCCAAATCCCGGAATGAGAAATATCTCTATAGCAATCAAAATCAATCCGACGAAAAACAGCAGAATTTCCCAGTGTTCTGCCAACCCTTCAAGATATAATGGTGCGAAATAGAGTACTGCCGCCAGAATGGCAACAAACAACGGAAAACCCACACCCGGTGTCTGCATTTCAAAATAAATTCCGCCGATGATTGCCATGATGAGCAATCCGGAAATAACCGGATGCACTAAAAATCCAATAATCCGTTCAATAAATGACGGCTGGTATTCCTCAATCCGGTACTCCTCAATCCCTAACTTTCGGATCACTTCGGAAACCGTCTCTGCAACCCCCTCGCAAAACCCATGTTCCATGGCTTCAACAGGCGTGAAAGTGAGCACCTTACCGGTGTCGATGACTCCTTCTATAAACACAGCCGGGTCAACCATTGCTTCTGCAATTTTGGGATTTCTGCGCCACTCCATAATGGTATCATTGCCCGAAACAACCGCTTTTTTCCCCTTTGCCTCAGCGGTGGCGCGCATGGTTGAACGCATATAGCTCTGGTATTTGTCGGGCATGGCATCACCCGTTTGATTTACAACCGTTGCCGCTCCGATACTTCCGCCCGGGCGCATATAAATACTGTCGCAGGCAATGGAGATTAGCGCTCCGGCAGAAGCCGCATTGTTGTCGATAAACACATAAACCGGAATAGAGCTGTGCAAAATTTTAGTACGAATGGAGTCGGCATCCAGCACTGTTCCGCCATAAGTATTCATGTGAATCAGAAAAATGTCGGCGCCCAATGAATCGGCGGCAGTAAATGCCTGCTGCGTCTGCCTCCATGTTGCGCGGGTAATATCTTCTTTAATGTTAAACTTATAGATCAGTTTCTCATTATTTTCCTCTTCCGCAAACAACAAAACAGGAAACCACAACAGCAGAAACAGAAAATTCAGCTTTCTCATAATAAAATCCTTTAATTGTCAACCATAAACAAACGCCTCACTCAATTTCACGAAATTATAAATAAATCCGGCACATTGAATTATCGCAGCCGGGAAAAAGTCCTAATCAACCGTTTTTACTACCTTTACCATGTTTTTTAACACAATTAATAATGAATTTGGATTCTTTAACTGCCATTTCGCCGGTTGACGGTAGATACCGAAACAAAGTGGATAACCTTTGGCAATATTTCAGTGAATATGCCCTGATAAAATATCGGTTTTTTGTGGAAATCGAATATTTTGTGGCGTTGTGCGAACTGCCACTCCCGCAACTCAGAGAAGTAACAGATAACCAAACAGAACAGCTGCGGCAAATTCACAAGATTTTTTCACAGGAGGATGCCCTTCGGATTAAGGAGATTGAGCGTACCACCAATCACGATGTGAAGGCGGTGGAATATTTTCTGAAAGAGAAATTTGATGCCATCGGATTAGGCAGATTCAAGGAGTTTATTCATTTTGGGCTGACCTCTCAGGATGCCAACAACACTGCCCTGCCGCTCTCTGTTCACCATGCGCTGAATAATGAGTATTACCCTCTGATTCAGCAACTCACAGACAAACTTGAAGAGCTTGCCGCTGAGTGGCAGGATATTCCCATGCTTGCCAAAACCCACGGGCAGCCGGCTTCGCCAACCAAATTGGGTAAGGAAATTCGGGTTTTTACAGAGCGGATTCAGGTTCAATTGGAACAGTTGCGCGCCCTCCCCTGTTATGCAAAATTTGGCGGTGCCACCGGAAATTTTAACGCGCACAAAGTTGCCTATCCCGATGTGGACTGGCAGCAGTTTGCCGATAGTTTCTGTAAGGAAAAACTTGGTCTGGAGCGCTCAAAATTCACCACTCAAATAGCGCATTACGATAATTACGCTGCTATCTTCGATGCTATGAAGCGTATCAACAACATCGTTTTGGACCTTGACCGCGACATGTGGAGCTATATCTCCATGAACTATTTCAGGCAGAAGATTAAAAAAGGCGAAGTGGGGTCATCCACCATGCCGCACAAGGTGAATCCCATCGATTTTGAAAATTCCGAAGGCAATATCGGTATTGCCAATGCCGGATTTGAGCAGCTTGCATCAAAACTGCCCGTTTCACGGTTGCAGCGCGACCTGACCGACTCAACCGTTACGCGGTTTATCGGAGTTCCGTTCGGGCACACGCTCATTGCATTGAAAGCAACGTTGCAGGGACTTGGCAAACTGCTGCTGAACCGCCGGGCAATGGACAGGGATCTGGAAGAAAACTGGGCAGTGGTAGCGGAAGCTGTTCAGACCATCCTGAGAAGGGAATTTTTCCCGAATCCGTATGAAGCGCTGAAAGATTTAACCCGAAAAAATGAAGTCATTGACAAACAGGCAATTCATCTATTTATTGATGAGCTGGATGTCAGCGAAAAAATAAAAAAAGAGCTGAAAGAGGTAACACCGCATAATTATACAGGGATTTTTTAGCCAGCTTTAAGTAGAAAAATCCTTTTTGAAAAATGGTATTGATTAAATTGTATGAAAGAGTTTCTCAAACTGCTGAAAAGGTTCATTCCGCCCTACAAATGGAAGCTCGTGTGGAATGTTTTGTTCAATTTCCTGAGTGCTGTTTTTGGCGCATTTTCCTTTTTACTTCTCATTCCGTCTCTTCAGATTCTGTTCGGAACCCAGGAACTTGTTTTGGTAAAACCAGAGCTGAACTACTCCATTTCGTCCATTTCTGAATATGCCAATTATCTTATAAGTCAGGTGATTGTGCAATATGGCCATGAGAAAGCGCTGATATTTATCGGAATTTTTATCATCATCACCGTTTTTCTCAAAACCGGTTTCTACTACCTTGCAAACTATATGATTGTGTTCATTCGCAACGGAGTTGTCCGCGATATTCGCTCCATCATCTACAAAAAGGTGCTGAACCTGCAGCTTGGCTTTTTTTCCGATGAGCGCAAAGGAGATATTATGGCGCGCATGACCGGCGATGTTACGGAAGTGGAAAACTCAATCATGGATTCACTTGACATGATGATCAAAAATCCGATTCTCATTTTAGTGTCCCTCATTGTTATGGTTTACATGAGCTGGAGTCTGACCCTTTTCATTCTGATTATGTTTCCCATTGCCGGTTCAATTATCGGTTATATCGGCAAAAGCCTGAAAAAGGAGAGCCGGAAAGGGCAGAACAAAATGGGCGAAATTCTTTCGGTTATTGAAGAAGATCTGTCGGGACTGCGGATTATCAAGGCGTTTAATGCTGAGAATAAAGCGATTGAGCGGTTTGAAAATAAAAACGAAAGCTACTTTCGCATTATGAACCAGCTGATGTGGCGAAGATTTCTCGCCCATCCGGTGAGCGAATTTTTAGGAACCGTTGTGATTATTGTTGTTTTGTGGTATGGCGGGCAACTGATTCTCAAACAGAAAAGCTCATTGGATGCGGCGGCATTTATCGGCTATCTGGTTTTTTTCTACAATATCATAAATCCTGCAAAAGCTTTTTCCACAGCGCTTTACAGTATTGAAAAGGGATTGGCATCCATGGAGCGTATCGATAAAATTCTGCTCACCGAAGAGACCATCACCGATAGTCCGGGAGCGCTTTTCATTGGCGATTTTCATTCAAAAATAGCTTATGAAAATGTCTCTTTTGCCTACAATACCACTCCGGTTTTGAAAAACATCAATCTTGAAATCGAAAAGGGGCAAACCATCGCTTTTGTCGGGCAGTCGGGTAGCGGAAAAACCACATTAGCCGATTTGCTGCCCCGGTTTTATGATGTTTCCAACGGGAAAATTACTATCGACGGAAAAGATTTACGCGATCTGCAACTGAAAAGCCTGCGCAATCTCATTGGTTATGTCAATCAGGAGCCTATCCTTTTCAACGACTCTTTTCACAACAACATCGCTTTCGGAATGGATAATATTTCTGAAGAAGAAGTTATCCGCGCCGCAAAAATAGCCAACGCCCATGATTTTATCATGGCAACAGAGCACGGATACCAGACCGGAATCGGCGACCGCGGCGATAAGCTCTCCGGCGGACAGAAACAACGGCTTTCCATTGCAAGGGCGGTGCTAAAAAACCCGCCAATTCTCATTTTGGACGAAGCTACATCATCTTTGGATACCGAATCGGAACGGCTTGTGCAGGATGCTCTGGTGAATCTGATGAAAAACCGCACTTCGCTGGTGATTGCTCACCGATTGTCAACAATAAAAAATGCCGATTTTATTTTTGTTTTGCACAAAGGGAAAATTGTGGAACGCGGACCCCACGACGAGCTGCTCGCCGCCGGCGGACGCTACCGTAAACTGCACGATATGCAGATGTTTTAAAAATTCATAACCCTTGAGATGACACTAAAAAAAACTGATATTCGACTGCTGACATCGCTCTTTTGGATTGTTTTTTTAGCCTTTTTTCTAATGGCTTGCAGTTCACAAAGGCAGAAAAACGATACCAGCGGAAAACCGGTGATTACTGTCAGTATTTTACCAGAAAAAACTTTTGTGGAAAAAATTGCAGGAGACGATTTCAAAATAAACCTTCTGCTTCCACCCGGTGAAAGTCCGGTAACATTTACCCTTTTGCCTTCTCAGTTGGTTGATATTACAAAGTCACTTCTTTGGCTGAAAATGGGTCATGTGGCGTTTGAATATTCATGGGATGAGAAAATCCGGGAGATCAACAAAAAGATGAAAGTCGTTAATCTTTCTGATAACCTGGAGCTTATCCATGCAAAAGTGTTTGAGACAGAAAAACAGGGCTTGTCAGCCGGAATCAATCCGCACACCTGGATGTCGCCTGTGCTGGTCAAAAAGATGACAGAGCGGATAACAGCAGAGCTTTCCCTTATCAATCCCGAAAGAAGTGAATTTTATCACAACAATTACCTGATTTTTGCTAAAGAAATTGATGAGTTGGATCAGAAAATCAGCACATTGCTTGAGCCGTACCGCGGGCGCTCATTCATTATGTTTCACCCCAGTCTTGCCTACTTTTCACGCGACTACGGTTTGACCGAGCATTCGCTGGAACCGGGTGGCAAGGAGCCAACGCCGCAGCGGATGCGCGAACTGGTGGAGCTTGCTAAAAGGGAGTCAATTCCGGTAATCTACATTCAAAGCGACCTTGACCGCGAGCAGGCACGTGTTTTTGCGGAAGAAATTGACGGTAAAATCGAGGAAATGTGGCCCCTCAATCCTGACTGGGAAGAAAATCTCATGGAAATTACCCGGCAGCTTATCCGAAATTTTTAGCAAAAAAAAGGGCTGCAACATTTTGCTGCAACCCTTGCTTTGCCTGTCTTTTCTTTGCACGGGAGGAGAGACTCGAACTCCCGACACCTGGTTTTGGAGACCAGTGCTCTGCCAACTGAGCTACACCCGTGTCTGTTTTGCGGCTGCAAAGATAACAATTCGTTCAATAATTACGTAAATTTTCCAATTAAAAATAGAATTCACGGTAAATCTTAAATGCATATCCGTATGCTTACCCCTGAGAGGAAGATTCCCGCCCTTTTGGGCGAGAATGACGCCGTTGATGGATTTCTTAAGGTGGGAGAGGTGGCGGCGAAGTCGCCACCTCTCCCACCTTAATGAATCGTCATTCTCAACCGTAGATTGGAAATCTATTTGTATAAAATTTACAACAGCTCAAAAAAATAAATTGAGAAAATGGATTCAATCAGATTGCATGACCCGCATAGGAATGAATCAGTTCTGCTTCTCCTGCCAGACTCAACGGCTTGTAAATCATCGCCACATGACCGGAGGTTTCCATTCCGTTTTTCATCATTCCGATATAATCCACTAAGCAATTGAAACCCGTCAGAAAGCGCTGATCGTGAAGCACTTCATCAAAGGAAACGATTCGAAATCCCATTTCAAAGTTTGCCCGAATGACGGCAGCATTGGAACTCAAACTGAACATGGTGGCAAACGGGAATTTTTCCTGACTGAGGTTGAAAATCTTCAGCTTAATATCTTTGGAAATACCGATTCCTCTGAACTCTTCTTTAACAATCAACCCGGAATTTGCAACAAACTGCCGGTGGTCCCAGACTTCAATATAGGAAAAGCCTAACCAATCCTTATGGTCGGGAGTTACTGCAATAACTGCCAGACCGTTTTTCATCTTTTCCTTAATATAGGCTGCTGAACGCTGAGCCAGATTCACTCCGCGCTTTTGTGCCGATTCATTAATCGACTGAACAATTGCTTCGGAAAATTTATAATCTCCGACGGAAGCAATTTTGACAATATATGGAATTTGATATTTCAAGGTGTTTTATATTAAAAGGGTGAAAAATGAATTTTTATTGAAAAGAAAAAAGGTCATTAAAAAATGACCCCGATTTGCTAATGCATAAATGTAAACATCTGCAAATCAGGCTCTGAAACGCCTGAAAAAACGCCTTAGAAAGTTAATTCCGCAAAGGTGTCCGTTAACCTGAGCTGCGTGAACTCCGAAAAAAATGGCGATATGGGTTAAAAAGCTTTTCATTTTCAATTACTAATTTTAAAATTGAATTTCGATGCAAGTTTATAACTTTTTCGTGAATAAACATACATTTTCGCAATAAAAAGACATTTTTGTCCTCAAGCATTTAACAGAAAGGTCAGAAATGGAGGTTTTGGCAATTTATAAGGATGAATTTTTGGATGACAGGATAGTTGTAGCTCATAATTACAGCTTCGCAATCAGCTATTTAGCGGATTTAAAAAACCTAATACCCGAATTCAACAAAAAATCAGCAATATAAAAATGTTTTACACCTTCTACTTGATGAAGTTCATAAATACCCTAACTGGTCAAGAGAAATAAAATTAATTTACGATAATTTCCCTGAACTTAATAGGATTTTGCAATAATAAGACGGCGGGATGCGATTGGCTGACCAGATACTTTTAAAGAAACAAACATGGAACATTATTTAGCAAACGATTATGAAGATGCCGTTGTCAGGGTTATGGATAACGGCGACCGTTACGTTAAGTTTGCCGGTAAGGATGAATTTAAAGCACACCCTGAAAGCAAAATTGCAAACGGAAGCATTGAATGTGATTTGTTTAAAATAACAAAAAAAGAATATGAAACGTTTGGTATATTATGGAAGTTTGGAGATGGATTCAGAAACAAAATCATAATATCATAATTTTACTTTCTTCGGCAATGAACGTATTTCGTATAAATATCTTTCATTTTGCTGATGTTTTAAATGTTATTTAAATGGTGATAAAATGCGTTTAAATTCCCGTTTAATCTTGTTGCTGATATTGTCAACCAGGAGTTTTGATTTGCCGATAAACGGACGGGGTGTCATATTAAATTGTTTTTTTCCATATATCTTAGCCATACCTCCGAACTGGTGCACTGCGGCGTATGGTTTGTCGGAGCTGATTCTTGCGCCCGCCGGTATGCGGGTGTAAGTGATGCTGTTTTGAAGCTCACGTGTTTCACCGGTTAACACCTTTGCCGTTGTGCGTGCCGTGCTGAACCTGCCGGTCTGCCCGCTATGCCCATACCAGGGCGAATCTGAATCGCGACGCCTAACGTTCTTCCAGGGATTGAGTGTATCGTCTGTGAACCCCTCGTTATCAAATGAGCCCTTGAAATGGTTGACCGCTTCCACACCAATAATATCTTTAATCTCTTCGGAATTGACATAATCGGCCAACTCTTGGAGCTTTTGAGGGAATTGTTTCGCGAAATCTTCTATTTTCATAATCTTTTTATTGAGAATATTTGTTTATCCAAAAATGAATTGTATATTTGTGATACAAATGATAAACGTCTTGGGTGAAGCGCACGCTGTTGAAAAACGTGTTAGCTGATTTCAAGGCGTTTGTTTTATTATATTGAGCGAATACACTTGCTCCTTACCATTAATAACTTCCGTATTTAACCTTAAATTAAGGCCTTTGTGAAATAGCTTATAATATTTATACCCTGTAACCCCTCGCCTTACCTTGCTTTCATAGTTCGGACTGTTCGGGTTTAGATCGGCTGTTGAAAGAAGCTGCGCCTTATCTATAATTTCAAATATATCTTTGGCCAACTCTTTTAAATGCAACTCCGTAAAATGTCCTGCAACACTCTTGATTGCTCTTTTGGAAACCATTATTTTACCAGTAGCAAAATTCCTTTTTTCTATTGTAACACCATAAGCGGGTATATGCCTTTGTGCCCATTCCCTGATTTCTTTATCCTTTTGCTTCCGTCTAAACCTTTTTGCCACCTCACAAATCTTCCTACAAAGTTCTTTGTCTCCGTTATCCGAAAGCTGTGTTTCCGTATTATCACCACAACCTTTGAAATTTGGACAAATATCCTTCACATACGAATGCTCCTTGAGTTTTACGAACTCTGCCGATTTGCCGGGATTGTTTTGAAATACCGGATTGACGTAATCACCATCGGGTACGGCAGTCGCCTCCTTATCCGTCGGGCGAACCGAGCAGGCACAATTCCAATCGGATGGCGGCATATGAGTATCCCACCATTCGTGCCGGATCGGCAATATAGTACCAACATAATCAAGGTGCGAATCACGGGGGTGCGATGCGCTGGTTTTAATATACTCCAGATTGGGATATAGGTGCTCCGTTTCCAAGTACTTGCGGTAATTTGCCGCCGTGCGAGCGGCACGCACTGCGGTGTTGTATTCAGTTTGCAACCAATTGCGGTTGTAATCCTTTGATATCCCTTCGGCAAGTTTACGGAACTCACGGAATGAGCGCAGGTTGCCATCCTCGTCATGCAGCAGCTCAACCATCTCCTTTGTTTGTCGGTGGTTTTTGAAAGCGGCAAAAACGGCAGTGTTGTGTTTGAACTCGTTGATAAAGTCAGCATTCTTTTTATCGAAATCGTGATCAGAAAAAACTTTGCCAATACCATGCTGCAAGGCACCATTGGAAATATCAAACAGGTTGTGAATTGCTTACAAAT
>LSQX01067041.1_pt1 | contig 14499 bp, 11 predicted proteins | sample 654561 | NCBI WGS metagenome assembly LSQX01 (sample SAMN04489861, study PRJNA283612) | anaerobic digester metagenome | isolation source: 4 biogas reactors fed with cattle manure at either 37C or 55C with and... | place: Denmark: Kongens Lyngby | collected 2014
AGATGTGTATAAGAGACAGCCTGTACACAGTGCGGTGCCCGTGCCGGATATTGCCTGCTCCACCGCGACAAATTGCATCACGGCAGTTGAGCAAAACTATGCTGTTTGCTTATAGGGTTTCCTCTTCAAATAAAACTCGGGACACCCAAGAAAAAAATTTCAACTTTACAGCCAGCTCTTTTTAGTTTAATATGAAAAATAGAATATATGAGCATATATTCATGTATAGTTTGGAGGTAAGTGCTATGTCTGCTTTACTGGATAAATGCGAAGCACAATGCATTCATAAGGATAAGGTCCTTAACGTTAAAGATAAAGCCCTTTCAGCAGCAGAGGTCCTGGGTCTGGCGGAAATATTCAAAGCCCTGGGAGACCCCACGCGTATCAGGATACTCCATGCCCTCTCCCTGGAGGAACTTTGTGTATGCGATCTGGCTGAAGTCCTGGAAATGAGCCAATCGGCGATTTCCCACCAGTTAAGGGTTTTGCGGAATATGCGTGTGGTTAAGTATCGCAAGGAAGGTAAAATGGTCTTTTATTCGCTGGATGATGACCACATTATTAACCTGTTTTCTCAGGGCCTGGCACATACCCGCCACAAATAACATCTCTAATGAGCATCGGTAAAGATTAGATCATATTAAATTTATAGGGATCGGGGTGTTTTTATGTCCACCAAAATGGAATACAACCTGCAGGGATTAGGTTGTGCCAACTGTGCTGCAAAAATGGAATCGCATATAAAAACCCTGCCGCGCATAAACAAAGCTTTTATTAATTTCGGAGCAAGCTCCCTTGCTATTGAAACGGATATTGAACATTTAGAAAAGTTGGAAGAGGAGGTTAAAAAAATTGTCCGAAAATATGAGCCCCATGTAGTTGTCTCTAGAAAAGATGCCCGGGATAAATTTACCTCCGAGGAAGGGACCTCCCACAGTCTGGAGCTGCCAATCCATAAACCGGCCCTAATACGGCTTGCTTTTGGCGTTGCCTTTTACCTGGCGGCTTTGTTACTTAGCCTCGCTCCGGCCCAGGAACTGGGTTTATTTGTTATCAGCTATCTTCTGTTGGGCTGTGAAGTTGTGATTAAAGCCTTCCGGAATATTATACGGGGTCAGCTTTTTGATGAAAATTTTCTAATGACTATTGCAACAGCCGGAGCCTTCGCCATTCAGGAATACCCGGAGGCCGTGGGCGTAATGCTTTTTTACAAAATCGGCACCTTGTTTGAGGATATGGCTGTAAATCGCTCCCGCCGTTCCATTCAAGCCCTTTTGGACATTAAACCTGCTTATGCGAATTTAAAACAGGGTGAAAAAATCATACAGGTAAACCCTGATGAAGTTGCTGCAGGTGATAATATTATTGTCAAGCCCGGGGAAAGGGTGCCCCTGGACGGCCTAATCGTTGAAGGCCGTTCCCTCATGGATACCTCTGCACTGACGGGCGAATCCATCCCCAGGGAGGTAAAACCCGGAGAGGAGATTTTAAGCGGCTTCATCAATACCAGTGGTGTCCTGCTGGTCGAGGTCACCAAAGAGTTTGGCGCATCTGTCGTGGCCAGGATTCTCCACCTCGTCCAAAATGCCGCCGGCAGAAAAGCGCCCACAGAGAACTTCATTACCCGGTTTGCCCGCTATTATACTCCCGTTGTGGTGGCAGTTGCCGCTGCCCTGGCCTTCATTCCTCCGCTCGTTATCCCGGGTGCTGCTTTCTCCGATTGGTTTTACCGGGCACTGATCTTCCTGGTTATCTCCTGCCCCTGTGCCCTAGTTATTTCCATCCCTTTGGGCTTTTTCGGCGGTATAGGGAACGCTTCCAGAAACGGCATACTTGTTAAGGGCGGCAGCTACCTGGAAGCTTTAAACAATGTAGATACGGTAGTTTTTGATAAAACGGGAACATTAACCAAAGGGGCGCTGAAAGTCACCTCTATCGTTCCTGCAGAGGGTGTTACAACGGAGCAGCTTCTGGAGACAGCAGCCCTGGCAGAAACTTATTCCAACCATCCTCTTGCCCGCTCGATTCTGGAGGCATACGGCCGAGAGATTCCCAAAGAGACTCTTGACGCATACGAAGAGATAGCTGGACAAGGGATTAAGGTCATCGCAGAAGGCAAGATTATCCTGGCTGGCAACAGAAAGTTATTAGAAGACGCTGGCATCTTCCCGCTTGAACTCCGGGAGTCCCACTCGGGACTCCCGGAAACGACAGTGCATGTTGCCATAGATGGACAATATATGGGCTGCCTGCTTATCTCCGATGAAGTAAAAGAAGATAGCGCCCGGGCGCTGCAGGGATTAAAAGCCCTGGGGGTGAAAAGACTTGTCATGCTTACAGGAGACAGCGAGGCAGCGGCAACACTGACAGCTGAAAAACTTATGCTGGATGAGTACCACGCTGAACTTCTTCCCCATGAAAAAGTAGCCCGGCTCGAAGAAATTTACACTTCAAAAGGCAAAGGCAGTCTGGTCTTTGTGGGTGACGGTATAAATGATGCCCCTGTACTGGCCCGGGCAGACGTCGGGGTAGCCATGGGAGGTTTGGGCTCCGATGCTGCCATTGAGGCCGCTGATGTAGTTATCATGACAGATGAACCATCCAAACTGCTCTCAGCCATGAAAATTGCTGGAAAAACCAAGAAAATTGTCTGGCAAAATATCATCCTGGCTCTGGGGATAAAAGGGGTTATCCTGACTCTGGGGGCTGTCGGAGCAGCCACTTTGTGGGGAGCTGTTTTTGCCGACGTAGGCGTAGCAGTTATCGCTATTTTAAATGCCATGCGCGTTCTAAATTATAAAAGCTAATTTTTTTAAAGGGACAAAAATACGGGGGAAAGATAAGCAATGATGTTGCCGGCTTACACCGGAAGTTTTTAGGAGAAGCTTACGTAAAAGCCAAAGCGCACCGGCCAGGAAAAAAATCAAGGCCAGTGCGCTTTTTAAAAGATAAAAACCGTCTTTCCTAATCCTGCCGGCTATTACCGTGTTTCAGGAACAACGGTCTGGAAATCAAAACAGCCTCTTTTTCTTCCATCTGTTAGGGGATTTATTTGCGATCGTCTAAAGAATCAGCTACCTCCGCCAGCAAATCCATGGCTTAAACATTATGGTTGATAATCTGCTCGATTTTTGGGATGAGATGCAGCGAAAGACTCATAGCTTTACCTCCTTTACATTTATATTATGTTGTATAGTATAATTCAAGAGGTGCATTTTCTGCCAATAAATATATATGCATGCAAATATGGCTGGAAAGCAGCGTTGCCCGCTAAGGTTAAACACCCATTATTTTCTGAATACACTTTAATTACCGCTTTGTGAATGAACGCGAACAGCCGCCGATGATCCCGCCATGCCTTTCCCCCGATGGCAGGTGAAGCCTTTATGAATACCCCCATCGTCAACGGTACAGCCTAACCCTACCTGGATGTGGAACCCAGAGCTTACCGCTTCCGGATCCTCAATGCCGCCGATGACCGTTTCTTTAACCTACAGTTTTATGTAGCCGGTCCCAAAGGCAATGTTTCTCCCCGATACGGGGCTGCCAACGGAACTTAAGATGATCCCTGATTCCGGGACAATAGGCCTTCCTGCAATTGGTGAACGCCAGTCCCATTAGCTCGCGCTGAAACCGCAAAAAACAGCGGGAAAGACCGGAGGGGCTTATGCTCCTTCCGGCCTTTCCGATAAGAATTATTTATGAGCAAATGCGGCAAAGTAAGCTATGCCGACAGCATTTTGAAAATTTCTACATACGGGAGCGAACCTCTTGTTTCATAAACAGGACATAGGAAAGGCCAAAGATAATAAAAGCCGCAGCCACTAGGCATGTCAACTGGGGCCAAACCAGCAGTATGCTTTGCCCTAACGGCAGCGGCCCTGCAATAGCGCCGTAAGCCTGCTCCACGGTAATCGGACCAAGCGTGCGAATAGTGGGAACCAGCAAAGTTGACGTTGCCTCGCTAAAAAGCTGGCTGGGGGATATGCGTAACAAATTTTGAACAAACCCTTGATAAGCGATGATCTGGCCGGCATCTGTTACCTGGGTGGGGGCGGTGGCTTTTACAATGATGTTAACAATCATCGAATAAAACAGGCTGAAAAACAACCATACCGCAAGGCTGGATAAAGCGGATGTGGCCGATTGTTTAAACCTGACAGAAAACATGATCGCCAGATTCAGCCAGACGCCGATATATACAATACTAACCAGCAGGAAAAAGAATACCCGCCAGAATTCTTCCGGGGCAGGGGGTATACCGGTTAACAATATACCGAACCCGATCATCGACAACCCCAGGGTAATAATCATGATAGTGACAACTATTAACGAAGCGACAAGTTTGGCATTAATAATATAATCCCGCGGAATGGGCTGGGCCAGCAGCCGGCTCAGAGTACCCCTGCTACGCTCTGAGTTAACCGCATCAAAGCCCAGGGCAATGCCGATAATCGGCCCCAGCAAGCTGATAAAGGTAATAAAAGGAGGCAGAGTGCCATCCGTAGCGGTAAATAGCTTTAAAAAGACAAAGGATGTTGAGGTATCTTCCGCAAGAGCACTTTGAAGGCTGGACATCGCCGTATACAGTGAGGCAATGGTTGTTAGGAACATTAAGGACAGTAAAATAACAAATCTCCAGCTGTTGATATGGTCCATTACCTCCTTTTGCACGATCACCCAGAAGGGGTGCCGTGATTCATAATATCTTTGCGGGCTAATGGATGCTTGGCTAAATATTGCACTTAGCTTTTCGAAAGCTGCCATATTGCTACCTCCCTCCTTCAAAATAGCGGTGATAAATCTCATCCAGGCCATAATCGTGCTGGCTTAAATGTTTCAGCCCCGCACCGTAGTTTACTATGATATTTGCAATCTCCGCAACAATATTCTCCCGGCAATAGACTAATAAACGATGCTGGTGGCGTTCAACTTTTGTTACATTCTGGTGTGCTTTTATAGCGTCAACTAACCCCTCATCAACATTTTCCACCTCTGCTTCCAGCAGGATGGGATCGCTTTTAAACAGGCTGGTGGCCAGTTCTTTAATTGGCCCCACAGCGATTAATTTCCCCTCGACAAAAAGGCCTACGCGATCGCAGATTTGTTGTATCTGATGCAGGTGATGGGATGATAACAAAACTGTCATGCCTCTTTCCCTGCTCAGCTGCTTGATTAGCGCCAGCAGCTCGCGCACACCCTCGGGGTCGATACCGCTAGTAGGTTCATCAAGGATAATTACTTCCGGTTCTTTAATTAATATATCAGCCAGACCCAAACGTTGTTTCATCCCCCGGGAATAGGTCTGTACTTTGGCGTGAATTTTTTGGGTTAAGCCTACTTGTTCCAACAGGCGCTCTGCCCTTTCCCCGGCTAAAGAGGAATCAATACCGTTAAGTGCTGCCGTGTAAAGGATGTTTTCCAAACCGCTCATGTTTTCATAAAAACCTACCTCATCGGGAAGGTACCCCACTTTTTCTTTTACCAACAAGGGGTAAAAAGTAGGGTCAATTCCGCATACTTCAACCTCTCCTGAAGTAGGTTCCGACAGGCCCAGCATCATCAGGATGGTGGTTGTCTTCCCGGCTCCATTGGGCCCCAGCAACCCGAATATTTCACCGCGATCAACAGTTAACGATAAATGATCGACAGCCGTAAAATCTCCATATTTTTTGGTTAACCCGTCTAGTTTAATAATGCTTTCTTTTGTCATTATTGCCTCCCATATCGACGGAAAAGGTAGTAGACCCCTGCTCCTACCAGGGCAATAATCAGCACGCCAATCCAACCCCAAAGGGCAGATGCCTTAACCGTTATACGAAAATCAGCGCTGTCGGATACCTCAGGGGTCTGGGCCTGGAGGCTAACCACATAATCCCCGGCGATGGCCTTATCGCTCGATTTTATGTGAGCTTTTACGGTTGTAGATTCACCCGGAAGCAAAGAATCAACATTCTCCGGTTCAAAAGTAACTTCCCAATCAACAGGGGCGGATTGATTTAGTTTAATATCTATCAATTCTGCCGACCCGGTATTGTTCAACTGCAGTTCGACCATCTTCTCTTTACCGGCGGTAATATCGGTACTTAACCGGCCGGTGGGGGTGGTCAGCTCCATTTTGTAAGTACCGGTGATATTTACTTCCAGTTCTTCCTTTGCCGAAAAAGAACCCGCCTGGGCGGTCACGGGGATAGTATATTTTCCGGCTTCAATTTCAGCAGGTGGATCAATGGTGACATTGATATTCTGGCTTGCATTGGCATCTACTTTAACAGAGGTTACTTTTTGGGCGGAAACTTCAAAGTCAACACTCCATCCCCGGGGTGCAGCGGCAGAAAGGGCAAAAAGCTGCTCATCTGCGGTACGGTTTCTTAGAGTAAGCTGGTACTTAAAGCTGGAATCGGCATTGCCTTCCATGCTGGGTTGTTCAGATTCCAGTTCGGTCTTGAAAGTGCCCTGTTCCGTAACCTCAATTGTAATAGGCAATGTACTGGTTCCGCCGCCTGTATCAGTAGCGCGGATCAAAAAGTTATAGCTACCTTTTTCCACTTGCAAAGGCACTTCGGTCTGCAGGTTGAAACTCTCTTCATCTTGAGGCCTGATAGAAAGCTGGCTAATGCTCCACCCGCCTGCGGTTAAACTTGTTTCCCAGCCTTCCGGCTGCTCAACTACTTGCAGAGAAACCCGCTGGATGGAGCTGCTGTTATTAATAATGTCAATGGAATAATTAATTGATTCACCGGGCGTAACGGCAATCCCTGCATATTTTGTAAACATTGATACGCTGCTCGCCGCTGATGCGGAAGCAACAGGAAATAAAATCCCCCCCAATAAACCCAATAATAGTGTTAGCACAACGGCGGTTTTTCGAAAATAGTGCTTCAAGATATTCCCTCCCTTTCAGATTGTCCATTCATATATAGTTACGAATGAAAAGCTATTTTGGATTTATAGGGTTTGATTTTTTTTTAATCTTGTTATATAAAATAATTAGTCGGAATTCCTTAAAGCGGGTGAAGAAAATGTCTGGTTGCCAGCAAACAGAACGTTCACTGCAATGGTTTAATGATCTTTACCGGCAAAATGTTTCCTTTGTATATAAAATCGCCCTGCACCTACTCAACGATCCTGTCGAAGCAGAAGATCTATGTCATGATGTCTTTTTGGAAATAATACAACACCCGGATCAATACGATCCGGAAAGGGGCAGCATCAAGGCATGGCTGGGGGTTAAAACCAGGAGCAGAGCCATCGATCGCTTACGAAAACAAAAGCGACAGGAGCTCAATGATACCATAGAACAAGCCGGTATTAGCAGCACGGATCCCACTGCCGATTCAGTATTAATGAAACTTAATCTGGAAAACTTGCATGAATCTTTGCGGCATTTGCCCGAACCTCAGCGCGAAGCGTTAACAGCTACCTATTTTCGATCGCTGCGGCAAAATGAATGGGCCAAATTAACAGGCCACCCGCTGGGAACAGTTAAGTCCTGGATTCGATATGGAGTAAAAAATATTCGAAAACAATTTATTCAAATGGGCTGGCTGGAACCTTAAGGAGACTATGATATGAACCCGTCGCAATGCAAACAATTTGAAATTGAAATTGTCGATGATATTTTGGGCAATTTACCCTTAAAAAGAGCCCAAGCCTTGCAGTACCATCTTGCCGAGTGCAGCTCTTGCCAGAAGTTGTACGGGGAATGGTCTGAACTGTTAAAAGACGGGACAAGAGTACACCCTTCGGCTCAACTATATAAGCGTTTACGGAAACATTTTATACACCGGCAAGCCAGCCGTAAAACGCTGCAAACATCAGCATCAACCATCTGGGGGGCTGCTTCTGTTGCCTTAATAGGAATGCTTATACTAGCATTAGTTACAATTCAGGGCCGGCAGCCTTTGGATTCATGGGAGAAACCACCTGTTGGGGCAAAAGACATTCCATCTTTTGTAGCAGAAGATATACCGCACTTTGTTACAGATGACACGGATACGGTTCAGTATTTGATTGATCCTCAAAAAGGCCGGCTTACCAGCATTAACGGAATAATATGGGTAAACAGCAACCGTGATGAGCTATACTGCTTTGTGCAAAACCTGGAAGATAACGCCCACTATGACTATCAAATATGGTTGATTAAACCCGTAAAAAGAGAAAACGGGGGGCTTTTGCGTATCATTGACCAATACGGTGAGCTATATCTCCGCCAAAAAAATATTCAAGAGATACAACAGATAAGCATAAGCCAGGAACCCAAAGGCGGAAGCCTCTATCCTACCACCGATGATACAATTTTGGTTGATTTTAACTTACAGTAAAGCGCTTAATAATTGATCCCACTGTAAAAAAGCGCTTTTAGACCGGCATACCCAGTATATTTCTAATCATGTGTTAACGAATATTTTCCCGCAAACTCTGCCACATCTCTTGAGTGACCAAGCCCAAACGCCAGAGCGCGACGCCTTGCAGGTTAAAACGCCTGGCCGTTCCTACCTTCTCTGCAATGCTCTTTTCTGTTTCATAAGGAGCACAAATACCCAGGACAAGCTTGTGGGGCGGGACAACTTCTCCGGCCATTTCTGCAGCCTGTGCCACAAGGGTTAACGGTTCCGGTTTTGGTCCGTAGTCATAGGCCATGATAATAATCCGATCGGCTATTTTACCCAGAACCCCGTAATCGTAACCGCGATAAACGCTGTTAGGCGGGTGGATTGTTAGCGTCAAACTCTTACCTGCTATTTTTAGCTCGGAGGATAAGCGGCGGACAAATTCATTTAACAGCTGCCTTTTATTGATTAAATCGCTGCTAAATTCATCACTGCTTCCAACATATCCGAACTCTTCAAAATTAAGGTTAACCCCTCCATAAAGTGCCGCTTCTTCCACAAGCGCCTCAATTAGCCTGGTAGACGCGACTATGTCTGCAAGCAAAGAGGAAAGGATACCGAACCTGTCGGTTGCGTGTACAGTCATCTCGGTTTTCAGGCTGTATTCATCTGCAGCCCGCAGCACATTTTCCCAGCCGGAAGGACGCTGCCAGCCCGTCTCGCTCCAGGTAAGAAGGTTTCCTCGCTCGTCAAGGCTGTACCAACCCAGCGCAAGTTCATCAACAACATCAGTGTTGCCGGTATCGGTTTCAGGATAAGCCTTGCGGAAAAGATTCGTCCAACTGCTGGTTTTACTGTCCCCCAGGGCATAAAAGCCAATTACGTTCATTTCTTTAAGACAGGATATAATATCGACTCTGTATGTTGCTGCATCCCATAATACTTCATAATTAAAGGCTTCGCTAAAAAAGCGCAGCGGTATCAATGTCCTTCCGGCAATAATAACCGGAGGTACATCTAAAGGAACAGTCTCCCCGTTTCGCCATGCGTTCTTATTATCGATTTGCAATCTGACCAGGTTTTCTCCGTAGGTCGCTTCAACTGTTTGTGTAGCGATGTCCCAGTTTACTTTTATATTTAGCGCTTCTGCTATTGTGCGAAAAGGGACAAGGGTCCTGCCGCCTCGAATGACAGGTTGTACATCGGTAGAAACCGGAAGGCCGTCAACAAAAACCTTTATTTCCTCCCCCTGTTCCTGAGCACAGGCAGGGAATGTAAAAACAACTAATAAAATAATTATTAACGTTAATGAGGTGGAAAAACATTTAACTAAGAATTTCATTAAAATAAACCATTCCTTTCATGCGACACTGCGACATTGGGGACGGTTCTCGCTGTCGCAAAAATTCCTTGCGACATTGGGGACGGTTCTCGTTGTCGCAAAAATTCCTAATTATCCTCTTATAATTTGGACGGTTTATACTGGAAAAAGTTCTGCCTTTTTTAGCAGGATTTTCATTTTTTTGCCGGCAACCAATATATAACGGCAGAAGGATTCATAAGAGGTAAAATTCTCCCTTTTTTGCTTTATGCAGGATTTGCCGCCGGTGTAGCAAATAAATGCTTTATAACGGAGGTTGCTTATGGGTGATAAAAGTTGGTTAAAAAAAATTTATTTTGAATATCAAAACCTGGTTTACAGTATAGCCGTCTCTATTATTAAAGACGCTCAGCTTGCCGAAGACATCGTACAGGAAGTTTTTGTCACGCTATATTTTAAAGCCGGTGATATTCGGGACAGAAAAAAAATAAAACACTGGCTCGTGAGAACTACTACTAACAGGGCTATCGACTTTTTAAGAAGTTCACAAAAGGCAGTCACACTTTCCGATGATTTCTTTGAACACCTTCCGAACAACTCCCGGGCAGATCCCGTTGCCGAAATGGATAAAAAGGAACTTACCCGGGAAATACATAAAGCCATAAACAAGCTTCCGGAAGATATGAAAGCATTAATTTTCCTTTATTACTTCCAGGAAATTCAACAAAAAGAAATAGCGGAAATATTGGGAGTAGCACTGGGGACGGTTAAAACCCGTTTACGAAGAGCACGCCTGGCCATCAAAAACCACTTACTGAAAGAGGAAAATGATTCTGCCAACCTCTGATAAGGCGGTGATTTAAGATGAATGAGACACATTTGGATGATTATATAAGAAAAACTGTTATAGAGGAAATGCAAAGCTATGCTCCGCCTGATCCGGAGAAAACATGGCAAAAGATCGAGGGCACAATCGATCTGTTTGAAAGGTTACAAAATGCACCAAAGAAAAAACGTAAACCAACGGCCCGGCTTAAAATTGCCGCCGTCATAGTAACGTTAATACTAACAGCCGGGATTATCGGATTTACGCAGACAGGGGAAGCGGTACCCTTCGGCTGGGTCTTTCAGGGATTAAAAAAGATCGTGGGCGATGATTTTGTCCTTGTACAGTTTAAATACGGTGAGGAAACAGCCCCTAACAAATCAACACCACCGCCGCCTGAATCGGATATGGAAGGAACCATAACCTACCAAACAAATCTTACAGATACTTCCTTAGAAGAGCTGCTCGATCTTTATCCCGGTGCGCTCTATTACCCCCGGAGCATAGCGGAGAAAGATTTAATATCTGCCCAGTATCTTCAAGCAGGCGACAAATGGATTATTCTACTCGATTTTTTGGTTGACCGGCATAATATTCTCTTCCAGCAGGAGGACATTGTGGGAAAAGGAGCAGCCGGCGTAGGATACGGAAACGATGCGGAAGTCTATTTCCGTCGCCTGGAGGGCGTAGAATATATGGTTGCCGAACTTCGTTATGGTATCGTGAACGTTAGATGGACTAAAGAGAACAAGCTGTTTGAGTTAACATGCAATCTGCCGGTCGAGGAAGCGCTCTCAACCGCACAATCGGTGAACCCGTATTAATATTCTGAATAACATCTCCTCATAAAAGCGCCAAATCTTTATATACCGGCGACATAGTACAATATTGCTTAAAATCCTTTATTTGCTGTTCTCCTGAACATATACTGCTTAACCCTTCTATCCCCGCAGAAAAATTATGGGCAATAAATAGCCGCTAACACTTTCAACAGGCTTGAATGTTTTAAAGAAGTTTTACCTTAAATTAATGATGTGCTAAAATAACGTTCCACTCTGTCGGGCAAAATCGTTACTATCCTTTGATCTGGACCATACTTTTCCGCCATTTTTACCGCAGCCCATACATTAGCCCCGGAAGAGGTGCCAACCAGAACACCCTGAATGCGGGCCAAATCTCTTGCGGTTTGAATGGCGTCATCATCTGTTACTTCAACAACCTCATCAACAAGGCTTACATCCAAAACACGGGGAATAAAACCGTCGCCGATCCCTTGAATCTTATGCAAACCCGGCTCATGCCCCAAAAGAGCAGAGACGTTCTTCGGCTCTACCGCGATTACTTTAATCCCGGGCTCCTTTTCTTTTAGGTAGCGGCCGACCCCCTGCAAGGTGCCTCCGCTGCCAAGGCCAGAAACAAAGATCCCCACTTTACTCTTCATCTGATGCCATATTTCCACCGCTGTAGTGAGGTAGTGGGCTTCAGGATTATCAGGGTTTTCAAATTGTTGGGGGACAAAAATATTAGGATCTGCCGCCTGTTGTTTTTCAACTTCCGTTACAGCTCCGGCAATGCTTTTGGAGGCATCGGTCAGGATTATCTCCGCACCAAGGGCCTTGATTATTTTTTTCCTCTCCTCGCTCATGTTTTCCGGCATCACGATGACGACGCGGTAACCCTTTTGAACCCCGACCAGGGCCAGACCGATACCGGTATTGCCAGAAGTGGGTTCCATAATCGTCATCCCCGGTTTTAAATCCCCTCTGGCTTCGGCCTGTTCAATCATGTGTTTGGCCACCCTATCCTTGATACTCCCTCCGGGATTGAGGTACTCGGCCTTGGCAAAAATATTAAACCCGGTGGTCTTTTTTAAGCTTAGCAGCGGTGTATTGCCGATTATTTCAATTACATTATCAATGGTCATTGCGTCTGTCCCACCTCGATCTGACTATTATATTATAGCATTATGAAATAACTGCATTAAAATTCTTGGGGCCAATTTTTATGATTACTGTAAAGAGATTAACAAAACTTAGCTAAGCTATGTTTTACATGGCTATTATATTCGACATAAGAACAGGATATCCTTTAAAATATGGGAAATAGGAAGCAAAGTATAAAGTATTATAGAAGGTAATCGAAAATTTGAGACTAACAAATAATAGACCGGCGTAGAAGTTCCTTCTCTGTAAATGTAACCATAAAATAAACTTCCTGAAACATTTGTGTAATATTGTGCATTTATAATTGTTTTAGTTGACCCCCTCTTAATATATATATTTATAGCGGCCCTTATCGGCCGCTTTTTATTTTTTTAAGTTTCACTTCCCTAAACAGAACATCCTACAATCAGGTTTGATTAGATTATAAAATATTTAGGGATGCCGGATATAAGTTCAGGTCCAAAGGCAGTCAACGAGGGTATGTAGAGTTAGTGGATGATACCGAACTGGTGAATGTGAATGATTAACCCAGGGCTTTTTCATTTCCCGGGCAAGCGCATGATTCGACCCATACAACTCATTTATCAAACATACTCTCGACCTTCTCCCCAGCGCAAACCCAATCCGGATTTTGCGAGCATGAACATGTTCAATATCTTCAGGGCTGATTATTTCACCAGGCTGCCGGGCAAGACCAAAAGAAAAGGGTCAATCCCAACATTTAATTTTTGGGTAACCCTTAGAAAGATTAAATGCTTTATATTCACGCCCTTGGATGGCTCATGTTAAATAAAATGTATGATATAACAATATGACCCAGTTATCTCCTTCAATTAGGTGACAGGTCCAAGAACCATATACTTAGAAGAAAGAGTCTTGAGTCGGGTTGCAGCCATCTGCGAATACAGTTGTGCCTTAGCATAATGCGACAATGCTTCACTCCATAAACCAACCTGTTCATTAACGGGCCTGCCTTCAATTTTGGCCAAATAAGCAAAGCCAGCCCTATCCATACCGCGCTCATACTCTATCATTGCTTCATCCAGCATTCCCCTAATTGACTGGGCAACTAAAAATGTCAGATATGGGGCGTTCCTGTTTAACTCTTTAGCAAAAAGATTTCTGGCATCGGAGTAGAATTCGAAAGCTGACTTATCTGCGCTTTCTGTAACCGTAACAGGGTCATCAGCTAATTGCAGTTTTACGTATTCGCCCGTCGCGCCTCCCGGAAGGCCGATACCACTGGGGGTACCTACCTGGAAATATGCTATTAAGTCAGATGGGAAAAAAATGCTTTGTGTTACGCTTTCGGGGAAATTGTTCAGCACATTGGGTGACTCCGGCTCATTGTAATGCCACTTATTTGTGTCAGGATTGTACCAATCATCGGATTGATACATTTTTTTTGCAAAATCGAAATCAATCTCGCCTTTTTCAGCGGCAGCCTTAACATACTCCCAAGCGGTTGCATACCGACTGTAAGAATTCACCATCAAATCAATATAAGGCGGTAAATTGTGCCCTTGCAGGGATGGATTTATTAGATGGTTTGTTTGTACCAAGAATTCAGCCGTCTCACCCGCATCGCCGGGCACCCTTGTCGCAAAAACATGAGACATGCTTTCAAATACAGAAATGTTTCCGGTTGCGTCGCTCGTTACAAAGGCTCCCGTAACTCCTGCCCGCGGGGTTTCTTCTAAATATTCATAAGCCTCAATTGGTGACTTACAATATTGATTTAAATAATGAAAGTACACTTCTGTTACAACTCCCCAAGCAGGAGGCCCAAATTGTGCCGTTAATACCCAGGCAAATCCTGAACTGTTCATTCCCGAGTTTTGTACTATTGCGCCAGCATAAGGATTCGCAATAAAGCTGTAACCTTCATCAGGGAAAGCAATTAAGATAAGACTATGCATTGTCTCAATCGGCACCATTTTGCTTATTGAAACAATGGGTTTGCCATCTTTTGTAGCACTGCCCGTTGCTGCAAAAGCATGGCAGGAATGATATCCCTCAGCAGTTGGTTTATCTGATATCGCCAAAGAGCTTTTCACCCCAGTTTCATCTGGGTAC
>LSQX01397127.1_pt1 | contig 14499 bp, 11 predicted proteins | sample 654561 | NCBI WGS metagenome assembly LSQX01 (sample SAMN04489861, study PRJNA283612) | anaerobic digester metagenome | isolation source: 4 biogas reactors fed with cattle manure at either 37C or 55C with and... | place: Denmark: Kongens Lyngby | collected 2014
TTGCCCTTTTGGGACAGCCCCGATTGTGGCCGGCAGCATTTTCATTCCCTGATGGTGCCCCCGCCTGGCGGGGGCGTGGACGCCTATCCGTGAAAGGCATCCAATTGCTCCTCTAGCACCCGCAGCATATTCCATGGGCTTTCCGCGTTCGAAAAAAATAAGATTTTTTGCCGGGCGTTTTGGCCTGCCTGAAGTATGTAGCATAAAATAGTACACCTGCTGCTATATTTTACGATTTGAGCAAATAGAAGAAAAAAGTGAATGGTGCGGTCATTATTTTTGTGATGGAATATTCATGATGGAGTGATGCGAAATGCGAAACGTGGTCATTGCCGGTTATTTGCGTACGCCCATCTCGCGGTCGCGTCCGGCCCGGCCGGAGGCGGACCTGTTTGGAAATATACGCATGGATGATTGCGCCGCGATGCTGGTGCGCGAGCTGTTAAAGCGGCACCGCCTGGAGCCGGGCGCCGTGGACCGCTGCATTATCGGCTGCGCCAACCAGTCCGGCGAGCAGTGGCTCTACGGCGGGCGGGCGGTCAGCCTGCTGGCGGACCTGCCCTTCGGCACTCCCGCCATGGCCGTGGATGTGCAGTGCGGCTCCTCCATGGCTGCCATACATCTGGGAACCATGGAAATCGCCGCCGGCTATAGCGACGTGGTTTTGGCCGGCGGCCTCGAGCACATGACGCGTGTCCCGATGCGCTCCGGGACCAGGCCCAACCGCAACCTGCTCCGGGAAAACCGGTTTGATCCCGCCCGGATCGGCAAGACGGTGGAGCAGATGTATGCTCCGCAGGAGCAGCGCTACGGGCTCCCCTCCATGGGCGATACCGCCGAACTGCTGGCGGCGGAAGGAAAGATCAGCAGGGAAGAGATGAACCGCTGGGCGGAAAGAAGCCACCGGCGCGCGGCCCAGGCTTACCGGGAAGGTTTTTTCAGCGGCGAGATCCTTCCCATTGCCGTGGAAAGGGAAGGTGAGCTGACGATCATCGATCGGGATCAAAGCGTCAGGGAGGACACCAGCTATGCGCAGATCGCTTCCCTGCCGCCGGCCTTCCGCCCGGACGGCTTGATTACCGCCGGCAATTCTTCGCCGTTAAACGCGGGGGCGGCCATGGTCTTGCTCATGTCCGAGGAAAAGGCGCTGGCCTGCGGCCTCCGCCCCCTGGCGACAATCGTTTCCCTGGGGTGGGGCGGCGTGGATCCGCTGCTCATGGGCCAGGGGCCCCTGCCGGCCAGCCGCATGGCCCTGGAGAAGGCCGGGCTTAAAGTGGAAGACATTGATTTTTGGGAGATCAACGAAGCCTTTGCCGTGGTCCCGCTCTGGAATATTAAAGCCCTCGGGCTGGATCCGGAAAAGGTCAACGTGAAGGGCGGCGCCATCGCCCTCGGGCACCCCCTGGGCATGAGCGGCGCCAGGCTGGTCGGCACGCTGGCCCGCATCCTCGCCGTGGAAAACGGCTTTTACGGGATGGCCGCCATCTGTGTCGGGGGCGGCCAGGGCCTGGCGACCCTGCTCCGGCGCTGTTGAAGGCGCGGTGCGGCAGAAGCATCAAGGAGGGAGTAGACCCATGGATTTTAGCATACCGGAATCGCTGCGCGAGATTCGCCAGGCGGTGCGCGAATTCGTGGAGCAGAAGGTGTTTCCGCTGGAACAGGTCATTGAAGAGGAGGATCGCATCCCGGAGGAACTGCTGGCCGGCGCCCGGGAGCTGGGCCTTTTCGGCCTCGGTATTCCCGCGGCCTACGGGGGACTCGGGCTGGACATGGTGGGCAAATGCCTGGTCATCGAAGAGCTGGGCCGGGGGCATGCCGGTTTTGCCGCTGTCCTCGGCGCCCACACCGGGATCGGCAGCGCCGCCCTGGTCATGGCCGGCTCCGAAAAACTGAAGCAGAAATACCTGCCCGCCATGGCCGCAGGGGAGAAGATCGCCGCCTTTGCCCTCACCGAGCCCGGGGCCGGCTCGGATGCGAGCGCGCTGAAAACCACTGCCGTGAAAAAGGGAGATCGCTGGATTATCAACGGGGTGAAGCATTTCATCACCAATGCCCCCGAGGCCGCCCTGATCACAACCATGGCGGTAACCGATCCCGCAAAAGGAGCCCGCGGCATCACCGCCTTCGTGGTGGAGCGCGATTTCCCCGGCCTTAAGGTGGGCCCGGCTGATGAAAAAATGGGGCTCCGCGGCTGCCACACGGCCAAAATATTTTTTGAGCAGTGCGAAGTGCCGGCGGAAAATGTGCTGGGCAGGGAGAACGAGGGTTATTTAACCGCTTTAAAGACCCTGGCCAGCGGCCGCGCCGCCCTGGCCATGCGCTGCGTGGGGGCCTGCAAGCGCTTGATCGACCTCTCCCTGCGCCATGCGCGGGAACGGGTGCAGTTCGGCAAACCGATCATTGAAAACCAGGGCATCCAGTGGATGCTGGCCGACATGGTCATGGAAACGGAAGCGGCCAGGACGCTGGCGCTGCAGACCGCCTGGAAGGTTGACCAGGGCATGGACGTGGTCATGGATGCCGCCATGACCAAGCTGCTGGCCACGGAAAACTACTGCCGCGTGGCCGACCGGGCGCTCCAGATCTTCGGCGGCATGGGCTTCATGAAAGGGCTGCCCATCGAGCGCATCTACCGCGATGCGCGCATTACCCGCATTTACGAAGGTACCTCGGAAGTGCAGCGCATGCTCATCGCTTCCCAGTTGATCAAGAAAGGCTACGGCTAGTCAAGCTAGGTTGCGGCTAGCCAGGAAAGGCTGCGGCCGGGGGGAAAAGGCGGGAGAGGGGACCGGAGGGGAGAGGGGATCGGCGGGGAGAGGGGCCGCTGCCCCTGTCCTCCCTGCGCCTTGAATCCCTGCCGGGCCCTTAAACTTTACCCGAGGAGGTGATTTCATGCCCGTAAAATATGAACGCCATGATTCCATTGCCTTGATTACCATCAACCGCCCCGAGGCGAAGAACGCCCTGAATGACCAGGTGCGCGAATCCCTTTACGAGGCTCTCTCCCGGGCTGCCGGCGATGGAGCGGTGCGCGGGGTGATGATCACCGGGGGGAAGGAGGTTTTCTCCGCCGGGGCCGACATCCAGGCCCTGGCCGGCGCCACCGCGGTGCAGGCTTTGTACCGCCGCAGCCTGCAGCGCCTGGTCCGCCTGATCGAGGAGATGCCCAAGCCGGTCATGGCCGTGATCGGCGGCTACGCCATCGGCGGGGGCTGCGAGCTGGCCCTGGCCTGCGACATCCGCATCGCCGCGGAGAACGCCGTGTTTGGCCAGCCGGAGATCCGCCTGGGCATCATCCCGGGCGGCGGCGGGACCCAGCGCCTGGCCCGCCTGGTGGGCATGGGGCGTGCGAAGGATCTGATCTTTTCCGGCCGGCTGATCGAGGCGGCAGAGGCGCTGCGCATCGGGCTGGTGGAAGCGGTCGTGCCGCTAGAGGAGCTCTTTTTAGCGGCGGAAGAGAAGATGCGCAGCTATATCCGCCACGGGGCCGTGGCCCTCGGCGCCGCCAAGCTGGCGATCAATACGGGGATGAATGTGGACCGGCAGTCGGGCGATGTCTTGGAAAACCTCTGTTTCTCGCTCCTCTTTGCCACAGCGGATCAGAAGGAGGGGATGCGCGCCTTCCTGGAAAAACGGAAGCCGGTCTTCAAGGGAGAGTAGGCGGCCATGCTGCCAGCAAACGGGGGTGCCCTTCAGGTGATGAAGAATGACTGGCACTTGTCGCTGAAGGCCTCAGCGACAAGTGCGACACTGTATAAATCATAAGCGCTGTCACAGCAGAGCATGCCTGTGAATATTTTAAATCAACCGGTTCCCGGGCGCGCACCTGCCCTGATGCCGGTGAAGAATTTCCACTCCTGGGGGAGGCCATCTAGCCAATGGATATCGAAGCGGTGAAAAATATCTGCGTGATCGGCACGGGCGTCATGGGGCGCCAGATTGCCGCCCTTTGCGCCCTTTCCGGGTATGAGACCAGCTGCGTGGCAAGAAGCGCGGCGCGCGCGGCAGAGGTGGAGCAGTTCATGGACCAGTATCTGGCCGGGCGGGTGGCGAAGGGAAAGCTGAGCGAAGCCCAGGCCGCTCAGGCGGCAGCGAACTTGAAGCTGGGCACCGGCCTGGAGGAAGCGGCACAACGGACCGATTTCGTGATCGAGGCGGTGATCGAAGATCTGGCCGTGAAGCAGGAACTGTTTAAGAAACTGGACCGGGCCTGCCCGCCCCATGCCATCCTGGCCACGAACAGCTCTTACATCGGCAGCTCGAAGCTGGCTGCTGTCACCGCCAGGCCGGAACAGGTCTGCAACATGCACTTTTTTAATCCCGCCCTGGTCATGAAATGCGTGGAAGTGGTCAAAGGCCCCCATACAGCCGCGGCTACAGCCGGGCTGGCCATGGCGCTGGCCCGCCGGCTGAACAAAGAACCGGTGCTGCTGCACCGGGAAATCTACGGCTTCCTGGTGAACCGCATCTACAGGGCCATCGTGCAGGAAGCCTGCTTTTTACTCGATACGGGGGTGGCATCGGTGGAAGCCATCGACAGCGCCGTGGTCAACGGCCTCGGACACCCCATGGGCCCCTTCCGCCTGCTCGACTTAACCGGCATTGACCTGGCCTACCGGGCGCGCATGGATTATTACCGCGAGACCATGGACCCTGCGGATAAACCGCCGCCGTCCATCGTCGAAAAATACGCCCGCGGCGAATGGGGTCGCAAGAGCGGTAAGGGCTTTTACGAGTACGAAACTTAAAGCCTTTGCTTGCCGGATTGATATTCGCGGCGGCGCGATCAGAAGATTGTCCTCCCGGTCCGTCGATTGCCGGAGCCGCCGGCTGCCGTCCGCCTGGACGAGCCCCGGTGGCAGCAGGAAGGCCATTTATGATCATTTGCAGCCGGCAGTGCGCTTCACCAGGCGAAAAAATCGGCAAATTGAAACGACAGATAGACACAAAGGCGGCAGGTGTAGTATAATACGGGATATATTTTAGACCCGGAATTCTGCCGATAATGCATGCTTTCAGGAGGTTGAAGATGCGCGCGCCAGCGATTTACGATACCACCTTGCGTGACGGTTCACAGCGGGAAGGGATTTCCCTCATGGTAAACGACAAACTAAAAATCGCAGAAAAGCTGGACGAACTGGGGGTTGACTATATCGAGGGCGGCTGGCCGGGCTCCAACCCGAAAGATATGGAGTTTTTTCAAAGGGCCAGGGAACTCAACTTAAAACATGCCCGCCTCTGCGCTTTTGGCAGCACGCGGCGCCCCGGCACTGCCGCCAAGGATGATCCCAATGTTCAAGCCCTGCTGGAGGCGGAGACGCCGGTTGTGACAGTTTTTGGCAAAAGCTGGGACTTCCACGTGGACAAAGCTCTCGGCACCACCCTAACGGAAAACCTGGCCATGATCCGCGACACGGTTTCCTATCTTAAGGCCGCAGGGCGGGAGGTCATTTTTGACGCGGAACACTTTTTTGACGGCTACAAGAGCAATCCCGCCTACGCCCTCGAGGTGGTGCGGGCGGCCGCGGAAAACGGCGCCGACGTGGTCGTCCTCTGCGACACCAACGGGGGAGTGATGCCCTGGGAACTGCCCGCCATTTTAGCATCGGTCCAGAATGCTGTATCCGTGCCTCTGGGCATTCACGCCCACGATGATGCCGGAATGGCCGTGGCGAACAGCCTGCTGGCGGTGCGCCACGGGGCAACCCATGTCCAGGGCACGATCAATGGTTACGGCGAGCGGTGCGGCAACGCCAACCTGTGTACGATTATCCCCACCCTGCAGCTCAAAATGAATCTGCCGGTGGTCACCCCGGAGCAGCTTAAAACCCTGACCAAGCTTTCCCGTATTGTGGCCGAACTGGCCAACATGGTGCCGCTGGAGCAGCAGCCCTACGTGGGGAATAACGCCTTCGCCCACAAGGGCGGCATCCACGTGGACGCGGTGCATAAAAATCCGGGGACATACGAGCATATCGATCCCCGCCTGGTCGGCAACCGGCGCCGGATTTTAGTATCGGAGCTCTCCGGGCGCAGCAATATTTTTCTCAAAGCCCGGGAAAGCAATATCAACCTGCCCCGCGACTATCCAGGGACGAAGCTGGTGCTGCAGCGCCTCAAGGAAATGGAACACCAGGGCTACCAGTTTGAAGGAGCGGAAGCTTCCTTTGAACTGTTGATCTTGAAAGCGCTGCAGCTTTACCGTCCCCTCTTCAAGCTGGAAGGCTTCCGCCTGATCATTGAAAAAAGGGCCAGCGGCCAGATCTACTCCGAGGCAACGATCAAGGTCCGGGTTGGCGAGCAGCAGGTGCACACCGCCGCGGAAGGCAACGGCCCGGTCAATGCCCTGGACAATGCCCTCCGCAAGGCGCTGGAAGGCGTTTACCCGGCGTTGAAAAAAATGAAGCTCACCGATTTCAAGGTGCGGGTCCTGGACGGGAAAGACGGGACCGGTTCCCAGGTCAGGGTGCTGATCGAATCAAGCGACGATCAGAAGACCTGGTCCACGGTCGGCGTTTCCCCGAACATCATCGAAGCCAGCTGGCAGGCCCTGGTGGACAGCCTCGAATACGGGCTGCTCTGCCGCGAGCTGCCGGAGCCGGACCAGGCCAAGGAAGTGCTGCGGCAGATTAAAAAAGAGATTACGTGGTAGCTGGCAGGGTGAGGGGGCTTAACCCGCCACTGCATTATTATGTTACAATAGGTACGGGTTACCAAACGGCACAATAAGCTGATACTATAGACAATGATTAACCAGCTGTTCTCACCTTCTCCGGCAAAGGAGGAACCGCTTTTGATACCGGAACAATTGTTTGGACTTGCCACGGGCATGGGCAGTCTGCCGCACGGCACGGTCGAAGAGGCGCTGGCCATTGTTTTAAAGTATTTCCAGGCTTTGCCCCACTGGCCTCAACTGCCCCGGCGCGGCACGGCCGAAGGATTGGTGGCCCAGAACCTGGCCCCCCTCCTCCAAAGGGGGCTCGTTGCCTTCACTCCGAATGGCTCGCCTTACTTTGACCAGGACAGCCCCGGCTGGGAGGAGCGCTGCCTTCAGTTTTACGAGCTGCTGCTCGCGGTAGACACAGATGGAACGGGCCTCGAGGAGTTCGCTTTTCCGGCTGATGCGGCCGCCGGCTTTTACGCTTTTGCCGATCATCCGGAGCAACTGCCTTCTTCCGCCCGCTGTGTGAAGGGTCAGCTTGTCGGCCCGGTCTCACTCGGCTTCCAGGTGACAGACCCCCAAAAAAAACCTAGCTTCTATAACCCGTCGTTAAGGGAAATACTAGTCAAAACCCTGGCGGCCCATGCGCGCTGGCAAACGGAGCGCCTGCGCGGCACCGGTTTGCCTGCCCTGGTCTTTGTCGACGATCCGGGGCTCTACAGTTATGGCAGTTCCAGCGCCGTCGGCTTAGGGCGGGCGGAAATTGAGTCCGCCCTGGCGGAGATTGTCGCCGCGATCCATGGGGCCGGGGGCCTGGCCGGCGTGCACTGCTGCGCCGGGACCGACTGGTCGCTCTTGCTGGAACTGCCCCTGGACGTGGTCAGCTTTGATGCTTACGGCTATTTCCCGTCCATGCAGGTTTACGCCGAAGCGCTCGGCAGCTTTTTAAAGCGGGGCGGCGCCCTGGCCTGGGGGATAGTGCCCACCTCGGAAAAAGTTCTGCAGGAAGATGCGGGCACTTTGCAGCGCCTGCTCGCCCGGGAAATCGAAACCCTGGCCAGGCAGGGGGTGGACGAAACGCTGCTACGGCGGCAACTGCTGATCACCCCCTCCTGCGGCACCGGCACCCTGACGCCGGAACTGGCGGAAAGGATTTACCGCCTCACCGCCTCCCTGGCCGAAAGCCTGCAAAAATAAAGTAGCCGTTGCATTTTTTAAATGAACGAAGCGCAGGCCTCAGAGACAAGAGCGGTAAGCAGTTAAGCCTATTTTCAGGATAGACGTTCATGCCCCCGCCAAACGGGGGCACCATTCGATGGATGAAAATGGCGATGCGCTATTTTCAACGTTCCATTGGCAGTTGCGCAAGCTTTAGGCTGCATTCTCTTAAGGGTGCTGCTTCTCATAATTCCCTCTCCCCCCTCTGGGGGGAGAGGGCAGGGTGAGGGGGGCTGAATCCGGCTGCCGCATGATCAGGATGGCCTCTGGAGAACCGTCCCCTCTGCATATAATATTGTCACTGGAACCGTCCCGGTGGCAATTTTAGCCGTTATGGGAAGGGGTTTTGCCTGTGAGCGGCTTTAAGATTAAAGATGTCTTGATGGAACTATCCGCCGCCACCGGAGTCTCCGGCGACGAGGGAGCGGCCATCGACGTGGCGGCACGGTATTTCCGGCAGTATACGGACCGCGTGAAGCGGGATCGCTTCGGCAACCTGATCGCCTTTAAAGAGGGCAAGCTGCCGGCGGGGGAGCCGCGTTTTTCGCTGGCCCTGGCCGCCCATATCGATGAGATTGGGGCCATGGTTACCCAGATCGCCAGGGGCGGTTTCCTGCGCTTTACCGCCATCGGCGGCATTGACCCGCGCACCCTCCTGGGGCAGGCGGTAGTCGTGCACGGGCGCACCCCGCTTAAGGGAGTTGTCGGCGCCCTGGCGCCGCACCTGCTTGCGGAGCGGGAACGCAGGAAAGAGCTGACCCTGGAGAAGCTCTATATCGACGTGGGATTAAGCGAAGCGGAGGCGCGGGAGCAGGTCCGCGTGGGTGACCTGATCTCCCTTGACCAGGAGCCGGTGCTGCTAAACGGCGAAAAGTGCTGCGCCGGCAAGGCCATGGATAACCGGGCCGGCGTAGCCGTGCTGCTGCAATGCGCCGCCGAGCTGGCCTCCATGCAGCACCGGGCGGACCTCTATTTTATCGCCACCGTGCAGGAAGAGGTTGGGCTCCGCGGCGCCGTTACCGCGGCCTACGGCGTCAGCCCCGATCTGGCGGTGGCCGTGGATGTTACGCACGGCGCTGCACCGGGCCTTCCGGATCATGAGGTCCATTCCCTGGGAAAGGGGCCGGTGATCGCCATCGGGCCCAATATTCACCCCGCCCTCGGTGAGAAGCTGCACGCCCTGGCCCAAAGCTACCGCCTCCCTTACCAGATCGAGCCCGTTGCCGGCAACACCCATACCGACGCCTGGGCTTTCCAGGTCTCCCGCGAGGGGATCCCCACCGCCCTGGTTTCCGTGCCCCTGCGCTACATGCATACGGCGGTAGAGCTGCTCAACCTCGATGACCTGATCGCCGCCGGGCAGCTACTTGCTTTTCTATCCCGCAGCCTCGATGGGGCATTCTGGGAGGGATTGTCGTGTTATTAGCCGAACTGGCCAACCTGCCCGGGGTATCCGGTGGCGAAAAAAGGGTGCGGCAGGCCATCGTGGAGGCCCTTGCCGGCTGCCCCGTGGAAATGCGGACCGACAACATCGGCAATCTGCTGGTGCGTAAAGGGCCGCGCCGCAGCCCCCACGTGATGCTGGCGGCGCACATGGACGAGGTCGGCTTGATGGTTGTGGCCATCGAAAAAAGCGGGCATCTGAAATTTAAGCCGGTCGGCGGGATCGATTCCCGGGTCCTGGCGGCCAAGCGGGTGCGGGTCGGCGCCGCCGCTGTCCCCGGGGTGATCGGGGCCAAGGCCGTGCACCTGCAAAAAGACGACGACCGCAAGAAACCGTATGAGATCGAAGATCTGTTCATCGATATCGGCGCGGCCGGCAAAGAAGAGGCGGAGGCGCTCGTGAAAATCGGCGATTACGCAACCTTTGACACTGCTGCCACCCCCATCGGCAGCGGTTTTTGGCGCGGCAAGGCTTTTGACGACCGCGCAGGCTGCGCCGTGCTGCTGCAGCTGCTGCGCGACCCGGAGCTGACCGGCTTCAGCGCCGTATTCACCGTGCAGGAAGAGATCGGCAGCCGCGGAGCGATCACCGCCTCCTATGCCCTGCAGCCCGACCGGGCCTTGATCATCGAAACTACCGCCGCCGCCGATACCCCGGGCACGGGCGAAGATTTTTCGAGCACCGTGCTGGGTGCGGGCCCGGCTTTAAGCGTGATGGATCGCTCCGTGATCGTGGACCGGGAGATGCTGACAGAACTGATCGCTACCGCCCGCGAGGCGGGGCTGCCGTTCCAGTTTCGCCGCTTTACGGGCGGCGGCACGGACGCCGGGGCAGTGGCCCTGGCCGGCGAAGGGGTGAAAACGGCGGTGGTCTCCACCCCCTGCCGCTATATCCACAGCCCGCATAGCATTCTCAAGGAGAGCGACCTGCAGGCGACGGCAGCCCTGGTCAAGGCGTGGCTGTTGAGAGGTGAGAGGTGAGAGGTGGGAAGTGAGAAAAAGATTTTAAAGGATAGACGTTCATACCCCGCCAGGGGGCGCCAGCAGGAGATGAAAATGATGCCGTTCTAATTCCCAGGGTATCCTTGAGGCGGGGAATTGAGAGGTAAAATGGAACATACTTCACCAGGGCAGTACTTGCCGGGATAATTTAAAAGAAGGTGGTCTTTCCAGTGGAAGCTTTGCTGAAAAAGTTAACGGAAACCTTCGGGCCTTCCGGGGAGGAGGCGGCGGTTCGCACGCTGATCGAAGCGGAGATTAAGGACAGCGTGGACCGCATCTTTACCGATAACCTGGGCAACCTCTTCGCGCTCCGCGAAGGGGCCGGGCCGGCGATCATGCTTTCCGCCCATATGGACGAGATCGGGGTGATCATTACCCATATCGACGAGCACGGTTTCATGCGCCTGGCGCCCGTGGGCGGGATGGCGCCCCACCTGCTCATCGGGCAGCGGCTCCGTTTCCGGGACGGCAGGGTTGCCACCGTGTACCACGAAAAGTTGAAAAGCCTGCGGGACCTGGAATGGTCAAAGCTCTACCTCGATGGCGGCGCGGCCGCAGCCCCGCCCGAGAACCCGGTGGCTGTGGGCGACCTGGCCTGTTTTGACCAGCCCTTTCAAAGGGCGGGAGGCCGCTACCTGGCCAAGGCCCTCGATGACCGCGCCGGCTGCGCCCTGCTGATCGAGACGGCGCGCCGCCTCCCCCGCGAGCTGCCTCACACGGTCTGCTTCGTCTTTTCGGTGCAGGAAGAGGTCGGGCTGCGCGGCGCCACCACCGCTGCCTACCGGCTCAAGCCCGCCTACGGACTGGCGGTCGATGTGACCCGGGTGGGCGATACCCCGAAGGCACCCGTAATGGCCGTCTCCCTGGGCCAGGGACCCGCCATCAAGATCAAGGACAGCTCCGTGATCTGCCATCCTCTGGTGCGCCGCTTCATGATCGATACGGCGGCGGAGCTCGGCATCCCCTATCAGTTGGAGGTCCTGGAACGGGGAGGGACCGATGCCGGGGCGATCCACCTGAGCCGCGAAGGCGTGCCCTCCGGCGTCCTCTCCATCCCCTGCCGCTATATCCATACCCCCTCGGAAATGGTGGACGCCGGCGACATGGAGCATGCCCTCACCCTTCTGGTTAAATTGTGCAGCAAGCCCTGGCCGGCCCTGTGAAGCAGCTTGCGTAAAAGGAATTAATTAAATGCCGGCAGCCGGAGCCGCTTTAAGCTTCCCTTTACTTCAATCTGCCCCTTGTGTTATACTTTTTGTGAGAAAAAACGTAACATTTTTTTTACAGCCCCAATATATATAATTGAAAGTTTTTATTTTGATCGATGTCATGATCTGATGGGGCCTTGATCGAGGAGCGTAAAATGGAAAAACGCAGAATTGCCCAAAGACGGGCCATGGAATTAAAAACAACGATCCAGGATTACCAGAAAGCCCAGAAGACAATTCCGACCGGCTTTCAGCAGTGGGACCGTATTTTAAAGCAGCAGGAGCGCATCAAGGAATATTTCGGGGCCACAGATGAAGAGTGGCAAAACTGGCACTGGCAACTGCAGAACCGCATTTCAACCACCGCCGTCCTCAAGGAGCTAATCGATTTAACTGACCGGGAAATTGCGGAAATAGACCAGGTCGGTTCCCGCTACCGCTGGGCGGTTTCACCATATTATCTCAGTTTGATCGATCCCAACGATCCTCACTGTCCCGTCCGGCGCCAGGCCATCCCGGCGGTGCAAGAATATACCGATCCCTGGGGAGAGCCCGATCCCATGGCCGAGGAATACACCTCCCCGGTGCCCGCCATCACCAGGCGCTATCCCGATCGCCTGATCATTAAGGTAACCAACCGCTGCGCCATGTACTGCCGGCACTGCCAGCGGCGCCGCAACATCGGCGAACAGGATTTCGCCACGCCGCGGGCGCAGCTTGAAGAGGCTTTGGACTACATCCGCCAGAATCAAGAAATCAGAGATGTGCTGCTCACCGGGGGCGACGGGTTCATGTTGAACGACAAGACCATCGCCTGGCTCCTGGAAGAGCTGAGCGCCATCCCACACGTGGAGATCAAGCGCTTTGGCACCCGCACCCCGGTAACCCTGCCCTACCGCATTACCGATGAACTATGCGCCATCCTCTCGCGCCACCTGCCGGTTTACGTGAATACCCATTTCAACCACCCCCTGGAGATTACCCCGGCGGCGCGTGACGCCTGCTTCAAGCTGGCGCGGGCCGGTGTCGCCCTCGGAAACCAGGCTGTTCTCTTGAAGGGGATCAATAACGATCCTTTTGTGATGCGCAAGTTGAACCATGAACTGCTGCGGATCATGGTCCGCCCCTACTATATTTTCCACGCCAAGCGGGTCAAGGGCACTTCCCATTTCTGGACCAAGGTGGAGGAGGGGATCGAAATCATGGAACACCTGCGCGGTCATACCTCGGGCCTGGCCGTTCCCACCTTCATTATCAACGCCCCGCACGGCTACGGGAAGATCCCCATCGGTCCCAACTACCTGATCGGCATGGGCAAAGACTACCTGACGATCCGCACCTGGGAAAACCGCATCATGCGTTACGATAATCGCGAACTTGAGGAGAAAACAGCCCCGGATTCGCTCCCGGACGCAAACTGATTTTTGCGTCAAGCCATACCAGGACCGGTTTAAGTGGGTGCCATGGAAGATGAACTGCTTTATTTGAATGCCTTGAACCGGATTTCTTTTTTAGGGCCGGTCCGCATCGCGAAGCTGCAGCGCCATTTTGGCAGCGCCGCGGCGGCCTGGCGGGCCGCACCGGAGGATTTCGCGCGCGTGCCCGGCCTGGAACGATTTGGCACGCGCTTTGCCGCGGAGCGCTCGCAGATCGATCCGGATCGCGAATGGCGCCGGCTGCAGGTCCTGGCCGTCACCTGCCTCTCTCTCAAAAGCACTCACTATCCTCCCCTGCTGCGTGAGATCGCCCATCCGCCTCCCCTGCTTTACTGCCGTGGGACCATCGAGCCGCAAGACTCCCTGGCCGTGGCCATTGTGGGCAGCCGCCGCTGTTCTTACTACGGCAAAGAGGTGGCTTTCCGCCTCGCCCGCGAGCTGGCGCAGACCGGGATGACCGTGGTCAGCGGCATGGCCCTGGGAATCGATTCAGCCGCGCACCAGGGGGCCCTGGCGGCGGGCGGGCGGACCCTGGCGGTGCTGGGGTGCGGTGTCAATATCTGTTATCCTCCCGGAAACGGCCGCCTGATGCGGCAGATCATGGCGCGGGGCGCCGTCTTGAGCGAATTTCCGCTCGATACGCCGCCCTTGCCGCAGCATTTCCCCCAGCGCAACCGGATCATCAGCGGCCTTTCCCTGGGCACCGTGGTGGTGGAGGCTTCGGCAAAAAGCGGCGCCCTGATCACCGCTTCCTTCGCCCTGGAACAGAATCGCGAAGTCTTTGCCGTGCCCGGCAATATTGAGAGCCCCTACAGCCGCGGCACCCATCGCCTGTTGAAAGAAGGAGCGCGCCTGGTGGAAACGGCGGCCGATATCCTCGAAGAACTCTCCGTGGGGCCGGTGACCGCAGCGGTGGCGGCGACGGGCGAGCGCGAGCTGATGCTGGACGAACAGGCGCGGCGCCTGCTGGAGCTGATCCCTTACACACCGCTGCACGTCGACGAGATTGTGCGCCTGAGCGGCAGCAGCCCGGAACAGGTCAGCGCCCTCCTCCTGGATTTAGAGTTAAAGGGGCTGCTCCGGCAGCTCCCCGGTAAATATTTTTGCCGGCTCTAGTTTAAGATATGGTATGATCCTGCTGAAACTGGTATATTGGTTAAGGCTGATATCTTGTTAAAGGTATGAGTTTCATCCGAACCAGATATTCTGATCTAGAAAATCATTGATTATCATCGATCAGCGCACTACTTGTTTGAGCGGAAATTGAGGAGGGTGCAGATGAGCAACCTGGTTATCGTAGAATCGCCGTCCAAGGCTCGCACGATCAGCAAATTTTTAGGGCGCAGCTATCGGGTGATGGCCTCGCAGGGCCACCTGATCGACCTGCCCCGGAGCAAGCTGGGGATCGACGTGGAGAACGGCTTCACCCCTAGCTATATTACCATTCGCGGCAAGGGAAAGCTTTTAAAAGAGCTGAAAGAAGCCGGCAAGAAGACAAAGCGCATCTACCTGGCCGCCGACCCCGACCGCG
>LSQX01386682.1_pt1 | contig 14497 bp, 12 predicted proteins | sample 654561 | NCBI WGS metagenome assembly LSQX01 (sample SAMN04489861, study PRJNA283612) | anaerobic digester metagenome | isolation source: 4 biogas reactors fed with cattle manure at either 37C or 55C with and... | place: Denmark: Kongens Lyngby | collected 2014
ACGTTATGGAAATCGAATTTGACGGTCGTCGCGCCCGCTACACCCATGAAATGCCGGTTGACGCATATACCGGTGACGCGGTCTGCCTGCCGATCGAAATCGAGCCCTGGGGCCTGATCGGTCCGGAGCATCTGGACGCCGCCTGCAAAAAAGTCGGTATCGATCCGAGTGAACTGGAAGGCATGGTTGTCTGTCTGGACACCGGCATGCACCGCAAATTTGATGATTCCAAAGAATACTACCACTATTCCTGTGGCACGGGCGTTGAAGCCGGCCGCTGGTTTGTCAAGCACAAGGTCAAGTGTGTTGCAATGGATATGCAGGCACTCGACCATCCGCTGCATACCGCGATGGGCAACAACGGCATGACCCGCATGAACCTGCTGGGCGCGTCCGGCAAGCCCATCACCGAGGAGTACATTGAAAAATTCGGCGAAGAAGCCTACGCTGAGTTTGACAAAGAAGTTTACATTAAAGTTCATGGACAGGAAGCCTATGACAAAAAATTCGGCGACCTGGAGGCCATCGGCAACTGGGGAACCTGGGAACCTTGTCACAAACTGATGCTCGGCAACGGCATCGTCGGTGTCGAAAATCTCGGCGGCGATCTGGGCAAAGTTTCGGGCAAACGTTTCCGTTTCTACTGCTTCCCGCTCCGTTGGTATTTGGGTGACGGCTGCATGGTTCGCTGTGTTGCCGAAATCGACGAAGATGATTTGAATGACGTGCCGGATGTCGAATATGGCTACGGCGGTTCGATTCCCCTTTAAGAAGACCAACCCTGACAGGCACAAGGAGAGCACAAAATGAGAGAAGTTGTTATCGCATCAGCGGCTCGTACGCCGATCGGCAACTTTGGCGGGTCTTTAACACCGTTTGGTGCTGTTGATCTGGGCGCCATTGCTGCCGGAGAAGCCATTAAGCGAGCAGGCATCCAAGGGGATGCCATAGATCAGGTCATCATGGGTTCCGTGCTGACCGCCGCCCACGGCCAGAATGTAGCCAGACAGGTCGCCATCAAGGCCGGCCTTCCGGATACAGTTCCGGCCATGACCCTCAATATGGTTTGCGGATCCGGCCTCCGGGCGGTCAGCCTGGCGGCGCAGGTTATCATGACCGGCGAATCGGATATCGTTCTCGCCGGCGGATCCGAAAGCATGAGCAATGCCGTCTATGCCTTAAAGAAAGCCCGGTATGGCTATCGGATGGGCAATGACCAACTCGTTGACACCATGATCAGCGACGGATTGTGGGACATCTACAATGATTATCACATGGGTATTACGGCGGAAAATATCGCCGAACAGTGGGGAATCACCCGCGAGGAACAGGATGAATTTGCCGCCGAAAGCCAGCGCCGGGCGGTCGCAGCCATTGAAGCCGGCTATTTTGCCGAAGAGATCGTTCCGGTGACCATTCCCCAGCGCAAAGGCGACCCGGTTGTTTTTGCTCAGGACGAATTCCCGCGCGCCGGTACCACCGCTGAAAAACTGGCGAAACTGCGGCCGGCCTTCAGAAAAGACGGCGGCACCGTGACCGCCGGCAATGCCTCGGGCATCAACGACGGAGCGGCCATGCTGGTGGTTATGTCCCGTGAAAAAGCCGACCAGCTCGGCATCAAACCGTTGGCCAAGGTTATCAGCTTCGGTTCGGCTGGTGTCGATCCGAAGATCATGGGCTACGGGCCGGTTCCGGCGAGCCGCGCGGCTTTGAAAATGGCCGGCCTGACCATCGAGGACATTGATCTGGTGGAGGCCAACGAAGCCTTTGCCGCCCAGTCCATCGCCGTTGTCCGTGACCTCGGTTTGGATTTGAGCAAAACCAATGTGTCCGGTGGCGCAATTGCCCTCGGTCACCCCATCGGCGCTTCCGGCGCTCGCATTGCCACAACCTTGCTCTTTGGCATGAAGAGACTGGGTTCACGCTACGGATTGGCAACGCTGTGCATTGGCGGCGGCATGGGTACCGCAATGATCTTTGAACGTATCTGACCAATTTTAAAAGAAAGAGAGTAATTTATATGGCAGATTTTTCCAACAAAGTTATTCTGACCGTGGCTCCGACCGGTGCCTGGCCCTCCAAAAAGGACAACCCGGCGGTGCCGCTCCAGCCCAAAGAGATTGCCGACGATGTCTACGCCTGCTGGAAAGCCGGCGCGGCGGTTGCGCATATCCATGTCCGCGATGACAACGACAAATCCTCCATGGATTACAACAAGTTTGTCGAAACCGTCGAACTGATTCGCGCAACCGATTGCGACATCGTCCTCAACCTGACAACCTCAGGCCAGCTGGGGCTTGAGGACGAAGACCGCATGCAGCATGTCATCGATCTCAAACCGGAGATGGCATCCTACGACTGCGGCTCAATGAACTGGCTGCACACCAGCGTCTTTGAGAACAGCCCGCGCTTTTTGGAGAAACTGGGCACAGTTCTGATCGAAAACGAAGTTAAACCGGAAATTGAAGTGTTTGACGTCGGCATGATCTACAACGCCCTGTACTATCTGAGAAAAGGCTTTCTGCAGGCGCCGCTGCATTTCAACCTTGTTCTGGGCGCCGCCGGCGGCATTGCAGCCACCGTTGAGAATCTTGTTTTCATGAAGAGCCTGCTTCCGGCAGACGCGACATGGAGCGCCTTCGGCATCGGCAGAGGACATTTGCCGATCCTGTACGCGACGCTGGCCCTAGGCGGTCATCTCCGCGTTGGGATGGAAGACAATGTCCTTTATGACAGGGGTGTTCTGGCGGAATCCAATGCGCAATTTGTCGAGCGCAGCAAGCGCATTGTCAAGGAATTCAACAAGGAGCTTGCCACTCCGGAAGAAGCCCGACAGATGCTGGGACTCAAACGCCACTACTGATTCAGAACAGTTGGTTTCAGGCAACGCAAGAGGGGCTGTCTCAAAAGAGACGGCCCCTTTTGAGAGCCATATTTCCGAAAATGATACGGCGCAATTGATTGTAATCCCAAGAAAAGCCTGTTAAAATAAATCTGATTTATCAGAAATGAAATATAAATACGAGGTGAGTTATTATGAAGAAAAGAGTCGCGATTCTTGGCTGTGGCGGTATGGGAAGCGGACATGCCATTGCCATTGCCAGCGGAACCGGTATTGCCGTTTGGGGCGATGTTTTCCAAAAGGACGAATCCCTCAAAGCCATGCTCACAGGACCGATCGATACCGATATCAGCAAAAAACTTGAGCTGGCCGGTGTCTACGATATCGATCCTGCCCGCAATGCCTGGGCCGCCGAGCAGGGCTATTTTGTCTATGCCGATTACGACGCGATTCTTCAGGATCCAATGGTCGACGTCGTCTTGATTGCCACGCCCAACCATCTGCACAAAGACCAAGCCATTGCCGCGATGCGAGCCGGCAAACATGTTCTGTGTGAAAAACCGGTCACCCCGAACAGCGCGGAACTGGAAGCCATCATGGCGGTTGCCGCCGAAACCGGCAAGATTTTTTACCCTCGGCAAAACCGCCGTTGGGATCGCGACTTCCGCATCGTCAAGAAAATCTATGAAGACCAGCTGGTCGGACCGGTTTTTGCTGTCGAGAGTCGCATTCAAGGCTCGCGGGGCATTCCGGGCGATTGGCGCGGCAAGAAAGAATTCGGCGGCGGTATGATGCTGGATTGGGGCGTGCATCTCTTGGATCGTATCCTGTTCATGATCCCGGAGAAGGTCAAAAAGATTTTCTGTGATCTGACCTACATCACCAATGACGAGTGTGACGACGGGTTCAAAATGCATTTAACCTTTGAAAGCGGTTTAACGGTCTCGCTAGAGGTGGGCACCTGTCACTTTATCAGTCTGCCGATCTGGTATGTCGCCGGAAAAGACGGCACGGCGGTTGTCAACAACTGGCAATGCGAGGGCAAGATCGTCCGTCTGAAATCTTGGGAGGATAAAGATGCTTTGCCGATTCTGGCCGGCGCCGGCCTGACCAAGACCATGGCCCCCCGTGATCAAGATTCAACAAATGAATACGAACTGCCGGAGGCTGTTTTTGATAATAACGAACTCTACAGCAACCTGGTTGATACCATCAACGGCACGGCGGAGCAGCTCGTTACCTCTGAAGAGGCCCTGCGTGTCCTCAAACTGATGGAGGCGGCATTTGAATCCAGCGAAAAAGGTATCGTGGTTCATTTTGAATAATCAATAACAGGCTTTTTGCCACAACAGAAAACAGAAAACCGGGATGGAGCAGCTTGTCACGCCATTCCGGTTTTTTTAGGGATGCATCATCCGGTGGATTCGGAAGTTTGTGCAATCTGAAAGTTATGAAAATAAAGCGAGAAACATTCATGATAATTTGAAAAACCTCATGAAACGAAGCCGGGACTTTCGTTTGTAGCTATCGGCAATTCTAACAAAGAAACAACCTATCGTCCCCTGCTTTTGGCAAAATAGTTGTCATTATCAACAAAAATCCGACTCCAAGCAAGAAAAGCGTGTGTTCAAATCCATAATGAAACCCAATGAAAATCAATGAAAGTTATTGACAGATAATTAACCGGGTTCTATAATCAAAAACAACAGGTCAAGGGATATCGAATTGAAAATTTTGGCACCAACACCTGATATTAAGATCGGCGCAATTGCGCCATTCCACTCGTTAAGGAGGTTTGGAGAATGAAAAAAGCACTCGTCTTGATTTTGGCGTTTGCCATGTTGCTGGCTGTGGCGGCCGGCTGCACGCAACCGTCAACCACGGCGCCGACAGGCACCCCCACCACCGGTAAGCCGTCCGGCTCGGAAACAGAAGCCCCGAAACCGGCGAAGAAAATCGTCTACATGTATCCGGCAACGTCCGGCGGCATACCTGTCGACCTGGAAAAGGTTAATCAGGCCGTTTCCGCGTACGCCATCGGCAAGATCAATGTGGATCCCACTCTGTTTCCGGTTGAAATTGCCAACTACAATGCCCAAGCCATGCTGATGATCACCGGCAATGAGGATGTGGATGTTATGGAGTCCATGCCGGGCGGTCCGGCGCACTTTACCGCGATGATCGCCGCCAACCAGATCAAGGATCTGACCGAGCTCGGACCGCAGTACGCCCCGAAGATCGCAGAAGCGGTCGATGCCGTCAACCCGGGATTTATGGCGGGTATGACCGTCGGCGGCAAGGTCTATGGCTACCCGGCTCTCTTTGACAAGGTGACCAACTACTACGTAACCATACGAAAAGACGTCCTTGATAAATATAACCTTGATCTGACCAAGATCAAAAACGGCGCCGATCTGGAAGCCATTGTCAAGGTTCTGGCCGAAAACGAGACCATTCCGGTTCTTACTGCCCAGACAGTCGACGGCGACGTTCTGACCGCCGGTAATCTCATCATCAATTACGACAACTTTGCCGACAACATTATCGTCGACTTCTTTGGCAGCAACGTCTATATGTACGGCGCGGTGATGGGAGAAGACAACACCAAGGTCATCAATTACTACGAAACCGACCTCTTCAAGAAGCAGGTGGAAATGACCCGCCGCTGGTATGAAGCCGGTTACATCAATCGGGACGCGGCAACGCAGACCGAGGTGTCGGTGCAGATCATTGCCGCCAATGGCGCGTTGGGTACCCTCGGCGCCGGCGAATTGGGCATTGAAACCAGCTACAACAACCGGATCGGAAAAGAAATGGTTACCGTGAAAATTGCCGATGGCGTTGTCAATTCCGGCATCGTGCAGAAATTCGTCTGGACCATTCCGGTTACCTGTGACGAGGATGAAGCCGCGCTCAAGTTCCTGGAACTGACCTACACGGACGAAGAGCTGGTCAATCTGATCAACTACGGCATCAAGGACGAGCATTACGTGCTTGACGACCAGGGTCGCGTCAGTCTGCCGGAAGGCGTCACGGCCCAGAACAATCCCTATAACGTCAATTCATCCTACCTGTTCGGCAGCCAGTATCTGGCTAAGGTTTGGAGCACCGACCAAACTGATTTGCGCGAAGTGGTCAAGGAGCTCAACCAGAATGTCGCCGTGGCGCCGCTGATGGGATTCTCGGTCAACACCGTTCCCATTTCCGACGAAATCGGCCAGCTCCGTAACGTCATCGACCAGTATCGCCCGGGCCTCGTTGCCGGTTCCAGTGATCCTGCTGTGGCTCTTCCGGAATTTTTGGCGAAATTGGAAGCCGCCGGCATCGGCACCGTCATTGCTGAGGTTCAAAGCCAAGTTGACGCATTTGTTGCCAATCGCTGATCATCAGCAAAAGAATACCTGATGAACGGCGGGTCGGGATTCCCCCGGCCCGCCGTCTGAATTTACGGCCGTGTCCTTGGGGCAAACCAAAAGAGATAAGGAACGGAAACACGTATGAAAAAGAAACAACCATCCGCTGAACTTCCTCTGGCGCGGCGCCGGCGCCGCCGCTGGTTTACCATGCTCGACCTGATGCTTCTGCCTGGTCTGGTTTATTTGATTATCAACAACTATATTCCGATGGGAGGCCTCTTTATCGCCTTCAAAAAAATCGATTATTCTTTGGGCATATTTAAAAGCCCCTGGGTCGGTCTGAGGAATTTCCGATTTCTGTTTGGCACGGAAGACGCATATATCATCACCCGCAACACCATTTTGTACAACATTGTCTTTATCATCCTGTTGAACGCTTTGGGGGTTGCCGTCGGAATCATGCTCAGCGAAGTGCGCAGACAGCAAATGACCAAATTCTTTCAAACGACGATCCTGTTGCCGCAGCTGATTTCCATCATCATCATCGCCAACATTGTTTTTGCCTTTCTCTCCAATGAGGCCGGATTGGTCAACAAAACGATACTCCCGGCCCTTGGTTTGGAACCGATTAATTTTTATTCTTCGCCCAAATACTGGCCGTTTATCTTGCCGACGGTTTACGTCTGGAACCGGATCGGTTACTCCTCGATTATTTTCTTTGCAGCGGTGATCGGAATCGACCGTGAACTTTACGAAGCCGCGGTGGTCGATGGCGCCAACAAAGCGCGCCAGGTCATGCATATTACGCTGCCCATGCTCAAACCGACCATTATCACCTTGGTGCTGATTCATGTCGGCCGTATCTTTTATGCCGACTTTGGTCTGTTCTATCAGGTGCCCATGAACTCCGGCGCGCTTTTTGACGTGACCAATGTCATTGACACCTATGTTTACCGGGCGCTATTGCAAAGCAACGACATATCCAAAGCTTCGGCGGCCGGTTTCTACCAGTCCATCGTCGGCTTTATCACGGTGATGCTGACCAATCAGTTGGTTCGCAAGATCGATCCTGAAAATGCGCTGTTTTAGGAGGTGAGATAGAATGGCAGAAGTTCGTTTAAAAAGATTTTCCTTCGGTCAACTTTTTCTCTGCATGATCCTGATGCTTTTCTCTCTGGCGGCTATTTTGCCGTTCCTGCTGTTGGTCATCAGCTCCGTTACCAGTGAAGAGGTCCTGCTCGTCAACGGGTATTCCTATTTCCCGACAAAACTCAGCTTTTATTCCTACGAATATCTGTTTACGGTCAACCTATCCTCTATCGGCCGCGCCTACGGCATCACGGTCTTTATTACGGTGGTCGGCACCACACTGTCCCTGATGATTGCGCCGATGATGGCCTATGTGCTCTCCCGACGTGATTACAACAAACGGAAGGTCATGACCTTTGTGGTTTTTTTCACAATGCTGTTCAACGGCGGCCTGGTGCCCCAGTATTTGATGTGGACACAGCTTTTCGGCATCAAGAACACCATTTTTGCCTTGCTTTTTCCCAACCTGCTTTTCAACGGATTTTTTGTTCTGATCATGAAAAGCTACTTCACCCTGAACATTCATCCCGCCCTGATTGAGGCGGCCAAGATTGATGGTGCCAGCGAATTTTATATCTACCGCAAAATCGTCATGCCGCTTTCGCTGCCCATCTTGGCGACGATCGGCCTGATGGTCGGTATCAACTACTGGAATGACTGGATGAACGGGTTGTATTACATTACAAAAAACCATTTGTTCAGCCTGCAGAATTTACTCAACCGCATCTTGGTCACCATTCGCTTTCTCAACGAATTTGCCAACGAAATGCGCTTGGATAAGGAATTGCCCTCGATCTCGATTCGTATGGCCATGGCCGTGATCGGAACCATACCGATCATGGCGCTCTATCCCTTCTTCCAAAAATATTTCGTCAAGGGCATTTCCCTTGGTGGTGTCAAAGGGTGACCTCGCATAACAAACCGGATAAGATCAAGATGATGGTCGTAATTGCGAATAAAAGACGGAAGGAGATGAGATATGGCGACCATTGATGATGTTGCCGCCCGTGCCGGTGTATCAATCGCCACGGTTTCCCGGGTTATGAACAACAGCTATGTCGTGTCTCAGGTCAAACGAGACCGTGTGCTGGAGGCCGCCCGGGCGCTTAATTATCAGATCAGCCGTGGCCAAGCGCGGAAAGCCGCCAACCGAACAATTTTGATCGTCGGCTCGGCATTTATTTTCAATGTCATTGCCGGCATTCAATTTCAGGCTTCGGAAGAAAACTGCGAGGTTCTGTTCAGTTTTGCCAATCGGCCGGATGGCACGCTGGACTCGATCGGACTGATCAACCGCGGACAGGTAGACGGGATTATTCTGCTCAATTACCTTGATCATGCCAATGAGTTACCGGCCTTGTCCCGGAAGTTTCCGATTGTCCATTGCGGTGGCACGCGTCGCTATCCGGATTCGCGCATTATTGCCATCAATAATAAACAGGCGGCTTATGAAGCCGTGATGCATCTTGCCGGCATTGGCCGCCGGCGAATTGCCCTTTTGCTGCCTGAAGTCAGCGCGGATATTCCGGATTATATTTTGGCCCGCGAGGCCGGTTACAAAGCAGCGCTGGCCGAGAACGGACTTGATTTTGATCCTGAACTGATCTATCAAAGCGATTTGTCACCGGATAGCTTGAATGAAATGGTCGAGCACATATTGACGCTTGCCGATCGGCCGGACGGTCTTTTTTGCGTGACCGACCAACTGGGCGTGGGTGCTCTTGGCGCCCTGCAGGCCGCCGGCATTTCGATTCCGGGAGAGATGGCTTTGGTGGGCTTTGACAATGATGAAATCAGCGAGTTGTGCCGACCGGGCTTGACCACGATTGCTCAGCCATGGCATGAAATCGGCGGTGAATGTGTACGACAGTTGGTATCCATGATGCAGGAGGATTCTTTTGTCGGTCGCCAAATTTTCTTGGCCCATGAACTGATCGTTCGGGGCTCGACAGTGGGTTGATGCGCAATTTTTTGATATAATAATGGGTATACGCGGCTGTTTTGGCAAATGAGCACGGGAGCGTCTAGTACATGATCATCGGCATCGGCACGGATATACTGGATATCAATCGATTGCGCCGTTGTCCGGAGGACCTTTTGCCGGACGCGCCTTTCTTGATCAAAACATATACCGCTGCCGAACGCGCCGCCGCTGCGGAGCGACCGGATAAAATCGCCTACTTTGCCACCCGTTTTGCCGGTAAAGAGGCTGTCTTCAAGGCTTTGGGCGTGGGCGGCGACCGGATTCGCTTGAATGAAATCGAAATTTTGAACGATGGGTATGGCCGACCGCAGGTTACCTTAACCGGACGAATGAAGGAATTGGCTGACCAATGTGGTGTTCTTGAGATTAAATTGTCGCTTTCGTATGAAAATGATTACGCAATCGCTTTTGCAATCATGCAAAAATAAAAAACCGGAAATCAGGAGGATTTTAAATGAGCACATCTGTTATGGAGACATTGTTTGAACGAGCCCGACGGACCAAGCGCCGCATGGCATTGCCGGAAACCGATGACCGTATCCTGCAGGCTGCGCGAAAGGCCAAGGATTTGGGCATCATCGAGCCGGTTCTGCTCGGCGATCCCGAAGAGCTGAGAGAACGCGCCGCCGGCTTGGGCATCAATTTTGATGATATTGAGATTATTAATTATCCGGACGAAGCGCTTTTCCAACAGGTTGCCGAAGCATATGTAGCCGTCAAAGACGATTTTTCAGTTAAAGGAATCGTACGGAAAATGAAAGATCGTGTCAGCGCCGCGATGATCCTTTTGGTAGCCGGCCGCGTTGATTGCGTTATGGCCGGAATCAGCCACTCCACCGCCGAAGTTGTGCTGGCCGGCCAGATGTTCGTGGGTACCCAGCCGGGAATCAATACCATTTCCAGCATGGGCGTCATGGATATTCCGGGCTGGCAAGGCTCGGAGGGGCACCTCTTGGCTTTCTCCGATTCTGCGGTCAATGCCGAGCCCGACGCATCGGAATTGGCGGACATTGCCATTACCACTGCCGATACGATGCATCGCCTGTTTGACTGGGAACCTCGTGTTGCCCTGTTGTCTTTTTCAACCAAAGGCAGCACCGAGCATCCTCAGGTTGACAAAGTGCGTTCGGCTCTTGAAATTGCTCGAAAGCGACGGCCGGAACTCAAAATTGACGGCGAATTCCAGCTGGATGCCGCCATCATTCCCGAAATTGCCGCTCGCAAGGTTAAAGAGCCCAGCGATGTGGCCGGGAAGGCCAATATTGTCATTTATCCCAATCTCTCGGCCGGAAATATCGGTGTCAAACTGGTTCAGATTTTCGGCAATGCCAATGCCTACGGCCCGATGCTTCAGGGTTTTGCCAAATCCATCGGTGATTTTTCCAGAAGCGCGCCCATCGATGAAATGATTGGCAATATGGCGATGGTGGCCCTAAATGTTGAATGATTTTTCCAGTGTCGTTGACCAAGCCAAGTTCTTGCCGCAGCGGCATCGGAGCGGCGGTTTGAAAGGAAATCGCAACATGACCAACAAAGAGATTCTCATGGCTTTTTATGAAGAGGTTTTTAACGGTCACGATGCCGATGCCGCCCGCAAGTATCTGCGGGAAGACTATATTCAGCACAATCCGGGAGTTGGCCAGGGGCGCGAAGCCTTCATCGAGGCTTTTCGTAAAAAATTCGAACAGGTGCCTCACTTTCACCTTGACGTTAAAAGGATCATTGTCGAAGGCGACATGGCGGCGGTTCATATACATGCTACCGGCCTTCCGGGAAAAAATGAAAGCGTCGTTGTCGACATTTATCGATTCCAGGACCGACTGCTTGCCGAGCATTGGGACTGTCTGATGCCCATTCCTCAGGATATGCTGGGTAATAATATCTATTTTTAATGCGAAAGCATCAACACGAATCAATGAATCAGAAGTTGCAGGAGGTCATTGTTTATGAAACAAATGGAATGTGATGTGGTTGTCATCGCTGCCGGTCCGGCCGGCTTGGCGGCGGCAGTATCGGCGGCCGAACGGGATGCTCAGGTCATCATCCTGGAAAAAGCCAACACAACCGGTGGTGCCAGCAATATGGGCATGGGGCCCTTGGGAGTGGAAACCAGAATTCAACGTGAAAGCCTGATTGGTCTGACCAGAGAGGAGGCTTTTCAGAAATTCATGGACTACACCCATTGGCGTGTCGATGCGCGGCTGGTCAGAGAATACCTTTATAAATCGGCGGATACGATTGAATGGCTGGAAGAGATGGGCGTTGAGTTCTTCGGCGCATACCGTTATTTTCCCGAATCCGAAGCCACCTGGCACATTGTCAAGCCTGAAAGCGGCGAAATGGGCCCACGCGCCGCTTCTTCGATGATGAGAATCTTGACCGAGCGAGCTCAAGAATTGGGTGCTGAGGTGCTGCTGGAAACCCCCGCCAAAAAAATCATTAAAGAAGACGGTCGCATAACCGGTGTTGTGGCGACGGATAAGAGCGGCGAGGAGATCCATATTTCCTGTAATGCCGTTGTGGTTGCGACGGGTGGCTTCGGGGACAACCCGGAGATGATCAAGCAGTTCACACCCTACGAGTATGGGAAATCCATGTTCAATTTCCGCATTCCCGGCGTGGTGGGCGACGGCATGAAAATGGCCTGGGAAGTCGGCGCAGCCCGCACCGAATGCAACATGGAGGTTGCCTACGGTTGCCCGGTCGGCGACGCTTATCCAACCGTCAAAGGCGTCCACCAGCAGCCCAATCTGATGGTCAATCTGGATGGAGAACGCTTTGTCAACGAAGAGGTGATGAGCAATACAACCTATTTCTCCAACGCCCTCTTTACACAAAAGAAAAGTGTGGGGTTTTCGATTTTCGATGACTCAATTCTGAACTATTATGCCAAGAACGGCGTCGACAAATACAACCTGGTTTTCCATATCACCTCTCTTGATTCGTACAAGAGCGAGATGGAGCAGGCTGTCCAGACCGATCCCGGCTTTTTCTTTATGGCAGACAGCATAGAGGAGCTGGCGGAAAAAATGGGTGTCAATAAAGAAGGTCTTGTTGCGACCGTGGCCGAATACAATGAAGCCTGTAAGTCACGCGATGTGCTTTTCAACAAAGATGCCCGCTATCTTAAACCCCTCAAAGGCCCCCGATTTTACGCCATTGCCTTTTACCCCGGCGCCTACGGCTCTCTGGGCGGCATCAAGATCAACTATAAAACCGAAGTCTTGGACGAAGAGTGGAATAAAATCCCCGGACTTTACGCAGCCGGAACCGATGCCAACACCATTTTCGGCGACTCGTATGTCTTTATCCTGCCCGGTAATACCATGGGCTTTGCCTTGAACAGCGGCCGCATGGCCGGCGAGAATGCGGTTGAATACCTGATTGATCTCTACAGCCAAGATGAAGAATGAAAACCGATAACGACCGACAAAATCCTTCTGTAACCGGATAAAACGGGAAAATCCGGCCGGTTACGGAAGGTTTTTCGTTGCTCCGAAAGCGCACTCAGCAAGAAAGGAAAAGCCCTCATGAATCAGACCATCAAAAATCCGATTTTGCCGGGATTTTATCCGGATCCTTCGATTTGTCGTGTCGGCGACGATTTTTATATGATTACATCCAGCTTCATGTTGTTCCCCGGCGTGCCGATTTTTCATAGTACGGATTTGGTAACCTGGAATCAGATCGGCAATGTTCTTGACCGGCCATCGCAACTGCATTTGACCGGTCAACCGCTGGCCGGCGGCATCATGGCCCCGACCATCCGCCATCATGATGGTGTTTTCTACATCATCAACACCAATTTCAGTTCAAAAGGCAATTTTATCGTAACCGCCAAAGCGCCGCAGGGTCCATGGTCGGAGCCGATCTGGCTGCCGGATGTCACCGGAATCGACCCCTCTCTTTTCTTTGATGAAGACGGCTCCTGTTATGTCTGCGGAACACGCCGGCAGGTTCAGGCAGACGGTACACAAGGTCCGCAGGTGATCTGGATGGCCGAATTTGATATTCATGCCATGAAACGGAAAAGCGCACCGGTTGACATCTGGGGCGGCGCTCTGGTCAATGCTCCCTATCCGGAGGCGCCGCATCTTTATAAAAAAGATGGATGGTATTATTTGATCATTGCAGAGGGCGGCACGGAGCATTTTCATGCGGTGACCGTTGCGCGCAGCCGCACCTTGAATGTTTGGTTTGACGGGTACAAAGGGAATCCGATACTGACCCACCGCCACTTGGGTAAGAACCATCCGATCTGCAACGCCGGTCACGCTGATTTGGTGGAAACCGGAACCGGCGAATGGTATGCGGTGCTGCTGGCCTCGCGTTTGATCGATGGCTATCACAAAAACTTAGGGCGCGAAACGTATATTGTTCCGGTTGATTGGGAAGACGGCTGGCCGGTCCTGAGCCCGGGAACCGGCAAAATCGAATGGACCTACCCGGCACCGGCGCTTCCCCCGACGCCGCGCATTGAAAGGCCTGCCCGTGTCGATTTCGATGAAACGGATCTGGATCAGGAATTTATCTTTTTCGGTACACCGTATCAGGATTTTTGGCGGATCCGAAACAGCTGGCTGACCATGCGGTTGCTGCCGCAACATCTGAGTCCCGAGCAGGAAAAGGTGCGGTTCGGTCAGAATCAACCGGATCCGACCATCCCCAGTCTGGCGTTTATCGGCAAGCGTCAGACCGATGTCAGTTTTCAAGTGGCAACCCGCCTGAGATTTACAGCGGAAAAAAGCCATGAAGTGGCCGGACTGGCCATCGTCCAAGCCAGCAATCATCAGCTCCGATTGGAACGTACCGTTGATTTGGGAAAACAAGTCCTTCGGCTGGTTCAAGTGACCTGCGATACCCACGGTATGCCGTTTCATCCCGACTTTACCAGCAAAACCCATGTCGAGACTCTGGTCGCCGCCGAATGTCCTTGGAGGGACGTGGTTTTGGCGATCCGCCAGAACGCGCAGTCCATCGATTTTCTGTTCGGGCCCGACGAACAATCCCTTCGGCTTCTGGCCGGCGGGGTCGACGGACGGGTGATCAATCCGGAGAAAGTCGGCGGAATGATCGGAACCTGTTTGGGTATGTTTGCCACGGCAAACGGGGAAGAGAGCAGCAATACTGCCGGTTTTGATTGGTTTGAATACCGGGCGCTGGAAGAAAGATAAAGATTAAGAGGTGACAAATGAAAAAAGTATTAGGTTTATCTTTTGGCCGCAA
>LSQX01042823.1_pt1 | contig 14496 bp, 10 predicted proteins | sample 654561 | NCBI WGS metagenome assembly LSQX01 (sample SAMN04489861, study PRJNA283612) | anaerobic digester metagenome | isolation source: 4 biogas reactors fed with cattle manure at either 37C or 55C with and... | place: Denmark: Kongens Lyngby | collected 2014
ATGGCCACGAACCAGTAACGGTATGGCAGGTTGGAATGCTGCATGACCGTGCCCGAACGCAGCGTCTGGCGCGCTTGGCAACGCTTGCATTCGTAAGCCTGCTTGTTTTCCAGCTAATAATGCTCCTTACAATTACAACGACGGCAGGTAACTCCCATTTGGTCTCTTTGTTGTTTGAATTTTTCCCGACAGGTTTCCTCATCGGGGTAATTTATAGCAAAATCCAGGATATTCATAGCTTGAAATATTACATCTGTTTACGATGTAAATATAATGAATATCAGTGATTTGCGCAAGTGTTTGCGAACTTATTTTATAACTATTTTTCCGCTTAAATTCTTTAGGAATAACTGCGGATATACATTAAAAATTATAATAACAATCAAATGCTTCAATTCTTTGTAATTTGAGAAAAACGGATTATTTTTGAGGTTAAATAATCTTAATCTTGGAAAGTATGTTTGAGAATAAGGATTTAGTACAATTCAATGTAAAAGGTATCAGTGTTGCTCAGGTTGAGGCACAATTGGAACTATTAAGTAAGGGGTTCCCTTATCTGGAATTGGAAGCGGCGGCTTCAGTGGGAAACGGAATAATGGCAGTTGATGAAAATCAGCGTGATGATTATATCAAGACATGGGACGCCTACTGCAGCAGCGGTCACCGGATTTTAAAGTTCGTACCGGCTTCGGGTGCTGCCAGTCGCATGTTCAAGGATCTGTTTACTTTCCTTGATGCACCTTATGAAACTCCTGAGACTCCTTTTGAGAAGACCTTCTTTGAAGGGCTGGAAAAGTTTGCTTTCTACGATGAACTCGACGCATCATGTAAAGAGAATGAGGGCAAGTCCATAAGTGAGCTGATAGCCGAAGGAGATTACAAAAGTGTGGTGAAAAATCTGCTGGGAGAGAAAGGATTGAATTACGGAGCATTACCAAAAGGACTGCTCAGTTTCCATAAATACAACGGATTTGTACGTACTCCGCTAGAGGAGCATATGGCTGAGGGTGCCATGTATGCGTTAGGCGCTGACGGTGTGGCACACCTCTATTTTACCGTATCGCCCGAGCACAGGGAGCTGTTCCGTGCATTAGCCGAAAAAAGCAGTAAGGGCTTGTCAAAGCGTTTCGGAATTGTTTATGACATTACCTTCTCTGAACAGAAGAAGAGTACCGATACGGTCGCATCCGATATGGATGGCAAACCTTTCCGCAACGAGGACGGTAGCATACTGTTCCGTCCCGGCGGTCATGGAGCTCTGATTGAAAACTTAAATGAGTTGGATGCCGATGTGGTCTTTGTGAAGAATATAGACAATGTGGTTCCGGACAATTTGAAATCCGATACGGTCACCTACAAAAAGCTTTTGGCAGGTATTCTGGTCTCGGTCCAGAATCGTATTTTTGACTATCTGAGGCTTCTAGACAGCGATAAGTGTACGCCTGACAAACTCCGTGTAATATCGGATTTTGTGCGTAACACACTTTGTTGCAGAAAACCGGGATTGGATGAAATGTCTGCCGATGAACTTGCAACATGGCTCCATTCCAGACTGAACCGCCCGTTGAGGGTATGCGGCATGGTTAGAAATGTGGGCGAACCGGGAGGAGGACCGTTCCTCGCCTATAACAGCGATGGAACCATCTCACTGCAAATACTTGAGAGTTCGCAGATCAATCTTGCCGATCCTGTTAAGAAAGAGATGTTCACAAAGGGAACTCACTTCAATCCGGTAGATCTGGTGTGCGGCCTGAAAGGATATAAAGGCGATAGGTTCAATCTCCCCGATTATGTTGACAAAAACACGGGATTTGTATCACAAAAGTCAAGCGGCGGGCGCAAACTGAAAGCTCTGGAGCTTCCCGGTTTGTGGAACGGAGCCATGAGTGACTGGAACACGATTTTTGTAGAGGTTCCTCTCACTACCTTCAATCCGGTAAAGACTGTCAACGACCTTTTGCGGCCACAACATTAGTCGGGCTGAAACATCGGCCGAGCGGTTGTACTAACCGGGCTTAAAATAATCAGGGCTCCCAACTCAGGAGCCTTAATTTATGAGCGGTAGACGGGGCACGATCCCGCGACCTTCGGCTTGGGAAGCCAACGCTCTGCCAACTGAGCTACTACCGCATTTTCCGTATGCAAATATAATCCATTTTTAGAGACAGATTCAATAACCGGTGTATCATTTTTCCCTTGTTATGTCGATTACCGCAATTGTGTCGGGATTGGGGACCCGGAAGGTCACTTCGTACTCTTCGATCCAAAATCCGTATTGGCGCTCCGGATCATTCTGATACTGCGGGCGGGGGTCTTCGGCCAGAACGTTTTTTATCTCTTCCAACTTATCTTCCGGTATCCGCTCTAAAATATCATCGGGAATTATGACATTGCGATAACACATAGGAATATCGGCAGTGAATCCTGTAGCGGCATCGGGATAGCTGTCGGTGTAGGGGATATAGGGCTTGATGTCATATATAGGAGTGCCGTCCATCATATCGACTCCCCGTACATGAAGTACCGGACCTTCACGGGTTGTAAGCTCAATCTTTTCAAGAACTACGCATGAGAGGCCGATGGGGTTGGGACGGAACGGTGACCGTGATGCAAAGACTCCGACACGGGTGTTGCCGCCTAGCCGCGGCGGACGTACGGTGGGCGACCATTCCCGGCATACGGACTCTGAAAACTTCCATATCAGCCAAATGTGGCTGAACCCCTCCAGCCCGCGCAGTGCGTCGGGGTTTCGAAATTCGGGATTGAACACTACAGTTCCCTTAAGCGAACTTACCAATCCGCTCTGTCTGGGTATTCCGAATTTGGTCGGGAATCCCGTTCTTATAATTGCAATAGGGCGCATTTTGCAGATAAATGGTGCTAAGGTATAAAAAAAGGATTATTTTTGTATGTTATGGCCCACAAAGGATACGTAAAAATGACAAGTAGAGTAATGGCGACATGGTTTTGCTGCATGCTGCTTGCTATTTGCATATCTTCCTGTTCAAAGAGGGACGATAGGGCTTCAGCGCTTAATAACAAGGCCTGGTCATATGCTCGGATCGATCTGGATTCGACCGAACATTTTGCCCAAATGGCGTATGATATGAGCAAACGCAACTCTGCGGAACGCGCATTTTCAGTAAATATATTGGCTAGAGTAGCTTTCAGCCGTTTGGAATTTGTCAAGGCATGGGAACTCTATAATTCGGTGCCCCAAATTACAGCCAATCTGATGGAGAGGCTGACAGCTAAATTGGGTCTGATGCGCATATGTCAGCGGATATCGGACAATGTCTCATATTATGAGTATAGAAACGAGATATTATTGCTGCTTAGGACATTACATGAAGAGAGTGCGATATTGGATGAGGATCAATATCAACGTATAATTTCACTGGAACGTACGTTCCGGATGGAATCGGCACGTTATTGGTTTGAGTTGGAACAGCCAGCACAAGCCGAATACGAGATGTCATACGTGAAACATGACAATGACTTGATTGAGGACACAGACCGCTACCTTATGTATATGTACATGTATGGACTTGGTGTGGGCTTCGGTTCGGATGGGGTGGAGGATGGGGTAGAGGATCGGCTGCGGGTTCTGGACGAATGTCTTAGAAGCAGTATCCGTGATAAGGATATCAGAATGCAGGCTATGAGTATGAGTGCTATTGCCGGAATCCTGCTTGAATATGGTCCCGAGAATGTTTTGTCAGGTATAAGCGGCGATATGCTCTCCAGACTTAACGCATCGGATGTATCGGCTGACCTGCTGCCTATACAGCTTACCTTGAAATCCATACAGCTTTTTGCACAATACGGGAGTATCTACGACATAATAGATTGCAAAAGACTGTTGGCTGCATGTTATCTTGAACGCGGACTTTATGAGGATGCACTGAATACGCTTGCCGGTACGCTTGAGATGCTGAATAGTAATTGTCGCATCAACTATCCCGAAAATGAGTCACTTGACAGACTTGAACTGTTCAGAGAGGACGGGTTGTTTGTCGAGGAACAATGGATGCAGGAGGCTCCGCTGGCAGCCCTGCCGGAGATGATGAGTGCAATCAGGGAGCAGATCAGTCTTGCATATTCGGGACTGGATGACAAACCGGCTTCGGATTATAACAGGACTATCTATCTGGAGCTGCAGAAGAATATAAGGCTGGACCGCAAGTTTGAGGCCAGAACCGGATTGCTCGAACGTTCAAATAACAGGCTTACCGTTTTGTTGTTTGCAATAGTCGGTATCATTTTACTCTTCCTGCTGTTTCTGGCTCTATTTCACAGGCGCATTGACGCATACAGGAAACGCCATGTCGCCCTTATGCAGAAGGCGGTCAGGCTTTGTGAGGATATTTTGCATCCTCTCCCCGAAGGTTCGGATATAACGGATGAATTGAACCGCCGTGTCTCGCCGTCAATTCGCGAGATTACCGGCGCATCGGAAATTCGGATAGATCCCGAAGGGCATATTAATGTCGATTGGGGTGCAAAAAGGCCTGATAGAAGGAGTCTTACGCTGTTGAACACGATAGAACTGTTCCTGGCCATAGCTTTGCGTAATGCCGAGGAGATGAGATATCAGGCTGACCGGTTGCGTCAGGCTGAAAAGAGACATTATGTTTATCGTATGCATGCCGATCGCAACAAGCGTGAAAATATTGCCCGTAAAACATGCTGTCAGGTGGTTGCCGAATCTTTGCCTTATATCGATAGGATGCGTGCCGAAATAGGGATTTTGACACGCCTCCCATCGGATTCCGCTCAGTATGAGAACAGTTTGCAATATATTCGCGAATTGGCAGGGTATATAAACCGATACAACGATATCCTTTCGGGATGGATACGCATGCGACAGGGAATGGTGAGGCTGAACGTTGAGAGTTTCGGATTGCAGAAACTATTTGACATAGTTAAACATGGAAGCCGAAGTTTTTTCCTGAAAGGTATCACACTGGAGGTTGTTGACACCGATGCTATTGTCCGTGCAGACCGTGTTCTAACGCTCTTCATGCTTAACACCCTTGCCGATAATGCCCGTAAATTCACTCCTTCGGGCGGTCATGTCCGTATCGAAGCTGTCGAGGATAAGGAGTGGGTTGAAATATCTGTCCGGGATAACGGCATTGGATTGAGCGCCGAGGATGTAAAACTCATTAATGAAAACAGGGTATATAATTCCGAGAGTATAGGTTCGGATGATGCCGTACAGCATAAAGGGAGCGGATTCGGACTGATGAACTGTCGCGGCATAATTGACAAATACCGTAAGTCGGATGATATCTTTTCGGTCTGCCGGTTCCATGTGGAGAGTGTTCAAGGTAAAGGCAGCCGTTTCTCTTTCAGACTGCCCAAAGGGGTGAAGCGTGCTCTGACAATACTGGCGCTGCTATTTGCTGTCGGTCCTGCAGGCGCTCAGAACGCTCAGAACGGTGAGCTGAAATACAATCCGGACTCTCTGATAGTCAAAGCGTACAATTACGCCTACATGACTTACCTGTGTAATACCGAAAACAGATATTCCGAAGCTCTGGTCTATGCCGATTCGGCCTTTACGGCTCTCAACGATGATTATTTGGCAAACGGAGGTGACAAGGAACAAATGCTGTATATTATAAACGGTGGAACTCCCCCTGAAACCCGTTGGTTGGAGTCGGGATTTGCCACTGATTACGAAACCATACTATGGCTTCGCAATGAGGTGGCGGTATCGGCTTTGGCGTTGCGTGACTGGCCGGTGTACCGTTATAACGACAATGCGTATCTTAAACTCTTCAAACTCTTTTACAGTGAAAGCAGGATAGAGGAGGATTGCTTGGAACTGCAGCGTTATAACAGCAATCTCTCAATGGCTTTGATCATTTTAGTGGTCATTCTGCTCTTTGTCATTCTGGCCCGCTTTATGATGTATTCCCGACACTGGTTACGTTACCGCAGCGATCTGCAGCAGGTGTTGAGGGTGATAAACCGTATTTCGGAGGTTACATCTGTAAGGGATATTGAGGCTGTGAGTCTGGATGATATTTTGCAGAGGCTTGTTGACGGTATATATGTTGAGATGGAACATCTTTACGATATACGTCAGCTCATAATTTCCGTTATTGACGAAAATAAGACCTATTCTGTTTCGAGTCATGAAAAATCTGTGGATGAACGTCTGCCGGACCGGGTGCGTGAATCCCTTGAGTCGGGCCGTCCGCAATCTACTTCGGACAGGCTCTGTCAGGCTGTCCCGCTTGTTGTCGAGATTGATTCTAACGAACATCTTGTGGGTGCAATCGGACTCTCTCTGAAACATAAGCCCGATGAAACGTGGCAAGTGATAACCGATATGGTAACCCATTATTTGGCCACTGCGCTCTATAGTTGTGTCATGAGGTTCCAGTCGGGACTACGCAGTCTGGAACAGATACAGGAGGATTCAGACCGTATAAGATTTGAAGACAACCGTCTGCATGTGAGCAATCTTGTTTTGGACAATTGTCTCTCAACGTTGAAACATGAAACCGTATGGTATCCGAACCGTATTATGCAGATGGCTAACGATGAGGCAAATGCCCGGGAGATGCAGGAACTGGTTGATTACTATCGTGAAATATACGGAATACTCAGTCAGTATGCACTTGCTCAGACAAAAGAGCGGCTTGTCCATCTGGAAAAGATAGATGTTGACGCACTTTTCAGACGCTTGCTCTCATGGTACGGGAAAAATCGGAATGGAAAGGATACCCATCGGCTTGAGATTTCGCAGAACGGTCTTTTTATGAGCGGCGACAGGGCGATGATTGAGTATCTGATTGAGAATCTGCTTGAAAGCAGCCAGGAGGGAGGCCCGATGCGTCTGGATGCAATCCGTGACGGGAGATTTGTCAGAATTTCGCTAAGCCGGATTTCCGATGCTGAGCCTGAGAGAAACTGCGATACACTCTTCTCCACGCTTGAAAACAGGGATAATATGGCATATGTGATATGCCGTCAGATAATCCGTGAACATGACGAAGTGTTCGGACATACGGGCTGCCGGATAAATGCCGAATGCAAATCGGACGGAACGGTAATTTGGTTTACGCTTCCGGCTTGGGAATAAAAAATTTAAAAGATGATATGGAAAAGATTAAGGCTATTGTTGTTGAGGACGTTTCACTTGAACTGAAAGGAACTCTCTCTATAATAAGGAACGACATTCCCGAAATTGAGGTGACGGGAACTGCACAGACGGAACGTGATTTCTGGAAGCTGATGAAGGAGGGTCCCGAACCGGATCTTGTCCTGCTGGATCTAGGTCTTGGCGGCTCTACAACAGTAGGGGTGGATATCTGCCGCCGTCTTAATTCGGATTATCCGAATGTAAAGGTGCTTATCTTTACCGGTGAACTGCTTAATGAAAAGCTCTGGGTCAATGTGCTTGAGGCAGGTGCAGAGGGCATAGTTCTCAAGACCGGTGAACTGCTTACCAGAGGTGAGGTAATGGATGTCATGTCGGGCAAACGTTTTGTCTTCAACCAGCCCATACTTGAAAAAATGGTGGAACGTTTCAGCAAATCCGTGAAGGAAGAGGGTAGGCAGCGGAGTGCCTTCATCACATACGAGATTGACGAATATGACGAGAGATTCCTGCGGCATCTGGCATTGGGATATACCAAAGACATGATAAGCGAGCTGCGTACCATGCCTTTCAGCAGCAAGTCGCTTGAAAAACGTCAGGCAGATCTTGTGACCCGCCTCTTCCCCGATGGCGAACAGCGCGGGGTCAATGTCACACGTCTGGTCGTAAAAGCTATTGAACTGAATATTATAGACCCTTCAAGACTTGAAGCCGATGAGTGAACGTCAGTGCCGCAGATTTCCACATCCGGCGATAATCTACCTGATAATGCTTGTTCTCGTGATAATGATATCATGGATAGGCAGCATATTGGAAATACGCTCAATGGAGAGGAACAGTGATATCATATTGCAGAGTGTTTTGAGTGAACAGGGCATCCGATGGTTTATACGGAATGCCGCTGCCTGTTTCAGCACCGCGCCTGCAGGCGAGGCGTTGATGATACTCATGGCGATGGGCATAGGGCATGGAAGCGGCTACTTCAGAGCTCTGCGCCGCATGAGACTGTTATCGCCCAAGGAGAGGGTATCGTTGATCATAAGCATGGTGGTTCTGCTGCTGTATATTCTCTTCATAGTCATGGATTTCCTTTTCGGAAGTTATTCTCTTCTGGGAGTTTCAGGTACGTTGAAGGGAAGCCCTATGGCCGAGGGCGCCGTATTTCTTTGTATGCTTGCCATAGCCTTGCCTGCAACGGTTTATGGCATTTCGGTCGGTTCTATAAGGTCGGCTGACGATTGTGTCGCAGCTTTTTCGGTTATGATAGGTCCGGCAGCATCATTTCTCATCACAATGCTTGTTGCATCCCAATTGATCCAGGTTATTTTATACACCAATTTTGATGTTATGCTGGGCATAGGACCGCGTTTGATGCGGCTCATATCCTTCCTCTTATATTGGACTCCGCTCCCTCTGATTATCTGCTCAAATCAAAAAAGGGACAAAGAGGTTTGAAAAGCGAAAAAAAACCTCTATTTTTGCGCCCGCAAAAGCATGGTTCCGTAGCTCAGTTGGATAGAGCAACAGCCTTCTAAGCTGTGGGTCTTGGGTTCGAATCCCAACGGGATCACATAAAACCCCGCTAGAATATATCCTAGCGGGGTCGCTTTTTTAAAAAGGCCAAAATCGCGCCAAAATCGTGCTAAAATTGTGCCCCATTTGTGCCCCATTTTTTTATGCCCCTCTATCGAATTGCCCCGTCCATTTTGGGAATCGGTCAAATGTCCGCATTTACCTGAAATACCGCAAATTATATTTATATCCGCATAGAGAATGCTAATAATTGCTTACCTTTGTCCCATTCATCCTTATAAGTACCATATGAAGAATACATTTTTTTTCCTTTTGAGTCTTGTTCTTTTAGGAGCATGCACCAGTAATCCTCGTGAGTTTACAAATCCCCGGTCCTATGCTGATAACACCTGTGATTGGATGAAAGAACTGCGTATCACACATGTAGAGTTTGCCGATACGGCCACCATTCTCACATTCTCTTACAAGTCAAGTCTGCCATCATACCGACTCAGCGTAGGCCCGCAGACATATCTTTCCGATGAAAAAGACCGTCATTACAAGGTTCTCTTCATGACAGAACACATGCTTGGCGAATTCTTCTCCGCAGGCCCGGAAGGCACAACTTTTCATGTAGGTTTCGAGCCCTTGCCTGCCGGAACCAGAATATTCGATATGATAGAAGGCATGGGTTCCAATTATTTTAAGATTATTGGAATACACGATTCGACATATACTCTTGCCAAGCCTAAATTCAGCCGAAAGGAATTGGCGGAAGCTAAACAGATCCGTAGCAGTATCTTTAAGCCGGGTGTAGTGACATTACGCGGAACTATCGTAGGGTATGACCACAATGATGGTTTCCGGACCTACAAGCTGCATTATTCGGACTATCCCGCCGACATTAATAATACATTGGCTCTTGATATAGATTCCGAAGGTAATTTTGAATCATCATTTGATGTCAATTATTTTTTTGGCGGAGCAATCGTTGACCATAATAACAACTGGTATGAGTTTATTGCCCAACCGGGTGATACACTGAATATTACTTTCTATAAGGATGGCTCTGTAAACTACTCATTATCCGATGGCCGTCCGTATCTACTTAGAAATTATGTGCGGTTTTCTTCAGGTTTGAATGTCGTTGACAACAGTAAATTCCAGTTTACTGACTCCATAGATTGGCCGTCGGTTCTCGACTATGCATGGAAGTGCAAAAAACGTGGACATGATTATATTGACTATGTTGCTTCCAAGTACAATCTTACGGCCTTTGAATACCAGTATGCAAACATCATGATGGAGAATAGCATACTGGAGAGTTATCTCGATTGCCGTATGGATATTAGTTACCAGTATATAACATACATTACATCAACAGAACATGTTGACACAACAAAAATAATAGAGATAACAGAAAACTCAGATTGGATTCTTGCAGACTCTGCGGGGTTAAACTTTATAGCTGATTTCACGGCCAATGACTCACTAATGCTCATCATGCCCGTTCAGTGGGTAATATTCAACCGTTATAAGTATGATCGTGCATTTTACAAATCGGTCGTAAATTTGGATTCTCTTAAGGGTAAGGTCGATGATGCCACGTTATATGCACTTGAATCATATATGACGGACTCCATACACCTCGCCAACGATATGAAACTATTCGGTGCCTCAGAGCCGTCGCTGTTCGGAAAGATATGCATGATGCAGGATATTGACCGCCATCTTGAAACTCTTAATACAATCTTGATTCTTTATGCCGTTGCCAATCCGGATAGTGTACTCACGTCATATATGACTAAAATGAAGGGCCTTCTGAATGATGCAAACCTTGAGGCACGTGCTGACCGGATATATCAGGATTATTTCCGCAAGCAGGTTCCTTATTGGGATCTTCCCGAGTGCAGAGGCAAGGAGGTATTGAAATCCATACTGGCAAACTACCCCGGCAAGTACGTCTATATAGATTTCTGGTCTACAGGATGCGGCCCCTGCATATCCGGTATAAAGAGATGTTACAACAATCGTCGTGAGCTGATGACCGGGAAGCATGACAAGTTTGTCATGATATTCATTACCAGTGACCCGGAAGAGGCATACGAGCCTTTCCGTAAAGAGTGGCTTGAGGGAGCAGAGAGCTACCGCCTTTCACAGGATGACTACAATGTACTGGCAGGAATGTTCAATTTTTCTGCAATACCACACCACGAGATGATAACTCCCGATGGCCGTGCCGTTACCAACGTACCGGAAATGTTTGTCGTCAATCCTGATGACCCCGATCCAGAGCTACAGTCAAAACAATAGTATGTGACGTAGGATGAGGGTATCTCTAACAGAATAGGTATCACTCGAGTGTGGAGTAAGCGGCGGGAATCTTCTTGACATACCCCTGAGCGGTGAAACTGGCAATGAGAACCCCATTTTCATTATGGATGAAAACGGTTGCCGAAGGAATTTTGTAGTGTGGCGAAGTTATCTTTCCCGAAGCGGTGAGTACATCGCCAAGCTTGGCTGCCACATGGTAGTAAATGGTGGAATTGATGCCAAAGGCTATATATTCACCCTGATTGACGAGAGCGGCAAATACCAGGTCGGCAAGTGTGAACAGGGCTCCGCCCTGACAGATGTTGCCCGCATTCAGGTGATTTTCACCCACTGTCATAGATGCCTCGGCCGTTCCCTTGCCTATTGATGTCAGTTGAATCCCGTTTACCTTGGCATATCGGTCGCGATCGTTAAGAATATCCTTAAGAGTCATAATATTACGTTTTATGGATGTTTGTTTATCCAACTATGAAAAAAACAATGCTGTGTATTCCATTTTCCGATGCGAAGATACGAAGAAATAAGATACAATCTTGGTATTTATAATTATTCATAAGTTATTAAATAAATATTAATTTTTTCTATATTTTTCGCTTACATCTTGGCTGTTATGCACTTTTTGTGTAATTTCGCACGAATTTGAATCATGCATAATTATTTCGTTAAATATGTTCAGACAATTAAGTGAGAAGGTCAGATACATAGGTGTTGACGATACCGCGCTGGATCTTTTCGAGGGGCAGTATATTATTCCTGACGGCATCTCATACAATTCTTATCTTATCCTGGATGAAAAGGTTGCGGTGCTTGATACGGTTGATGACTGTAAGGCCGATGAGTGGAAGGAGAATCTCCGTGAAGCTCTTGACGGCCGGAATCCGGACTACCTTGTAGTACATCATATGGAGCCGGATCACTCTGCTCTGACAGGCTGGATGCTTGAAGAGTTTCCTTCAATTAAAATTGTGGGCAGCGCAAGAGCTATACAGATGATGCCGCAATTTTTCGACGGAATCTCTTTGGAAGGGAGGACGGCAGCCGTGAAAGAGGGCGATTTACTTGACCTTGGAAGCCATAAGCTGCGTTTTATAGGCGCTCCTATGGTGCACTGGCCTGAAGTCATGGTCTCATTTGACGAATATGACGGTACGCTTTACAGCGCCGATGCTTTCGGTAAGTTCGGAGCGTTGGGAAAGTGCGGTTTTTATGGCCGTGACGATGATGACTGGTCATGCGAAGCCCGTCGCTACTATTTCAATATTGTAGGTAAATTCGGCGCACAGGTCCAGACGCTTCTGTCTAAAGTATCATCTCTTCAGATAAGTTCAATCAGACCTCTGCACGGTCCTCTGCTTGAGGATAATTTGGAAGAATATGTTAATCTCTATGATATATGGAGCAAGTATATGCCCGAGACTGAAGGCGTCTTTATAGCATGTGCCTCAATGCACGGAGGTACGATGGAAGCGGCAAAAGAGCTTGCCGAAATACTTCGCAGCAAGGGAGCCGAGAGAGTTGTCCTCTCTGATCTATGCCGATCGGATGTGGCCGAAAATGTTGAGGATGCTTTCAGATATTCAAGAATAATCCTGGCGGCGCCGTCATACGAAGGAGGACTCTTTACACCGATGTATGATTTTCTGCACAGACTGCAGATAAAAGGCTATTCAAACCGTATTGTAGGTATTATTGAAAACGGTTCATGGGCTCCATCGGCAGGTCGTGTGATGAAGGAGATGCTTGGCAGCATGAAGAACGTGACGGTGGTCAATCCTGAAGTCACAATCCGAAGCAGAATGAAGAGTTCGGACCTTCAGGCTATGACATCTTTGGCCGATTCAATTCTTCAACAGACACTTTAAATACGTAATAAACACTTTTATAAAACACTTTAATAAAATTAGTTATGAATGTTGACAATTTTATGTCAGAGCTGGCGATCCGCCATCCCGGTGAAAAAGAGTATCTGCAGGCAGTACGTGAGGTCCTGCTGAGTATAGAACCCGTATATAACATGCATCCTGAGTTTGAGAAGGCTAGAATAATAGAGCGTCTTGTCGAGCCGGACCGTACATTTATTTTCAAGGTGCCATGGACCGATGATAATGGAGAGATCCATGTCAATACCGGTTATCGTATTCAGTACAATAATGCCATTGGACCGTATAAAGGTGGCTTGAGGTTCCATAATTCGGTTAACCTTTCCATACTTAAGTTCCTCGGATTTGAACAGATTTTCAAAAATGCCCTGACCACATTGCCCATGGGTGGCGGAAAGGGTGGTTCGGATTTTAGTACACGCGGCCGTTCCAGCGCCGAAATCGAACGTTTCTGTCATAGTTTCATGCTCGAGTTGTGGCGCAATATAGGTCCCAATACCGATGTTCCTGCCGGTGATATAGGCGTGGGAGCACGTGAGATAGGTTATCTGTACGGTATGTATAAAAAATTGACCCGTGAGAATACCGGTGTTTTGACAGGTAAGGGTCTTGTTTACGGAGGTTCCCGCATACGTCCTGAGGCTACGGGTTTTGGAGCTCTCTATTTCGTAACTCAGATGCTTGAAACAGCCGGCGATAGTCTGAAAGGGAAGACGATTGCGATTAGCGGTTTTGGCAACGTGGCCTGGGGAGCTGCTAAAAAAGCTACGGAACTTGGAGCAAAGGTAGTCACTCTGTCAGGTCCTGACGGATATATTTATGATAAGAATGGTCTTAATGATGAGAAGATTGCCTACATGCTCGAACTGCGTGCTTCAAATAATGACGTTGTAGAGCCGTTTGCTAAGAAATTTGGAGTTGAATTTATAGCCGGCCACAAGCCCTGGGAGCGTAAGGTGGACATTGCCATGCCCTGTGCGACACAGAATGAGCTGAATGGCGACGATGCAAAACAACTGGTCTCCAACGGTGTGAAGATGGTTGCCGAGGTCTCCAATATGGGATGCACCCCTGAGGCGATAGATACTTTCATCAATGCCCGTATCGTTTACGGTCCCGGAAAGGCGGTTAATGCCGGCGGTGTTGCCACTTCGGGACTTGAGATGACTCAGAATGCCATGCATTTGTCATGGAGTGCCGATGAGGTTGACGCACGTCTGCATACTATTATGTCCGATATACACGACCAGTGTGTGCAGTACGGAACGGAGTCTGACGGCTACATAAACTACATGAAGGGTGCAAATATTGCAGGTTTCATGAAGGTTGCCCGCGCTATGCTTGAAGAGGGTTATCTGGGATAATCTTTGCCGCTTCAGTATAAGTATATGATTAAGGAGAGAATTCGCGAACTGCGTCGCTTAATGATGCAGTGGGGTTGGGACGCTGCAGTAATTGTAGGTTCCGACCCTCATAACAGCGAATATACTCCTTTGCGCTGGCATCAGCGTATGTTTATAAGCGGCTTTACGGGTTCGGCCGGTACGGTAGTCATTACCAAGGATAAGGCGGGGCTCTGGACGGATTCCCGCTATTGGATACAGGCGGAACGCGAATTGGAGGGGAGCGGGATAGAGCTTCACAGAACCGTGT